>Ga0233336_1000002_pt1 | contig 48353 bp, 31 predicted proteins | sample GEONDECOMP225_FD_183636 | JGI IMG/M metagenome (GOLD analysis project Ga0233336, IMG submission 183636) | Leaf litter microbial communities from Shasta-Trinity National Forest, California, United States - GEON-DECOMP-225 | ecosystem: Environmental > Terrestrial > Plant litter > Unclassified...
TTCAGCTACTTGCCTAAATAAAAATGACAGTTCAACACCGCGGTGGATTATTAACGACCCCCCACAACCCCTTGTTTCTTATATGAAAAACCGCATCTCAGGGGCGAAGCGCTCGACTAAAGGGAGAGGAGCTTTTTCGGATCGACCCTATCAACCAACCCCACCTGCTTAACCTTCACGACTTACCGTTGCCCCAGCTGGCTATAGAGAGAAGAGAGCTAGCTAGCTTTTGGACAAGCTTACAGACAGTATTTACTGGAATCACGCTTACTTAAATATACTTGGTACTACTACCTTTACTTATAATGACCGGAAGACCTAGACCTTTAGCTCTAGACCACTTACTTAATTAATTGCTTAGTGGAATGGGTACTGCTACAGACTTCACGGACCGGATCAAAAAACCTTACCCCTTGGCTTTATCCCTTCATTCTAGGAAATGGAGTCACAACCCTATTAGCCAGGAAATACTACAGTAGGCAGCTATGGCATGCTATGAAACAATCCCTTGGGTTACTCTTTACCTGCAAGAAAGAGAATAACTGTCCCCACCTAACCTAGACCCACGGAATGAATGGAAGCGCTTAGGAGGTTATAGACCCAGGATTGGATGGCTTAAAACAACACTGAACCTTACCCCCTGTTTCCTAACTACTTGTCCTTAATAAATGGCTGCCCTAGACCATGAAAGTTATGAATCACTTAGTTAGTGTTAGTTGGTACTGCTATTTACCTTTCGATTACAAGCACCGGATGGATGGGATAGATTTTAAATTAGAGGGGAGGGTTTACCTTTAGCAGAAATCGTGTGTGGAACTGCTCCGGATAGAATATTGGATTATAAACAGCCAGAACTTATGAAACAGAGACATGGCTGGATTGGATGGGTTGAGTAGCCCATAGGCATAGGGTCGGGTGGTTCTTGACCTTTAGCAGCAGATTTTAGCAGATATCGAACTGCCGGATCGGATGGCTTGCTTGGTGGATTATGTTTTCAATCAGAGCAGAGAGCAGAGTTGGATGGACGTTCAGACCCAGCTAGGATATGCCCACACTTGCTGCTTTAATCATGCTTTGTCGGTACGGCACTCTTACTATTCAACTTTTTGACTATTGAACCCTTTTTTTTTCTTACTACCGCACAGCACCCTGCCTTCCAACCCGAGGATAAGCTATGGAAGGGGGAAAGAGGATGTCTTGGTTTGGAGTTTGCTCTTGTGACTAGGTAGGGTTTACTTTTGTGGAGGAGACGTTGGAGATTTCATATCTTTGTACTCATATTCATATTCACTCCCATGTTGAGATGTTCTAGTCTCTTGTTGTGTTGTAGTGATAGCAAAGAGAGATAGTAAGGGTCTAGTGTTGTGTTGCCTCTGGTTCAGGATAATATAGATATTAATATAAAAAATGAAAAGTTGGTATCTCTTTCTTAATAAGTAAAGACAAAAGACTGTATGTATCTAATCCCTTTGCTATATATAAAGGATAATACTTTCTTTCTCCAAGACTATGCTACTGCTTATAATAGATTACTAACTCCTAAGTTGTTCTCTCTTCTAAATCATGCTACTATTCCTAATAAAAGCTTAGTACTTATACAAATATACTTATTACTCTATATATTTCCTTATAAAGAAGACTTTCCTTTCCAACTCTAAAGACTAAATGGATTACTGATACCTTTTTAAACTCCTTATACTTCTGATACTTTTATTATATCCTAATTATAATACCTAAAATCCTAAAGGAATACTAAAGTCGTAAAGCGCTTCCTAAGGATGCCTGCCCTAGAGGATATAAAAACCTATAAAGTCTAACCAGGGTTTGGTTTTGTGCAATCACCTAATACCCTTAGTGAAAAGGAGTTCTTTCGTTGTTGGGTTGTCCCTTGTTCGGCTGTTCTCCTGAGTCAAGTTTATTTCTTCATCAAATCTATGCTAGAGGGCAAATGGTGGAGTCTTGGTCTGAGGTGTGTAGTGGGGGCCTTTCCCTGAACTTTTATATACTATGTATAATACTAAACCATATTCTTTTTATAAAAAAAAATATATATATATTAAATCTATTTATATCCTAATCCTACTTTTCATACTTAATATTTATACCTAATCATAATCCTAATAAAGACTAAAAGGAACGAGAGCTTCTTTCTGATACTTTCAACCTATTCTTCATATTGTGGAGTCATACTATCTAAGAAGAATAAAAAGCACCTTATTATTGTTGTTCCTTTTAATATTACGAGATTATACTTCCAAGCTAAAAGATATAAATACCAACTTCTACAAAAAAAACAAATATATGCTTCGCTGGGCGGCTTGAAGATAAAAGATCCTCTGCTCTTTCCTGGACCTTTATTGGCTTGGGGTGCACCTTGAGGCTTTGGGTAAGGAGTGATTATGTAGTTCTCTGTTCGCTGTTGTTTGCTGTGACCTGGTGCTTTTATTGCCAAGGTAAAGGCATAGATGACTGAAGGGTGTGTTTTCGGAGTAGATTTTTTGTTTCAGAGATAAAGAGAAAAGTATTTATTTGGTACTACATAATAAAGTATTGTTTATTATAAATTACTATTTCTTTCTCAATAACTCCTTTTATTCTTTAGAGGTTATGTATTCTTTACTTAGAAGAGTAGGTATTATTTTTATGATGTATAAGGAGGAATAAGATTTATTATGTATGTTTAGTTGGTGGGTTATAATAGTAAGTATAAATGTAGGTATTCTAATTAATAGAGTATAAATTATATAGAACAGAAATAGAGTTTTTACAGTTTAGTATTTTATTATATAAAGTGCATAGACTGCATCGTATATAGAGTAAGTCAAGTAAATCCAAAGAGATAATAAGTAAAGGTAGGATTGGGTTAGGCCTAGCTTTGACATGATGAGATCTCAGTAGGTTTGGTTTACAATAACATATAGAATATCCAGCCATGAAAGAAATAGAATCGAGCTCTAGCTGCCACAACACAACACCCGTCGCCGTCGCTCACGTGATTGTCGTCACAGAGGTTTGGGTTCTTCGCTGTTTCAACAAGACTACACATCCAGGGCATAACGTGTAATAATGTTATTAAATGATGCACCCTAGACTTGAATTGCTCATTTCAAATAGTAATAATCTTGGTAGTTAATAGGAAAGATCTTGGTAGTTAATAGTCCAGCATGAATCGTAATAGCAGCTGTCCCTACTGACTGACTTGATCTAAGCTTACTTACTTGGTCTAAGAATGAATCTCATATCTGGAGCTCATCATTAATGTATAGGTAAGTTTAGTAATCAAGACTTGCACCCCGACGGATGCTTGAGCCTACCCTAGACTGAGGGGTAAAGGTTTAACTATACTAAACAGCATACTTAAACCTTGCTTTACTTTCCCAACTGGACTTGTTCCCACTTACTACTTTCCTTGGCATAAGATATATCCGAGCTATTAACTATAAATAATATATATATATCTATCTGATCGTATCCGGAAAAGCTGTAAAGAAAAGATATATCTATCTTATCGTATCCGAGCAAATAGATCTCTTTATCTTTCCTATGTCCTGTATATTATATGCTCTGCTACACGGATAATGAAAGGACTTATATGCTAGGTAGGCCATGATTAAATGACGGAGGTTCAAGTTGTTATGATGAGGGACAACCCAATAAATTACTACTTTATAAAACCTGTATCATGCCCTATAAAAGACTAAGTGGAAAATACGTAAAATACTAATAAGTGGAGTACCCAATTTGCTGTTCCCATTGGTCGTTCCCACTCGTTCCCACTCGTAGCCAAACGTTGTTCCCATTTCCTACTGTGTATAATACAAGGAGATGCTCCAATAACTAATCCCCAAAAGGTATGTCTGATCCGTCACGTAAAGGTCCCAGCAGGTTTCTAGGCGGGTAATATGATCCCTTATGTTGTGACTAGCTTCTTGTTGGGTTTGGGTAGGCAGTGCCAGGACGGGGAGGGAGTGCAGCTGGTTGCTGGTTCCAGGTAGTAATCCATAGGAACTAGTCTAGAACAATCATGGCGGTAAATTCCCTCCCTCTATCCTGATGGTGTGTCAGTCAAAAGGTGCGTAGCTCTTTCCCGACAGGGGAAGGAATAAGTAGTATTTTTTTATGTATAGTCCAAGAGCTTATATCCCACTACTATGGATTAGTCATATCCTGTATTTACATAATGAACAGATTAGAGACTACCTCTATGATAGTTGATGCTGTATACCAATACTAATATGTTTTATACTAATTACTCTAACTAATCCCATTGAGCAAGAGGTATTATGAATAAGCTAAGTAATGGCACGGATCAAATCACATGAACCTTAATTACGTGAATAGCTATGTGTTTAAACATCGTATCTAACAGCTGCTTGGGATTCATACTGCTTTATAGTTATAAGATATTAGCTATTTCCCATAAGTTACGTAAGCATGAATAGGTAGTCAACATCAAGCTATAAGGGCTATGGAATAGTAAAGCTAATTGACTTGTGTGAATACACGGAGTTACAGTAATGCAGGTTTGAAGCTTTTACATAAACACAACCATAGTTATACAGGTGAATTATTTATTACGGAAAGAGCTATGTATCAACTAGTATTATTTACTGTATTTATTAGGCTAATTACGTGCTTTTTAGAGCTATTCCAACTAATATGAGATTACTTATCTTCTTTGTTTACACTGCTTATTATAGAAATAACGTAACTCTTCCTTGTTTACACACATAGGATAAGCTAGCTCTCTATTGTTTAAACATACATGATTAACTTCACTATAAGCTGCTTGTTTAGCTATATGGAATGTGTTATCTCCGTTGTTTACACGATTGGCTCTATTCCAATTATCAACACAACTTAAGTGGAATGAAGCCTATAAGTATGGTATAAGAGCTTAACAACGCTTACTGATCAGATATGGTCATTCACACTGTTACAAGTACTGGTAAATCGATGGTTATGATTCATATTAGTAAAATATTGCTCCTGATTACAAGGTTAATTGAACTAAGCTCGTGAGTCATATCAAGTAAAAGTGAAATCTCACACATATTGGGACTCATGTAATTTGCATAATCAATGGGGTGAGAGTAATGACAAGGATAGAAGAAGTATAACCATTGACTCGAACATCATAAAGTATCTTGTATTTAACATATACAGTATCTCACATAGCTCCTTTTTATTCCATTATTACTAGCTTACTTATCCTTTCTGTTGTTCACTATAGGGCTGTAGATCCATTTACATAGACTGCCCTTAGCACGAAACAACAACTACCAGATAGAAAGGTACCAAGCCAATATAAAGGAGATAGACTGTAACCCTGCTGTATAAATAGTTATCAAGGAACAGCAGCAGCAGAGGAGCTTCAACCAACAACCCTGGGCTCATTCATCATTATAGCTCTTAATTATATTTATGATGTACAGGAATTTAGATTACCCTTTATTTATCTTGTTTATCAGTATATTAGATAGGAAGCTATATAGTAGACTCTTGCTATATAGTACGAAGGAGCAATTTAATAGATTTGTCCCATATATGGTAGAGTACTTTTTTTAATGAAGGATTATTAGGACTGTAACATTATATTATGTGGTGTTAACAAACTAACTATAGCTCCTGTTGTCCTTATCTAGGGATTGTGTAAGTATGAAAAGTCTGAATAGTAACTAGTATAGATTCAGTAGCTTCATGTAGACAGACTATTAGTCACTCTCATTTATCTATTTCTAGGAAAGACCCTAAGGAGAGATAAAGCTTTATGAGTCAGGAAGGTGTAGGAAGTAATATGTCATAGAAGAGATAACTCCTTATTAGATTCTTCCTTTAATAATAGCAACAAGTCCAAATAGAAGCTCCCCACTACATATCCCAATCTAACCTATAACTACAAGTATAAATAGAAGCTCTATCTAACTAACACTTACAAACTATGCTTACTGATCAGTCTATATAACTATAGGGATAACTAACCACTGGGAGGAATAAGATATAATAGCACCTGGTATTTGGTCACTCCTAAAATCACAACCAACTGACAATATTCTATAGATCGAAACATATATCCCTCGCTTATACAGGGAAAGAGGTGCGGAGAATAGCCAGATTGTCTTAGTGATTTGATCCAACCACAGTCAATCTATGAAAAGGAAGGGGGCCAGTGAGCAAATAACTTAATCATAAGTCCCTTTTGGGCGTTCCGAGGATTCTAGGATTTCCCTTTTTCTTCAATACACTTGAACGGGTGCTGTAACGAAGCAACGAATATCACCCCAATATCCCCATCGATACGTGGGAGATAGAATGCACATTTTGTCAATAGGTGCTAGCGACAGCGGGGTAGCTTTGTTCCGTCTTTCTGCACATACCTAGCTTTGTTCGGGTCAAATGTACATACCATAGCTTGTCCCCGGAAATATGCACTCTCAATTGACCTAGCTGACCGTGTGCCCCGGACCAGAACTACTCCTACCCCCCCCCTTTTGCAGATGGTGAGTCTTGATCTCGCTGTGTAAGGTCGTCTCTTTTTACCCGAGAGGGGAAAACCAATGATGCTTGCTTTTCTGCTGGTTCATTCGCTTGTGTATAGCTTGTTCAGTGACAGGTATTGTTTCCCATGCCAAAGCTCTCCTGCTCTACGGGTCTACCAAGCAAGCTATCGGACCGGGCTCCCACTCTCGAAAGGTTATCACTCTCAGGCCTTGCTCTTTTCCCACCACCAGCTTTAGGCCGTGTGCTCTCTGGCGGGCTTGCTTTATTCCCAGGTACCAGGCTTGGTCTCGATACAAACCCGGCTATCAAAACCACACGTACTCTGGTCCATACAACCAACTGAGCCTTGCTGATCTCGCCTCAACCTATCTCGCAACAAGCTGGGATGCCGGTTGGCACTTATATTACTAGAACTAGCACTAACCTTCGAACATACTCTGTTACTGGAGAATCTGCTTATAGGAACTCCGTTATTGGCTTTACATCTGCATCTGTATTTTGGACTGGATCCAGAGCGGGATATGCTGGAGCTGGCCCATATGCTTTTGGTGCTTCCACCTCTGTGAATTCTGCATCTAGATATGCTCCTGCCCCTTTTATGGCTTTGATGCTGCTTGCTCCGTTGTTGGTTCTCCATTGCGAGCTCTTACTGGGTCTTACTAGTTAGCATGCTCCTTAACCTCGGTACTTATAGGTAGTGGTGTATCCATTAATACTATCTGTAACTACCTGTTCTATAAAAGTGGTAGTATTACTAGTAGTAGGAGCAATTATGGGATAGTTCTTAGTAAGAGCTCTAGAGAGAAATGTACTAAAATACGGAAAATTAGCAATTTTATCTTGGAAATAAAAACTTTCAATTGTATATTGTCCTAATGAAATCAGCAAGCTAAAAAGTATGGGCAGCGATGATATACTAATTAAAAAGAGAAAATATCTAACCCCGGTCACTATGAACTAGTAAAATAAAATATATAGATGCAAGATAAACAAAGACCACTTGGAACTAGTCTAAGCAAGACTCATCCTATAATCAAGTAGACATCCTTTTATGATATCTTAACTTAGTGTAAATAACTTAGGGAGTTATAGACCTGCAAAACAGATTGAGAAGTTTAATTGTAGAAAGTTGAAGAAGAAGATGAGCTAGAAGTAGAGAGAATAATAAGAGACTAGTGCCTTTAGAAAGAATAATAGGGCCATGGGAGTAAAACACTCTCTCTATGCAATGAAGAATGAGAAGAATCAAAAGGGGGAGGAGGACAAAGCTATCCAACTCCTTTTACTATGCCAAATAAAAATCTTCTCCAATTTTCAAAAACACCCCTACAAGCACAAGATTAAAAATGATGATCCAACCTAAACACAAGGAGGACAAAGCTATCCATATAAATGAAACTTAGCAAAATAAAGTAATGCATGACAAAGCTATTAAAAACTCTTTTCTCTTAGCCTGATTTGGAGAATAAAACCACTTAACAATTGATGATCCAAAGCATTATTCACCATGAAAGACAAATCCAATATCACATGATCTACCTATAAACAATTAAAGATTGTAGAGCAAGAGCAAATAGTTTATTCCCCATAAAAATTCTAGCTAGATACAAATGAGGGGAGCTTCTATTTATATAGAGGAGAAGAGAGCTCAAATAACATGGGTAAGACAAAAGCCATGGGTCTTATACAATGTGCAAATACAAAACCATGGTCTAAAACCATGTGCACAACTAATGTAAGTAACTAACTCCATAGGAAAATAATAAAATATGCATCATGGTCAACATGCAAGAAGCCATGCATGGATCTAGGAGGTCAGATAATAATAAACAATACATAGCGGACCCTCCATGAACATAGAAAGATGTGCCATCAATGCAAAACCAACTCTCCACAATAAAATAATGCCAATAAATAAAATCGATCCCTCCAAGATACTCACGTGTGGATGAGAGGTGTGACCCCACATTCTGTAGGGGTACCTACCACATGTCTGAGTTGACATGATCAGAAATGGATCACTACTGATGGGGCCCTTTGCACCATGATGATGCCTTTTTTATGAGATTACACCATCTTTTTGTCACATATGCAGATGTGTCCTAGGATCCAATGCCAAGGTTGTACATAAGAGGTTTTATACTCGTTATGTTTTTTATTCTTTGGTTTCATTGATGTTTACATTCTGAAGTCTCATTGCACTAAATGAAAAAAGGGGGCTTATGTGTACTACCTTGCCTTTGGTTTATTATGTGGTAGCCACCAATACCTCCTCCCTTGCCCGCATGGTGTAGTCCATGGTTGCTTAGACAGTGTGAATTTCAAGTGTTTTTCTTAAACTATGTTTGGAAATAGTTTCAAGTAGGCAGTAAGTCTATGTATCCATGAGTCGAAGTTATCCCTACATCCGGCCTACATATTTAGGTAGGGAAATATGAGTGTCTAGTTTAAAAGGAGTGGGAGCCTTAATTTGTTTGCATATTATCTCTGTGATGGATAAAGTGAGCTCCTGTATTGCCCAATAAGGAGGGGATATCATTAGCTAAAGAAGAGGCACGACTATGATGAGGAGGCATGAATCCTGAGTGGCTTGCTTCAATGTGTGTTGCTACTACTGGTGCTTCTTTGCTTGGGGAAAATGTAAGATAAACTCAAAAATATGGAGGAAAGGCTTGCTTGACCAAAGGGAGGGCAAGGTTTTACAATTACTTTTATGTAGTGTCGAACACAAAATGTTGGCTAGAGTTGTGTGCACAATATGAGGGTGCATTACTAAAAGAATTTTTTAATCCAAACTAGATTAGAAACATTGTGCCAATAGAAAGAGATATTACTTTTCAAATATGAAAATATAGAGTCCACAATAAATATATTGCAGATGAAAAAGACTGTACCTAGAATACTACAAAAATGGGTCTTGGTACTAAAGCCTACAAAATAGATTAAAAACCAAAGGACTTCGTTCCTCAATAATACCAATGATACTAATGCTTGGTGAGCTATTGTAAGTTGTTTGTGAAAGGGTCTTAGTTGGTTCTTCAGAGGGTCAACAATAGTAATCACTATAAATATTATTGCTATATAATAGGAAAAAGAACTTAATAGCTATATAATAATAATTTATGGTGAAGTTTATAAACCTTCCTCCTTACACTATTTCTTAAATAAATGAAATAATAGAGGCCTTGTGCTATAGATCTAAAAAGGTTGTAATACAATGTATTTATCTGTGGAATGGAATGATTTAGTAAAAATAACACAATAATATTTCTGGAAACTACTATAGTGGCTATAGTGTTGTTGGTTATTTTTTGATGGCATCTAGGATTCTGGTAAACCTAAAAATGTCGTTATTGGTCCCTTAAGAAGGGCATGTCCAAGTTGAGAGTAAATATCTAGTAAAAAGGGTGTGATCTCTAGAGAATATAGACCAGAAAATTAGTGAAAACTGTTGAGTAAAGACGGTGGAAGAGCCTCACGATATGAGCACACATTTTGTGTCCTCCGTGATATAAAGAAGTATAAAGCTATACCCATAGGTCAAATGTATATGAAGACCAAGTATAAAACATGAGCTGCCCAACTATGTGCCTATTAACAATGATATGATATACCATCCAAGGTGTGGTTGATCCTGGAGCAGAGGCAAGGGTAGCATTATAAAAGGGAAGAGTAGGGCTAGCCCCAGCAGCAAAGCTAGCAGCAGAGCTAGCAGGAGGAAAAGCAACAACAGTAAAACAAGGAGCAGGAGCATAAGTTATATAAGAAGAAACGAAAGAAGCAAAGGCAGTTACAGGTGCAGATACAGATCCTATATATGCAGATAAAGATCCAGAGTTCTTAGACCGAGCTTATCCACCAACACCACCTATAGCAGAAGCAGTGGAAGCGGCACCAATAACTGAGTCCACAGTCCCATATACTGTTGTTTCAGTAGATCCTTTAGTAGATCCAGCAGTAGTAGGAGATCCAGCAGCATTCGATTAAGCTGTTTCAAAACCATAAGTATATTACGCAGTTGGTTCAGCGATAGACTCCGTAGTTGAACCAGCTTATACACCACTTTGTCTAGCACTCCTTCACTCCTTCCCGTTAGAGAACCAATAGTATCCATTCCAGTCCCACCAGTTCCAGTTGGAGATCCAATTTAAGCCCCAGATCTATACCCATATTTTAGAGAGCAAGATCCAGTTCGTGATCGATATCCAGATTATGACTTTGCTTATGCAGTCCTTGCTTACGCTGTTGATCCAGCACCAGCATTAGTAGATCCAGTAGCAGAGACAGCAGCAGCGGAAGTCCCAGCCGTAGAGGGAGCTTAAGTAGCATAGGCAAAGGTAGTAGCGGATCCAGATGTTCCAGATACCCCAGGAGCAGCAGTTCCATCCGCATTTCCAGGAGCAGTTTAACGGAGCATAATTACCATAAGCAGTTGAACGAGCAGCAGTACAAATAGCAGTTACCCTAGCAGTTCCAGGATTATTCCCAGCAGCCCTATATATTGACTGGTTTAACTCGTTTATAATGGGAGGAGCGGTATCAGAGCCGTGATAAGAACCGTTAGCAGCCGCAAGCCAGTATAACCCATATTACCGATCAGGAAGGGAATATCAAGTGAAGGAAAATAGATAGCTATGATTACCTTATTAAATAAATTAACTTCGGAAAGGAATTTGAATATGTTACCATTTAATGTGAGAAGGCATAGTATGAAAAAAAGGAAAGCTTACATGCAAAGGTTAATTGCTTTCGTCAGCATGCAGTGGCATGCCAACAAGTGGCACAAAACTTTGCTGGGTAGTGAGCAGGGTTTTGAACTGGGTATAAAATTGGTACTCAGGTATTATTTACCATATTCTTTCGTACCTAAGAGGTGGCGACCTGGGGAAATGATTACTGTCTTAAGCATACTCGGGGCACCCAGGAGTAGGCGATCGAGGTACTCGCTGAGGGAGCCAAACAGGGGGCTCGCGGGCATTCTGTACTTTCGAGTGAGAGATCTCATGAACTCAAACAACCATCGAGTGAGAGATCTCATGAACTCAAACTCGCTCGAACTCATGCTTAGCTTTGCATACCTGTTTGGTGTCATTGCTTTCTGGGAAATGGCCCCGCCGATTCTCCTAGAAGTAGACCCCACTCTGGTCCTACAACCAGAGAAAGTGCAAATCCTTAGGAAGGTGATACTGCATCATGGGTGTCAACCGCTAGATGTGGGGGGCATATGTACATGCACTGAAAATCCAGTGCATAACCATATTGCCGAGGATTTCCAACTCCAAAGGAGCTTGTTGGGGGGCACAGAAGAAGCAAGAGCAAAGGCGAGAGTCAATGCTTTAGCGATCGCCCTGAGTGCTGCCGTGATGGGAATTCTGCTTAATGCAGTTACCACATCAACAGGATGTTAAGTAAAAGAAATGGTTAAACCCGTGGTTAGTCTAAAGTTGCCGACGGAGAGGTGGGTGGGATCACGATCGACTAACGGGGAAGTAACCTGAAAGGCGAGGCTAATAAGGCTGTAAATGGCTCTTCGTCTGAGAACGGACAGAACTACGTGGAACTTGATCCCCTTAGGTACGTAGGCAGCCAGGTCTTAGTCAATAAAGTGGCCGGGTTCAGTTTTTTAGGGTGGTACACCAAGAATTGACAAGCAGAATTGAGACTCATTCTAGTTTATAGGTCTGACCGCAGGAGTCCTGCTCTTTAAACGACCTATAATAAAATAGGCGTAAGTCATCGATTGGATTCTCAAATTCTCTTTTTTTTCGGTATGCCGCCCTTGCCCGATGCGGACAAGCGACTTCGTACCTGAAAAAAGGGTGGAAAGTTAGTTAAGAATTTGGAAATGGAAGCACAAGTAAAGGCTCTATCGAAGGAGATCAAAAGCAAATTCATAAGGGATCGTCATAAATTTTCGTTAGACAAGGGTGTTATTATTCAACTATATAAAGCAGTCTTAACGGAATCCTATTACCTGTCTTCATTAAAGTGGGCCGTTTTTCGCAAAAGATCGAGGATAAGATATCAATTCCGGCTAAGGGTACCGGTCCCTGGCCACCCTAATTATATATTAGGGATCAATTTCGAAAAAGATGAGGAGTTTCAATTTGATGATAATTTTTTGGGGCTTGCGTTGGGGAACTTTTTAAAGAACCTATTCAGAGAACAGTCTGTCTACTCGGATTATTCCTTGGCATATACTAGAGCGGATGAGGCTTCTGCCCTTAAAACGTATGTAAGAATACTCTGCGGTTTTGGTCGAGTGAAGTGCCTTCTTTTCTTCGATTTCTCTGCATCCATGCAGAGAATCTCCGTTAACCGCCTGTTAACTAAGCTTAAGCCTCTTCTCCATACATATATCTATAACCTAACTCAATCCTATCTGGAATTGCCGGTCATAAACGAAAGGACTGGCGCAGATATCAGATGGGACATCATGAAAGTAGAGAATGGATTAGAGGGATTCCCGGTAGCATCGGAAGCCGCAAATGTCTTGTTAAACTTTTATTTAGACGAGTTAGACAAGAGCGTTCAAAAGGCGTTTCCCGAATTGGAGTATGTCCGGTATAAGTCTGGTGTTGTAATCCCAATTTACAGTGAATCAGATATATGTAATTCCGAATTCGATTTAAACTATAGAAGGTCGTAGAATTCACTGATTGATCAAATAAGGTACTATGCAGGCAATCACCCACCTCGTCGCCCAAAGGTAGGGGAAGCTGGGATAGTATAGTGTATAAATAGATTTGCTGATGCAAAGTCCACTGGCTCTAAATTTATACCTAAAAGGAATGCTATCGGCCTATTGGCAATGGCCTTGAAACTACTAGATTGGGTAATGCCTTCACACCACTACACCACTTATTTAAATAAGAACTTCTATTGGAACAGCACATCTCGGAACACGCCCATATGCCGGAACAAAGAGGGATGAAAGTAAGGATGCTGGAACATGCTCTCGCTCTGGATCTGGAACTGAGAATGGGACCGGAACGGGCTATACAAGCAAGGTAAATCTATTCGAGCTCAGGTAAGACCTAGTCAGGACCAATCCTTCACTGTCTTTTTTCCTTGGCTGGCTTTACGCACTTATATCCTAAGTTACTTAGATGGGAGGGGGAGCGGGGAACACGGTATTTCTTTCTTATTTCGGGTGGGCTTATTCCTCTCCCTTTGGTCGAGCGGCCTTACGGCACCTCATTTTAGGGGATTTTTTATATACGTAATATTACTGATTAAGAGAGAGTTGCTTTGGTTATCCATGCTTGGCTTACCTCAGGCTCCCAGTGCGTAGGAAGAAGGTCATTGAGGCCGGTTGTCAACTCGTTAGGCAGGCCATCCAGTTAGAATTAAACTAGCAACTATACTCCTTCCGGGCTATAGCATTTGTTCTACCGGGGCGCATTTTTTTAGCTTCCTTCCCAAACCGGGGGTGTAGGCGTAACTACTATCAAAAGTAAGGTCGTTAGCTATAGCTCTATAACGTATGGATAGGAGTTACCTTCCTTAGCTGGGAACGTCGATAGTTCTTCACATACCTTTTTTGCCTTCTCCTTGGAGCGGTTTTTTATAACTGGTAGCTTATCAAAGTAGCCCAGTTGAACCCGGGAGGCAAGCCGAGGAGCCGCCGAAACAATCTGCAACGAACGGATTAGTTGCAAAAAGCACACTATATGTAGGTAGGTCTACATCTAATTTCCACCCCGTAGCCTGACAGCCCCAGTAGTAGTGACTGAAATACCCTCATACAAGCAGTAATAATACTCCTTAATTTCCGGGTGAGAGTGTACTGGACAGGCGTATTGAAAGTTTACTGGTCCTTCCTGGGTTAGTTTAGTGGGCAGGCGTATGGAATGCGGTAATGATAGAACGGTATTATGGGAGAATGGGGTATGCATGTTGAATGTGGTGATGTGAGGCGGAAATGGAAGGGGTCGGGATTTTGAGTCAAGGCCTCTTTCAAGTGTCAAGACCTACTATCTATCGTGAGTTAAGGCCTCGTGCTATGTATCTAATAAATCTATGCTATGTAGAATAAATGACATATATATATAATATAAACTGTGTGTTGTGTGTGCAATAGCGCTACGTTGTGTGTTTGTGTGTGTAGTGGTAGAGCAGTCTGTGTATCTGTTAACGGGCTCTATCAAGTGACAGGTCCTCTCTCTTCTATTGGTCCAGTCGTCCCTCCCTGGTGTGTTCCCATTGTCCAGGCTCTTTTTTATTCTATAGCCCAAGGCCTATATGTATTCAAGAAGGCCGTGTGGAGGAAGAGAAAGGCGTGGGGGAAATTATATGGGTGGGTTGGATAAATAACCAGAGAGCCAAAGTAATGTAACTAGAAGCGTAGCCTATAAGTATGAAAGGTTGAACTGAAAGCGTAATGGAGGATATGGGCTTACTGAGTATGTGTGATCGTAATGTCTATATGCGTATATAAGCTGGTCTTTCTCTCTTTCTCTCCTCGTGTGACACACAAGATCCAGCTCTTAATTTTATCTTGTGCTCTGGCCGGCTTCAACCCGCTCTGTCTGTTTATTTTCTGCCCACGTGCTGGGCGCTCTGTTTCTTATTCTCTGCACACGACAGGTCCTAACTCCTGCTCCTTCCTGTGTTTCTTTCTTTCTCTCCACGTATCTAATCAACGCTGTGTGTTTCTAGACGTATATAACCCGCCGCCCATTTAAGCATGTGTTTCTTTCTGGTCCCAGCCGTATTTGGCAAAGGTTTTTTGATCGACCGATCCTAATCCCCGGAGCAGCCGCTCACGCACCCCCCATACCCCACAAAGGCAGTCTATACGTAATAATAAGAAGGAAAGAATGAAAGGGACAACATGAAGAAGGATGGACGACAAGCAACATAGGAAGGAAAGGAAAACCAGCTGATAGGAAGGGAGAGAGATAAAATCTCAATCAGTTATCAAGATCGAGAAGGTGGCAAGAAGAAGATAAATCAATATGGGTAGCAAGAAATCGATAAGCAGGCAGCAGGTATCAGCGGTAGCGATCATCCAACCAACCATTTGCTAAAGCTCTTTGCTAAAGCTCTATCCAGGTAACGCTATGTTCTTCTTTATTTCATTATTAGGCCTTCCACTGTTGTATAAATCACTTGTGTTCGTGGGATCTTTTGCAACTTTAATCCCAGTCATTAGGAGTTTAATGTCCCTACGGATTCGCAGGGCTGTTGTAAGTCGCTCAGGTTCATTCATCAACATTGACTCGCTCACATACATTACATCTGCCCTACCTCAAGAGTGAAACAAGGTTTAGGTCCTACGGCGAGATCCCCCCAAAGCCAAGTAAGGGGGAAGTGAGCCTGTAGATGCCTTTGTCCAGTTGCGGGGTAATTGCAAGGGGTAAAAAAGTTTGAAGTGTTGGATCTCCAACTCAAGCTGTAAGTGAATCCATTAACTAAACGGATTAATGTAAGTAACCGACGGCTATCCCACGGACTCATGACCCGGAATACCTCAATAACTAAAAGTCTAACTCACCTCAAGTATTTTATTTACTGATATCTCTCCCACTTCATTCCGGGAAGGTCGGCCTAGCTCATTCTCCCACTATAAAACTATTGGGCTGGCTTACTTTCAGATCGGGGAAGACCCGGCCGGGTCAAACTCGGGTAAGAAAAGAACCATTCATGCTTTTATCAAAAGCAATTTTCTATTTCATTTCTTCTAAGGTGCGGGGGCATCAGTTCTAGGCTTAGGCAGATCTAGAGATCTCTTTCTTTTTGTATAAAATGCTTCAATATTATAAAATATTAAGGTGCTAGAAATGGAAATATCTTTCTTAATCCATAACGAGAGAGAGAAAATCCAGCTAGATTTTACAGGGGCGGGTGTTTTATAAAGTGTGAGGAATTATAACGTAATATTATGCGCGAGGCCAATTTAGGGAAGGAAAATAGTAAAAAAGCGATGCGAAATGAATGACCAAAATAGATATAAGAATCACTCTTAAAAATGAAAATTTGCTATTATACGTGATAACGTTAACTGATTCGTACCGCACCCACCCTCGATCCAGGTAGGTTTCAATCCGGATAGGTGGCGATCCAAGAGTTGATGCACTTGATGCTTAGCTTTCGTAGGTCCAATAGGTATTGCCCTTCATAGAGCAAGGACAGCAAGCGGGCAGAGGACAATTTTTCAGGTAAGGCGGCCAGGTTCACAGAGGATGCGCGAGCAGGCCCGACAGAAGGAGGGCGAGGGTTTAGTGCTCCCTTCGGTTGCATATTAATGTTGTAAGTGCTCCTTTAATTTCAATAAATTTATTTACTGTTAGTAATAAGGAAAGCAATAGGGTAGGAAATGCGTAATCTACCTAGACTTTCTAGGATAAATAAATTTGATCACCCATTACTTTAAGGGAGACAGACCAGCTAGCCAAGAAACAAGGAAGGCAACATATAACATATCTGCTAGCCCGAAGGGGAATCCACGTAGCGAGGTAGATAATGACAATTTTGGGTAGCGAGGAATAACATAGCCTCCCGATAACCATACTTATCGAAGTATTCTTTATTTTCCGCCGAGACCTTATCCATTCCGGGCACCCCACCTTTAAGCAAGCACTCAAACCGGTAAGAAAGGATACGTGACGTAGCGAGGTATATATGGCCAATAATAATATATAAAGAATAAACCCATAGGAAAGCCCCGCTTCCTTATCTTTAGCGTGGCGGGCAGCGCGGCCCACCCAGAGAAAAAAATATTGAAACACAGAGTTTCTACAGCATAAGATCTTTTGGTGATTCTTTTTTAGGAGGAGGCCAAGACCTTCGAACCAATAACTTTAAGGGATATTATCACGCTCTTTAGCATCAGATATTATATACTCTCCTTAACTAACCAAGACATTAACTCATACAGACTATATCGAAGTATTATTTCTTACGAACTTATCAAAAGTGGAAACGAGCTCCCAGCCCGAGTTTATTATCCTAGCTATCCCTTATATTGGATCAGCCTGCGAGTAGTACGGTTACACCGAAAAACCCACAGTTTAACCTACCCGCCTGAGATCTTCGATCTTGCTACCGGAGATAGCAGCACCTACACAGGTCCTGAACACGGGACGCTAAGCTTATGTCATGGCCCTTGGAGAATAATGATTATTTATTGAAACCGAACCTTATAACTACTGATTACTTATATCAGCCAACTTTACACCTAACTAACCCCAGTTATGGTGGTTTTACATTCTTCCATATGGTAAGAAAAAGAACTAGTTTTCCTATTTATTTTATTTAACTACCTTCCATAAGTGTGTAAATGGTTAGATCATATAATAATGCCAAGTCATCACAATGTGCAACTACCTCCAAAGATAGTGCTAGTAAAACCATGATAATATCTCAAGGAATATGCCATAAATCCATCTCACCAAGGCACAAGGCTCTAAGCAATAGAAGTAGTAAAATAATCCATAAGTGGTCCACCTTAAACATTATGCCTTGGTCTCAATAAGTGTGCAAGACCCTCCATCCATGTGTAAATGGTCGACAAATGATAAAATAATGAGCAAGAGGTCCGCCAAAGGATGACACTAAGCTCCAAGCACATGGGGATGTGTGCAAGTCCAACAAACCATATGGAAGAATGTAAAACCACCATAACTAACCACCCCCTGGATAGAATATACCTACACTATGAACCCACAGACAGGGAATACATTATACTTCCCAATAAGCACAGACCGGTACAAACCACTGAGCGGCAGGCAATGGGAACCAGGCTAGAAAAGAGCTCGTTTTATATATAAAGTGCGGCTGGGGCATAGATACGCTACCTATCAGTAAAGCTTAGCTCAACAAAGAAACCTAATGATGAAGTAAGCTTCTCAGAGTATAAATAGCAGTTAAGTATGGAACAATGCATGTTATCAGCTAGTTTATAACAGATTGATCCGAGCTATAGCACAAAAAGAGAAATAAACACACTTATACTCAACAGAGATAGAGGCTACTCTACTACTCTTCAGGTTCTCACGTGCCCAGGCAGTTCGTGAGTGAGGTGTGAGTCAGTAAGAAGGGTTCATTATACCAATAGCTCCAAGCTTGGTCTTGTTTGTTTGTTGCTGGCAGGATACCCAGGTAGTTCTATTTTATTTACTAGATTCCGGTACTCTATTTAAAGTGTAAATGCCTGGTGGGTTTCTATGCACTCAATTCCAAATCTATTCCATTAACTAAATAAAAAAACTCTTGGACTGTACTAGCTTTACCCAGTATTGAGTTCCCATATAGTGGTGGCCCTTCCCTGGTTCCTGGTATTAGTCCCTGTCTCTCTTTAGTCTCTTGGTCTTGGCATCTACGATCTGCTGTAGTTTTTTTCTATAACTACCATTTCCGTAAAGACTCTTAGCTTATGAGCCCTCTCCCTCTTAGTTGCCTAGTCCTTATTAAACGCCTTAAGATAGACTCTCTTAGTCATCCACTTAGCTTTCATCCAGGGGGCATGACGACAACGTGTTGCTGTTCCACCAGATCTATGTCCAGATCTCAAAGTTGCAGGCCTCAAGTGTCAATACCTCCTATGGTTCCAGACCTCCCGTGTAAGGAAAGAAGGGACCTACTCCTCGGACTAAACGGGTCACAGGGACTATTATTAATGGGATGTTTACTAAACAGGTAGAGCCGTGTATACCCTTAAATCCATTACAACCTATGACTATTATATGGTATATCGCATTGATAGTTGAACCTTATTGTCCATGGCAAGTAGTATAACTTCCAAAATGTCAAATGATTAATTAGTAAGGTAATAAAAACCATAGAGCATAGACAGTACTATTAGGGAATGCCCTATCGTAGCCCCTAGTTCCTTAGTCCAAGTTTTGAACCGCATGTATACGTCCTCCTTGCCATTGACTCTAATAAATAAAATACCACCCGCAATCCCATCCGCTAAGTAACCATCCGCTAATTATATGTTCTGGCTCTGAAAGAGTATTTCTCTCTGATAGCCATGATTCTTCCCAGTAATTACTATTTAGGTGAGATCCTTGCCCTTCTTAGGTCGGGGGAGTGGCTTAACGCTCCTTATTAGCACTACCATAAGTGCCCTGGGGGTCCATTGCTGCTAGCCAGTAAATACCATCCCAGTCACATTGTCAGAAGGCCATACACAGCCAATACTTGTATATTAGTGCAACTTGTTATTTAACTGATTTAACAAGTAGTCGCTCAACCCCGTGCGTGGTGAATACCTATTTCGACTTGCTATGGGGCCTATTTTAACTGGGACCATGGAGGCTCCTTCCTCGAAAAGAGTTAATTGAATCCAATCTTGGTTAGCCAACCACGGCTTCCAGGCCTAGGGTTCCTCACTCAGGTTCTATATAAAACGAACTCGCTTTTGTCGACGCACACTCCACTCCATGCCACTGACGCTTCTGCTTGTGTAATCCGACCAAGTGCTCCCCGTAAGCTAATTGACATGCTCCTCGGAAGAATCTCCCATAAGTAGTATAAAAAGCAATTACCACTTCTGTTTCCACCTATCTTCTCTGTGGACCCCTCGTTGGAAGGTAGGGCGTCAGTAGGAACCGTGTTCCGTACCGTTCAGGGTCAGCGGCAGTAAACCCTTCCACGACAAGCGATATTTATGAACGCTTCTAAACAAAAAGCAGAGGGAAGCGAAGCGATAAATGAAACACACTCCCAGCGAAGCGATAAACGAGAACCAACCAAGTAGGCGTTCATTCATCAAAACGCTTCAAATCGAGCAATGACACAGGTCGTGTTCGGAGCACTCATGGGTCGGTCTGTAATTGCAGATCTCCTTGATTTACTTTGGTAGGTGGGTTTTAGAGCAAACCAGGTATATATTCCTATTGCATACATTTCTTTCATCTCCAGCATAAAATAAAAGACGATCTACACACCGCTGCTCTGCCCTCCCTCCTCTCTCTCTTCGCACAACCCCAGCTACGCTCAGTGCTTACGGAATAAACTTCACTCCATGCCCGATTGCCGCCTTCTATCCCTTTATTTTCTCTTTACCCCAATAACTTGGCACCGATCCAACAAACACTTATAACCTGGATTTATGCATCGACAAGAGAAGAAGCACCATTTATTTATTGATTCATTGATAACCTACCAAGTTGGGCGGGTGAAAACACTATGTTTCGTTGGACCAGATCTTAAAAACTTCTCATTTTCGGGATGAGAAGTCCGCTGAAAAGCCCTAAGTATTTATTGGGTGGGAGGGCAATGGGCGAAGGCCACCACCGGGAGAGGGATTGATAGAATAAAACAACTTATACGGCGTATAGGGCTCGTTCACTCCGTGCCTTGCTCTCGCCTAAAGGAAAGGAGAAAGACACAGCCAACCCTCCAATCCAAATAGACTCTGTTTCAATAAATATTTCTTACAGATCGCGAGCCACGATTCATCAATTCTTCTCCGAAAGAATGGTACCTTCTATATATATAGGTTAAAGGTGATTATACTTCTTGGTTTAAACAGAGACAGAGATAAAGGAGGGAGACGGAGCTCATGCTTCGCTTCTGTCCGGCTGACTTAAATAATATATATATATATATATATAACCTCTCGGATCCTGAGGACCAGCTTGCTTATGCAAAACAGGCTGCCTTCTGCTGCCCGCCCGCCTTTACCTTGAGCTGGACATGTTCGGGATCTGCAACTGCTCTGGCTGAACCGGAAATACTGTACCACTCCGGGGAACTCGCTCGATCTGGGTTATGCAACTGCAACGATCTTATTAAGCGGGTTCCAAAACTGCAACTTTAGCCCTGTAGGATTTAATTCTTATGATTGCTTGTCCTCTTGCTCCTCTTGCTTAGTTGGATCCACCCTTTGTTGTCTATACAGCTTTGCTAAGCTCCTTCTTTAATAATCTACCTTATAGCTGAAGCAGTTCAGCTATTATATTCTCTCTTATGGCTTTTGGGGTTTCTTTCCTCTCCCCCTCCTTGTGGTGGAAAGCTTGTGGGAGGATGCATATGCACAAAAAGTGTTTTGAGAATGTAGTTGCCCCGCGGACTGTGTATTCTGCGTAGAGTAAGTTATTGCAGTGTGTGTATGGCCATGTGTTTTGATAAATTAAACAACTAAGTGAGATGCAATGATAATGAATAATAATTAAGTTAATAAACCCAGTTTGCATGGTTGGCTCAGATCGCACCTAATTTGCTAGTTTTGCATAGTTGTTATATATATATAATATATATTTGATACCGCCCCCCCAGTTAATAAAGATGGAAGATGTCTTCGAGAGGAGTGGGACAACGGACGATTACCGGGAGAACACTTGCCTGTCAGAGCCGATCGATAAGAGCCATTCACGCGTCCTGGAGTAATGTATTTAATGCTGGTCAGGGATTCAGTCTGGGGGGATAGTCCCAGTTTGAGATGCACCAATAAAATTACCCTTACTTATTATTCACACAGGACATGGTTACCATAGAGGTTATGCGGTACCCCACGTAACCAACAGACCCAACCAACTGATGGGTTCCCTACGGGGTCGCACGTACGCAACAATTGTTCCTACCTGGATCATGACCCTTACCGCGACGGAGACATAGTTCCTCTACCTAACTTAACACTACCAAAACATAGTTTCTACCCAAACGGATGGAATAATGATTTACATACGTTAATTCAAAAGAGGCAGAGGCACCAGTCGATCAGTGCCGAGAGCTGGTAGTACTTGCCTGCCTGGGTTAGTAGATCCCTATTTACTTTTTGAAGCCAATTAACTGGTTCAGTCCGATTACCTATGGTTTGTATCTTCGCCCCGAAGTACTTATTTGGTAGGGGGGGCAGTTGGCTCCTCCGTCGCTCCTCGCTCCTTGTCACAGCGGTAAATTCACTAACGAAAGGTGACATATAAAGAAGGACGGATTTATATAAATCCAGATTGATTAAATAAAGCCAGCACTTCAGAAACATTGATTGCTTATGGTCAATGAGAGAGCAAGCATTGGTCACAGGCGTTTGGATAGATACATCAACCTGTTATAGACAATACAGACTGATAACATATTTGGTACCACTATGACTACTGCTACGCCCCTGCCTACTGAACCTTTACTGAAGTGCATGTGTTATACTTTACTTGCTACTGCCCTCATTCCACCTTATATTTAGGAGTTTGCTGCCTGCCTAAACCCATTCATTCAGTCAGGAATAACAGTGAGTGGTAGCAGTGCTTTCTTACTCTGTTTACTTACTTTTACTTATGTGCGTACTACCTGTTTAACCCGACTTTACCTTACTGCTTTCTACCCTAGTAGGAGATGGAGTGCTGCTGATTCAGCCATAAATACGATGGAGGGTAACCAGAATAAACCCCCCCCCTACCTTGCCTTGGTTCCAACCCTACTTGAATAATCCATTTTTAGTTGCTACTGCACTAGATTTATATTATAGGAAAGGAACAGGATTCACCCAGCCAGTTTACATCCAGTATCACATACAGCGAGCGCACCATCACTACGTAACTTAATGAATGAATGTTTTGTAGATACAGCTATTTACTTCTCCGGGATGGGATCGGATCAACCAATAAATCCTTACCCTCTCTTTATTACTCCCCACTACATAACACACTCCCCCCCCTTGCTTGCTGTCTGTCTTTCTTTCTGTTCTCTCTTTATTCTTCTCTGTATTCGTCTTTCTTGTTTTGACGGGGATAACAATAGACTTAGAGCTTGACCTTTCATTTTTATTTATATTAGATGGATGACCAGATGACCCGAAAAGACCTTAGCGGAGAAGCGGAATGATTAATTTAAGCTTCTTTCTCTTTATCCTAGCGTCGTTAATAGCACGATGTTATTGTTTACGCCATAAATTTATTTACTTAGTAGGGCAGCAGCAAGAGTGACTGAATACAGAAACCTGGTTTCAATGTGTTCAACCATCCTTCTCCATCTTCGGCATCCAACTTCGAAAAGGGTTGATCAAAGCATACCTTCTTCAAGGGAGATCGTTGATCGACTCGCACGCAAAGTGAACCCACTTAATGAAAAAATATGGTTTTTTGTGTTTCTTCTCCCGTTGGTCGAGTGTATAAAGGCCTTGCAATCAATGCCGGTATTAGTGCATTAAACTCGAACACTACTTCCCGGACTTACCCCTGGGGGTACCTGTTTCACAATATGGGATGGATGCAATCATCTAAATGCATGAAATCAGATAGATATTTTGCTCCAGCAAAAGGGAGTTATTTCACCCGGATCATATGCCTAAGAACACGGAAACACGGGAGGGAACATAATCAATCTGTTCATTGGAGATGGGTTAACTAACTCCTTCTCTCGGGTATGATGGTTCAATAGGTTACTTCATTTCTATTATCTTCTTCTCTTCCGGGTATGGCTGCTAAGAGTTATGGCTATGATCGACTATGACTGGCTCCTGGCTATCGCCCCTCCCCTCCCAAAATTAATAGTTTCATTTCCTTGCCCTCAGAAGGGACAAGCGGCTTCGCACCTTTGTAACAACCTAATTTTATGGGTTCAAGGAATCCCTCGGGGAACTAAAGTTGATTTTATTCTTACTTAACTGGGCCATTTAATAGCGTTTCACACAGATAGGCAAGATGGCTGGTTAGCTTATTTAGCTTGCTGGCTAGATGTTTTGGGAAGGTGGTCCACTTATAGAACCCCTGTTTAATTGCAGATTGAAAATCATATTGACTGTCATTGTCAGCCGGTCATAGCTTGGCTTGGCTACTTGGCTAATCAAATAGACTAATTGACTGTGGACAATTGGGCTGGGCTGGATACTCTCATTGCCTAGAAGCTCCGTCCGGTCAGTGCTACAACTCTGCTCAGTAATGACCTCACAGCAATTACAAAAGGCTATGACTAGCGGCTCTCTCCATTGAGAACTAACGAAGACCGGAAAAAGGTTTTATGGGATCTATTCCAATTAGCTGAGCGTCAGCGAAAAAGCCATAAGCTACACTACTTGCCCTATGGTAACTATCTTTATTATGTAAGTAAATAGCTTTACAGTCTCCAACTCAGGCACTATGAAATAGAGGTGCTAGGCTCCACGACGCGCTGCTCCAATGGCTCGATATGAGATACGACCGGCTCCATTCTGGTGCCATATCTTCCAAAACAAAGTGGCCCGTTTCGCAACCCCTACGACATCTGCCTTTCCGATGATATATCGTACGTTTCGGGTCCCTTCTTTTTGTTACTAGATGAATGAGATCCGCACTTTGACACCTAAGATTCCATCTTTGAGCCACAGAGATATTCCTATCTTAGTGGAGAGAGAATATGGAAGAGCGGGGATTAATGCAATGGGAAGTCAATGCTGAAAGGTTACCTATCCCAGCCATTTTCCTGCCCTAGCTTAGATTGAATTGGATATAATGGCTACGCTTAGATTTCATTTGTGATATCGGTGTTAAAAAGGTTTATACATGAATGAAAAGTAAGGGTCTATAAGGTCTACCTCCGATAAAGAGTGGGGTATATATTAACCTAACAATGTTAGTTTTTCCTCCGACTATTAGTGGGGGGCATTTAGTCCGAACTTTGCTTTCATTTGTGAGGCAACCTGGCCGTATTATTCGGTCGCGTAATATCGTAAGGATAGGCTTTTTTAAAAATAAGGGAACAAAGTGTATCAGAAATTGGCGAAATATTGGCAAATGCATCGTCTCCAATATTGACACCGATTTCATATGAAATACAAGAGGCTCTCACAAATATAAAAGCCGAAATCACTAGCTCTCCAGTTTGAATAAGTCCTTTTCTAGACAGAGACTTCATATTATACTCTTTTACTTTCGAAGAAATCATAGCCGCCTTCCTGACTCAAAAGAATCAAAAGGGCCATGTTGTTGCACTTAAGTATTTTTACGCTATGTTACTATTATGAAGTATGTAGGTTGAGCATCGCAGATAAGGACTTGATGGTATGCTTGTCCTCCTGTAAAATGTTTCTAAATTAGTGGACTATTTAGTGGGTTTCCTCTCGACACTTAGCTTTCGACTTAAACTAGTGCATCATTTGTGATCGTGTCTTTGGTTATGTACAACATGTTATTATTTACTATTGACTGGTACATTGCTAATTAGAATAAAAACTATGATATAATATAAATATTTTTATTTCCGTTAAGTTTCCATAATATACTATTATATTTACCTATTTCATTTTTATTTATGCTTATTATAAAATTGAAGAATGTTTTCTCATTTATTATTGTTAAATGTTAATATGATAACAAATCCTTTTCACATTGGACATTCATTGTCTAACAAGAGGAGGGCATTCTGAAAAACTCGTGGATGATTGCTCGGACATTTGTTGTAGACTAGTTTTTCAAATTGTGGACTAATGTTTGTTTGTTGTTGTTGTTGGTGACATGTATATCACGGTTTGGACTTGCTATAAGTGAGTCCTTGGGAGCATGCCTAAGGACAACGAACAAGGTGGACAAACTTTAGTTGTTAGGTCAGCTCCAAAGAAAAAGAATCGGAGGACAGGGCTCGTGTGGAGTACAAAAGTGGACAGGACACCTCTACAGACATTGAGTGGATGGGTTAAATAGGAGCTATAAATAATCAATATGAGGCTATGAACTATACCCCCTTTGAATGTTTATTATAATGGCCTGGTGGTGATTTAATATATCCAGGTAGCTATCCAGGTTTCAATGCACTCAATAACAACAGTCGGTCCAACAGGCGATCCAGGTGGTGATCACTCGATCACAGATTTTATTTATTAACTAAATGCCGGAGATCCAATAGGTAGGAGATCTCTTTTTGTATTTTTAAAAACCGATGGAGGAGGGGGCATTATAGTTGATTAGCACTAAGGCCTTACTACTCTCCATGGAACTCACTCTAGTGAATAAATAGGGTTATTCTTTCCTTTATTAAGGGGGCAGGTTCCGACAAAAAACCAATTTGAATATGGAAGATTATCTAAGTAATAGGATGGGTAGTACGACTTGGAAGCTGCTAATATAGGTATATATCGATCGGGAATAATGCATGGGAGTTATAATAGAGTTCCGTGGCCTCAGGTTTGGGTGGAGCAGGCACATAATAATTTGGTTGGACAAATAGGACAACTTCACGAACTTAAAATATACTAGGGGGGCGTCGATTGATACTCGACCAAACTCGCATATATACGTTGAACTTGTCCATTGAAAGAGGTAGGTGATCCCCTGAGCACCCACCCATTCCCTAAGTAAAGTAACAACAACTTGGATTGAATCCACCATGTTTGTTGGGATAGCCGAGCATGGCAGGTCCATTTCCAGTGGTCAACAATAGTAAATATCATTGCCAATAAGTCCGATAGTAACCAGGAGGTTGTATTTGAGGTTGTATTTGCTAGCTGGTAAGCTTATAGCCAGTGAGTGTATCATCCACATTGTTTAAGATAGATAGAGCTGTATAGAAGGTACTCTACTTCTCATTGATATACAAGCTTGCATGGAGACGTTGAACTTGTCATTTGAGGTTATCCTTAGCACCCACTACCTAAATAAACAACCAGTTTCAATATAATCCATGTTTGTTGGTTTGGCCCAGGCCATAAGTTTAGCTGGTGGAACAGTTACAAAACCTTGCCGAGCATTGAAAGAAGGTCCCAGTGATTGGATAATAGTAAAAACTAATTTATAAATAATAAGTGTCTGCCATATAGTATTCTTAAGGTTGCCTGCCATTATTGACTAAGGCTTCTTAAGGGGGGGACTAAAGAGAAAGACCTTTCAGTCCAGTTCAAATGGGGTTTTATTGGATGGGCTTGGATACTCTTCTCCTTGGCCGCTATACTCGGCTACTCCACTTGGTTCCCCATCTGGGGATGGTTCTATAAAACAGACTTAATTCACTATTTATCATTCTTAGCTTCAAAATATCCTTTCTTGGAGGTCCGGGAAAAAGTATCCTTCCTCCATCATCGGGGCATTAAATTGATTTACTTTTTTACTCTATGCCTTTGATGAAGTTTCTCTATGATAGCTGATCCAGCGGATTGAAGGGAGGGTATGCGGTCGGTAAAGCAATAATGTGGGGCTTGATGGGGGGGTCCTTCACAAAGGGGGGGGCAAGCAATTATAACCACCTAACACAAACAATAGGTACCACTCACTTAACACACTTGGAATAAATGAACTGTGTGTTGCCTGGCTTGGAAAATGTGACCTGGGCGGTACCCACCCACCTTCCTTATGCGTACTGGGCCCAGGTTTACGTGTGGGAGTGGGGCAGTAATGGGTATGCCAAAATGGTCCTTCTCTTTTGGGTATGTGTTGCTGAGGGGCTTATTCCCCTTTCTATCCATTGCTGGAGGACTTCTATAATTGTCTGGGAACTTGGTTCAATCACACTTGTCTGCCGGTAAGAACTTTTATATTTACTCTGGTTTTATGGTAAGTACTTATATCGCATATGGCGAGTAAACTAACTAACTTGGCGGACTTAGTGGTCTAGGCCCAAGGTGAATGGCTCCACTCCCCAGAATGTCTCTATCTAATCTCTCTCCCTCCCCGAGTACCCTTCTTTTTGGTATGACCCTCTCAATGTATATCAACGTATGTAACGCTTCGTCATTGCATCTAGTCCAGGTAAAAAAGCACTGATCCCATGGTCAAAGCACCCCGGTTCATTCCGTGCACGGCATCCTGTGGTGCATTTCCAAGTGTTCGTCATTCCTTATATTTAAACCCCGTCCCACCGGGGTAATAAAGAATTCTGTGCGCATAGCCCCCAGCCCACTTGAATATATATATATATATTGAAAGTAATAAAAAGCAATCCCTGGCTCTTATCTTATCCCACCCAACCAGAGACACCCTACCCCAGCAGACCAGGCTAGGCACTACTGCCATGCATGCCTAAATGCCAGCGGATACCCCGTAAGCTATGAGTTGGTTTGGAATCCTTGCGAAAATAATCAAAATATGGGATAGCATAATATCCATCAGGTTGGTCATCCTGGGATTTTTCTGGGAGAGAGAGGGGGCCTTGTGAGTAGGCAGGTGCGTACCCCATTTCTTAGCATTGTTTTTGCATGTGAATGAGCGTCCCTTGTTTTTTGATTACATGCTAACCTATTGCTTGTTTGCAGCTATATTAAAGGTTTTCTTTATTCATAAATCAATTATCTCTGTGCTAACTTTGTAGCCTAACTTAGAATAGTAGTTTTGGGAAACATTTGTTCATGAAACTAAATTACAACAGGGCAGATTGTTTAAATAATAGACTTTCTTAAGGGGACGGCTCAATTAGCAACATGAACGAGTATCTGTCCATAAGGCTTGGGGTGATCCAGAAGCAGAGATCAGGCGGGTTTATTTCCATCTCTGTATGCGTTCATATAGGTATAAAATCATTTCATATTTATTGCCCATAAGGTTTATCTTCCTCTCTATTCCGGTGGGAACATGTATAAAAAAATCTATTGCATCTCGTGTCAACATAGGGAAACATAATTTATCTCGTTCGATGGGTGAATTCGCAAGCAGAAATCAGGCTCCACTAAGGCCTTTAGGTTGTTCTAAACTCCAATGGCGTCTGTTTAGCGTAAGTAAGCAACAAGATCTATCTGGGCAACAATATTCTCTCAAGCAAGTTTCACTGATGGGCTTAAGGTTAACCGCTTTCGTTTCACTGTTTTCCACCACCTCCTTCTCTTTATTCTGTTGGACCACCCCACCTACTCCACGCATACACATTTAGCAAGCTAAAGAAGCAAGCTCCCGATCCAGCCAGCCCTGGTGTCGTTGGTATCACCACACGTTCTAGTAAGCAAGCAAAAGAAGCCCGCCTGCAATAAATTTAGCCCGCAATAAAATAAAGAGGTAACACGCGCACGGTGAATCAACGTATATGAACCAACCATGTATCTCTCTCGGTCTGTCTAGTTGTAGCGGCAGGTTAATTTATCCATGGTTCCGTAGCGTTAAGGGTCTTGTATAAACTCCTGTTCTGCATAAGTAAGTACTGGGTATGGGTGAACGTAAATCATCTGTGGGTTATTAACTGAAGGGGTATGTATGGCTAGAATGGAAAGATCTTTCTCGTCAGGCAGAAACACGGAAAATATATATATAACGTATGCAACAACTGGGCTTTTTCTTTTCCGGTGGGAAATGGGAACTAACGCGCCATTCACATAACAGCAAACACAGAAAGCCATTCACAGAGCATGCACCCCTATACCTAGCCCCGTGTCATTGCGCAAAGAATCCATTCAAAGAACGAAACCAACCATTCACTGCAAAGAGTCCCTTCCCAGGGTATGGCCTTATTTATCTCTTGGGTATGAAATGTTGTTATTTAACGGGGTACAGCGACCAGGATATGGTTGACGGGTATCATGTTAAGGGTGAACTAAATCTCTCCTCGCATATGAGTGGAAACATAGGTAAAAAGCATTTCAATATGGGGCTGTGGCTTTGAGGTTATAACATCCCTAAGTCTTATTATTGGAATGAGCTCGTAAGCAATTGATAAAAAGTAGGTAGGTTCTCCTGGTGGGCTGAAGGTGAAATGCTTTTGGTAAACTTGTGTACTTTCAGTTTGCTGTGCACTGTAGGTGCCCTGTTTATACTATCCTTATTTTTAATGTGTTTCCACCTCCTTTTGTTGGAGGACCTTCCTAAAACATATATTCAGCAAGCGATAAAAAGGAAGCCCCGGCGATTATACCAGCCAGCTAACCTCCTTCCTTTTTATGCCCCAAAGGCATGGACCCCACCAGCCCCATTGCACCCTGTGATCACTTCTGGTCCATTCTGTAAATGGGCCATTGGATTTATGGTGGAGTGTAACCCACCCTCTTCCGACGGTCATAAATACATCATTTTGGCTGTCAATTACTTTACCAAATGGGCTGAAGCCATGCCAATTTTAAAGAACATAGCGACTACTGACTGCAGCTCGTTTATTCTTTAACCACGTCATCGTTCAGTTTGGTGTCCCTTATTTTTGAGCGAAGTAGAGTTGGGTTCAGTTGAACCTTTCAATCTAGCGGCTGGATGTACGACGGGGGACTGAACATCCCCTACGCAGAAACCAGGGTCAAATGGATAGGAGGATTGGACCCGGCCAGATGGCAGAGTGAGTGTCTTGGTGCTGAGGTGAATATAGAGATGGATCTGAGATAGGTGCGAGATGCATTCAGTTGCTGCTGGATGACTGACCCATAAGCAAACCGATAGTGTTACGGGGTTATTGGGGGGAAGGTGTACAATGAAACCGCGCTTTTTGCATCTGTTCTTACGCGGCAACTTAGGAGCCTGGAACACTATAGTAAGCAGAAGTGGGGGACAGGTGCTTTTGGTGTTTGCCTAACATTGAGTAACCCATCCACCAACGTAGGCTGAATCGAATGCCTGGGAGAAATCGCTAGCCAGAGCCGTAGAAAGGACTGTTGAGCCCCTAGCAGCGGTTACAAGGAACTTAAGTAATATCTATCATATATAGAAAGCTTGGCACGGATACACTTTACACCTATGAATTCCTGCGTGGTTGGTGGTTCTTCCAAATTGGAAGGAGGAGCCGGACCAACACTGGTGTCCACTTGTTCTGGTTCACGTGATTCGAAACAAGTTTTATCTGATTACAAAACTCCCCAACCAGGATTTTTATTCATCTGATCAACACGTTCAACAAGGTGTGTAGGACAAACGGCAAGGAGGGATATGAGCTATCATGGAGGCGCCAGACTCCATTGACCAGCTCCATTTATAAGTGTTTTCATTACCAGAGATAAAGTACCAGTTGCTTAGTCAATTTGAAGGAATAACTATTTGACTAAAACTCATGTGTGCGATCCATTGGAAATGACCTGCCAATTAAATAATGACCTATAACGGAAACGTACGTCGTATATAATACTTTGCACATATTCCTCTGGATCGGAACGAATGCTATCATAAACCTTACCAACTGTTCGCTGTGCTAGCATTACTACTTCCGTTACAGTGTCTAGCCCACAAATTTGCTAAACAATCAGCTGTAGTAAAAGCAGTTACCGGTCATGCCGTAAATTGATGGAATATAAATGGCTATCATATGGAATTTTAGTGAACTTATTGGGCCAGACCTTGGGCCAGTATACTGCTATATATTAAAATTTCATAGCCAGTCAAAAAGTTCATGATGCGCTAGTGTGCAGGCGGGATAAAGCTAGTGGTACGCCATTCAGAGTTCATGGAAAGGAGCAAACACAAACCCAGTTATAAATTCTTCGCGGTTATTGCTAGAGTCGAAAGGTAGCATATAAAGGGGCAATACTTTTCATTCTCAGGCTTCGGCTCTTCTTCCTTCTTATTATACGGTGGTGATCTTCCTGATGACGACGGCGGCTCGTCTTTCTTCTCCAGGGACGACAGCAGCAAGGCAGGGGTAAGCAATACTTGTATTTTGGCTTTGGTGATTCAAGTAGTGACTACGGGGTGAGTGGGCTGTGTGGTCTTGTTTCGATCTTTGTTCGTATTATAGGTGTTTTTCCTTGCTGCTCTAGCTCTCTCTTTCCCTTATTAATTATGAAGGGGGCCTGCAGCCTTGGCATCATCTTCCTTCTTCCTTCCCTTCACAGCTGGCTTCAGCCTGTCTTCCTGCTGCTCTGTCCCTTCCCCTGTTGTTCTTGGTCGTTGGCGCGCTTCCCTATTCTTTTCTATCTTTGTATATTCTATTTCCGGCTTGCCTGGTTGCGGTGATTATAGGTCTGGCCCGTTGTTCCTCTCGTTGCAAACAACTGAAATTCCGTAAGCAAAGGCGGCGTACGCCTATAGGGGGGATTACTTCTACGCCTTGGGACCTACCTGGGAATTGAACTACTTAAAAAAGGGTGGAAAAATTGTAAAAGTAAAGAATCAGGAGGTGGCGTCGTATCCAGTAGTCTCGAGAGGATTTCCTTTTAGCAGAGATCGTGGAACTAACTGCTGGATGAATTATCAACAGCCAGAACAACTACTTATTAGATCAGATCATATAAGATATAAGATAATTGGGTGGGGATCGGCACTTAGAACCTTTACTATTTGACCCGCTTACTTGAAGCACTTTATGTTGTATGGATGGAATATCACCTGAAAGGCCCATGGTGCCACAAACTCAAATTACACTTCGGTTAAGCTCCCAATAATAACCCTAGAACCCTTCATTGAGCACTAGGTTTAGGTTTAATACTCTTCACCCCTATTATGAAACTTATCTTTTGAACTACAGACAGACAAGATAAATCTGGGCATAGCACGGGTGGTTTTTGAAGCTATCTATCTTATGATTATTGTTTAAATAGTGGGCCCGACTCTCGGATATAAATTGATAACTGCTCATTTTATTACTGCTCGATTTATTACTTACATTTCACCAACCAGACAGGGAGGGATATTCTTTACAAATATATATAATATATATATAGATCTTACCCTTTACTTTAGGAGTAGTGCTATGCTTTGGTTTTTTACTATTGTTTTGTTATGCTATGGTTGGGTTGTCGAAGGAAGATAGAATGGTGGGTTATAAGACGGAGAAAACGGATAATAAAACTGAGAAGAAGGCTTAGAAGGAAGGGGATGAATTGTTTTCTTTTTTTGATGGAGCCAACGGGAACATAAAGAATGGTTTAGGCTGTACGGGAACTGACTGGTGGATATCGATTGATAACTGCCTCTCAATTGATTCCTTATGTGATTATTCTCATAGACGTCGGCACCTTACATTGAGTAGTGGTGGTGCCTCGTAACTTGGAGCAACAACAACCTGGCATTGAAACCTTAAACCTTGCTGGCATTGACGGATCTAACCTACCAGCAGCACGGAGTGAAATGGGCTGGCTATAAAGAGAAAAACATTTTGAGTAGAAAGCAGCCTATTTTGGACTAGCTTCAGTTGTCGGGGGCTCAACAACCCACCCTGCACTAACCTATTTTCGGAGCTTCACACTTAGATTGAAAACCTATAATCACCAATGATTTGTGTCAGAGCCTCTAGCAAAGGAAGGAACCTTTATCACTAATGGAAGGTGCCTGCCTAAGCGGGGAGGTAGGGGTGAAGACTGGATAGATGAGGATTGAACCAAGAGCCCACCGAGCAATCCAACAGACGTCAGAAGCCATTTGCCGAATCCACCAAGCCTAACCTAGCAAAGGGAGCAGCTAACCAGGAACCAGATAAGAAGCATCACCTAGCCTACCACACTCCGAACCTATGATATACTTACTTACGTTGATAGACCATTTGGGGAGCAGAGTCCAATCAATGTTGAGTAGCAGAATCCAATTGTTTTTAAGAGCAGTTGGATGGAGGATTAGTATTACCCTCCCTATGAGTCAACCGGTCGATACATCCCGTCTCGGGGCACAGGCAGGCAGGGAACACGTTGCCAAGCGAGAAAGTGCACCATCCCATGATACCCGCCGAGTAACTTTAACCACATACATGAAAGAGATGTCCCCATATCTCGGGAATGCCAATACCGCCTCACCGCTTCGACCGAAGACCTGACCGAAGAACAACTTAGACCTTTCTTCATCAACCGAACTGACTTCATAGTATTTATTTATAATGACCTTACTGCCTGATAGGAGGAGATATCTTTACGCCTACCTCCATCGACCCACCAACTGCTGTCTTACCCCTTAGAACTTACACTGATGACCCCCTTCGACCTGAGGATATCTCATTTTATATCACCCAGATCTAGCAACCTTAAATATTCGACCTTGATATCTTACTTACTTCGATCTCTTCTTGCGAACGAACTAGATACGATTAGCGGCAGGCTTGCTGCTGGCTAGATTGATGATGACGGGCGGGATGCTGCTGCCGCATTGAGATTATTGCGGGCGACTGGCTTACAAGGAGGCTAGAAGGACGGAGGGCCGAAGTGGCTAAAAATAAGCCTAAAACGAACGAATATAAAGGAACATGGTGCACTCAAATAAGTAAACTTTAAATTATAGCGGAAGTGCACTCCAATTACCTTTGAAAAGGGATGGCTTGGGCTTGCTTGCACTTAGACCTTTGCTATTAATTTGGTCAGTCTACTTGATGAATGTGCTATCAATAGTTGTGTGGGTTAAATCGGTGTAGAAACTGCCTTATAAAATAGAAATAATCCCTGTGGAGCGGAGATTGGAACTGCTCGGATTGATTTGATCGATGCCCCCCTTATTCTTAGGTCCCTGGACACGTCCTTAAGATACAAGCTTAGTCCAAACAGCAGTAAGTTCCCATGTATGTCAACTGGCCCTACTAAGGATTTTAAGGAGCTTTTTTTTGGATTATGCCAACCCTTAGGAGGGAATCAGCCTTTTAACCTTTCAACTTTGCAAGGTAGCCAGCCTCACTAAGGAAAACAGAAGAAGGAAGCTGCCTTTAACCTGGGAGGGGCCTTTCGAAAGGGGCATCACACATTACACGTCACACCAGCCACCTCTAGCAAGCGGATACATTCCACCAATCATATAAAGTCAACCAATCATTTACATTCCAACAATCAGAGAACTTCTACCAAGCTACCTCGCCTGAACAAAAAAGCGAGAAGGGCCCTTCTCGCTTTTTAAGCATTCAGGCAAGAAGAATTAGAGGAAAACCTTTACCTTTAAAAGCAAACTGGTTACACGAAGTTGTCCCATCCAACTCGGTGACACGAACCAATAGCTCTTTAACCATGGCTTGGCTAACTCACTGACCTGTACGAGTCATACTCCCAAACTGATAGTTCCCTTACTCACTTAGTCCAGTTCTCAGCCAATCAGTCCAAGCAAGTAGTTCCAATCTGTCCAAAGCAGTTCTAATTTGTTACCCGTACCTCGTACTTCTATTGGGGGCTGGTAATCCCTATCTCCTATGCTCTATAAACCAATAGTCACGGTAAGAACAATTGCAAAGCTGAACCAATTGCTCGCTAACCAAACAACCATTGCGAAGCTGAGCCAATAGCGAGTTATCGTACCTCGTGTACCATTCACCAAACTTGAATGATATAGCAGAACAAAGCAAGGCCAAGCTGCTTGTGCAACAATGAGGCTGAGCAACCAACTATCCGAGTTAAACCAAGGCCTGGCTACAAGAGTTTGGACAACCATAAGATAACATGCAATGAGTAAAGCTGGAGAATGAAGGTAAGGCTCGACGATATGTGAACCAAAGATGTGGGTATGGGTCGGGAAGGAAGAAGGGTAATGCCTTTTTGTTTAAGCCATGCAGGCAAGGGTGCCATGTGCCGACCTTCCCTTTTGCCCTTTTTCGATTGTATCATCAAGTTTACTTTACACCCACCTGTACGAACTCGCTTTCACACCTGGATGAACTGGACCTACCGAACTGCTGCTATCGCTGTACAAACGAACTGCTGCTACATTATCCCTTGCCCAACTTGCATTACAAACGATCTAATCTACGAGGATAATTTGAAATACTTGCTTTTATTACGATCACCAAAGAGAAGAGACTAGATAACTTGCTTTTCCACCTACCCGCTAGAAATAGAGTTACTGCTGGAGATATAGCTGGAGCAAAAAACCAATGCACTAGTGTGGTGACCCCTACCGGGGGAGATGATAATATTCCTTTAGTATCCAGCATACCCAGTTATTTGGGGCTCCTCGCATTCCACCTTTTATTCTCCTACTCCTTCTAAATAATACTTAAACCGGCTTTCCCTAGTAGTCCCGGGAGTATTTTCTAGCACACCTGGTGCTGGCCCCTCACGATAAACCAGTTCCACCCTGTCTTGGTTTGACCCTATTTGCCCCCTCGATTCAATCAACCCCCTCGATCTGATCAGGGAGGAGAAGGATAAAATAAGAGAAAAATAAGAGTTCATTGGTTGCATTAGAACCTGCTGACTCCATGGCCCAACCTATATAATTATCTATCTATGGCAATGCTACCGGGGGGCTACCATAACTACTCTCGAGCCCATAACCCTAAATTCTTCTAAAATGGGCACTTAAGACGGGAAGGTTGCTCAGGTAAAGCTTCAAACATCTGGATTGCCTCCTATTTACACTGTCAGGATAGCCAAGAATACCAGCAATATGGTGTTTTATAAGTATATAGGGACCTCCCATGAAAACAAACATTGAAAGAGAAAGGTCGGGCGAGACACTTCACGTACCTCGGCTTTTATTGCTAACCTATACTTGTGATTGCCAGAAGTATAAGTCCCGGACCCACAACTTGGATTGCCACAAGCCTTCTGTGACCAATCAATAGTTCCCCCCTGCCCTTTCCTCTAAGGTGTGGGAGCGTCAAAATAACTTACCCGACGCGAGGCGCGCAGCGGTGCTCGGTTTGTTGATGCTGCTAGCTTGGGTACTGTTCTTGCTTGCTTTGGTGTGCTGGTCCCGCGAGCGACTGGCCCGAACTTAAGATGGCCTTGTCAATGGTAATTTCTCCTCTAATAAGGTGGCCTATTGGGTGGTAAATTAGCGAGTGAAAGGGTGGCCTATCAAGATAGCCGTAAGCAGCATATCCAGTCAATAAAGGGACATTGAATGAAAGTCCGTTTGCTTAACCTAAAAGTAAAGAATGAAAGGGTTCGGCCCTCTAAAGCCTTTCTAGGGCAGTTAAGACTATCCTGCCTTTAAGCTTGAATTCAAAACCTATGTATAAGCGTTGCAGTTCGCTAAACAGAAACGCTATTTTACCCAATATAACCATCGCAGTTGAGCCATTTAAATAAATGAACCAATTAGGGTATGCATCTGGGAATGGTAAGGCCAGAAAGAGCAAAAGGGACGAAGAGCTAAATAGCCCAAAATATTTAATAACCCCCTAACTGGCAACCAGGGCTACTTTCCGAGGCTTGGGGCTTTACCCGTCTTACCTTTGCTCGTCGTTTCTTCTTCCCCAGTGGGTTTATTCTCGTCAATAACTTTGGGTTGCCTTTCTGTTTTCTCCTGATGGTCGCAGCTAAGAATATAACCCCTTAATAAATTGATAAGAGGTATGGAACACATTGAGGGACACACAATGTAATTATCCATCAGATTAATGAAGTAGATGTTCTATTTGTGACTTAGGTGTTGGCCTACAAACGAATCAGAAAGTGCAAAAAATATGAATGCCCGGTTAGAGTGATCCATGTTGTAAGAGGTATACCTAATGGATTAATATGTATTTGAGTCAAATCGAACAGGGTTGGTGGTAAGAGTAAAGAGAAAAGTAAGTAGGCAGCTGGGGCGTAGCGGTTAATAGGCAAGTTTTCTAGTTGGTTCTAAGTGCTGTACCCACATTCCTGGCTTCAGCAATAGGGGGATCCATCCATTCCATAACGGTTGGGTAAGGGGGTAGGTTGGTGAAATCAAACAGGATTAGTGATAACACGTAAAGGTCAATATACTAGTGCCTACTCTACAGAGCATTCCTGCATCCATCAAGTGTTGGTTATTGAACGCCCTGCAAAGAGTTAAGGTAATGGATCCGATCTAAAAATATTAGTATATTAGTTAATATGTGTGTACACCGGGTAGTGAGTGAGTAGCATTAGGTAAAACAACTAAATTGCTCCTTTCCTTCCGGCGAAAGATAATACCAATGGCTAGTAGTATCCCCAGCCCGTAACTGATCAATGCTTAGTCAAACTGTAGTCAAAGTTGTTCACACGAATGGTTCTTCCAGTAGGTCTTCCCATTGACTGTATGACTGTCTAGGCTCAACCTTGTATTTCTTCCTGTTTGGGGATGTATAATTGCACCTTCGGGGGATAGGCCTGAACCATCCTAAGGTTGGGTGGCTCAAGAAGTTGTTCCGGTCGATCCTCAAAACCTCTCCCTCACGGTCGAGCGGCTCTGCCCTCTCCTTTTAGTCGAGCGGCTCCGCCCTTAGCTAAACGCACTTTTTATGAAGAGGGTCGAAGATAAGATTCCCATCCATCTGAGGCACCGGGTTGGGGGCTAGCACCAAGTTGGGAAGGGTGGGTATAATAGCAATAAGAAAGTTATCAAGAATAGTACCCATCACATATGAAAAGGTTTGGTAACAAGGTTAAGTGGGTGCCCAGTTGGGTAAAAAACACTTAAGTAAAGCAAGATAGTATACCTGGCTGAAGCAATAGATTGGAGCATAGGTTGGGTAAGTAAGTATATAGAGGGATATTTTGTTAAATCGAACAGGTAGGTTGTTTGAAAACACTGAAAAGGGGGAAAGGGTAAGGTTGTTTCATTCATGCCGTTCCAACCCAATAAGATAAGTCTAGTGCAGTAGCCATAAAGCGATTAAGTCAAGTGTGACTAGGTAAGGTCTAGTGATTAAAGTGGGTAAATAGTTGGTGTGGAACCAAAGGGGTTAGTGAATAGTGCTTCCCATAAGGTGTGACTGGGTGAAGGGAATAGAAGCATTCCATGCATCCCATGGCAATCGTCCTAGGGTGGGCAATAAGTTCAGGAGTAAGGTTGTCCGGTCTAATCCCGACCCGCTAATAGATAGTGTCGTACCCTAGAAGGTATTCCTAGCTGATTGAATTGGTTAGTAAAGGCAGGCAGCACTAACTTAACTAAACGGTAGGTTCGGGCAGTAAATAAAGGTCTGGTGGAAATGATGGGCAGCAGGCAATCTCTGGGCTCTAGCTCACAAGTCTATTAACCGGTGTGGTGAAGCAGACAGGCGATAGACGATAGAACAGTGATTTTATCATTCTGCATCCAGGTAAACGAACTGCCTAGTCTTTATTTACCTACTACAGCCTAGTATTGGTGAACCTAGTAGAACATCCAAATAGTCTATCATCTCACTAGTATTGTATCACCCAGTATACCTGACCCATTGTGTATCATCCCATATGTTAGTGATAATAGTACCTTTTTAATTAATAGTTGCTTTATTTATTATCCCATCCCATATGATTTGTTATAGTACTCAATAATTTGTTATAGTACTCGAGAAAACGTCCCATACCAGCCGTACCTACCTACCTACCTACCTATACGTAAAAACCTATCTGTCCTAGCCATATAAGCCTGTCCGTATCATCTCATATGATTGATAGTCATTTATACATTATAGTTGTCTTATCTCAATCGTCCCATCCTTTATTATTGTATAGTAATGGAGATACCCCGTCCCATACCGGCCGTACCCGCCTAGAATAACAGAATCTGCCGTCACCGTCCCATACATCTGTCCGTCCCATTACATCTGCGAGCCATATCATATATAAAAGTAAGTCCGTCCTAATCTCACAGACTTTACGTAACTGCCTATGGGCTACTATCTGTCCTTGCCGTAACCTGATTGTATACCATCCCATCTGTCCTATACCTGAGGATTTTCCTTTACTAAACGTAAATTATGATTTGCCTGCCCTAGATGTAACTTACTGTACTCTCACATGAGGAGAGATACCCTTTGTTTTAGGTTAGCCAGTAACAACGGATGGACAAATAACTGCCCACCCCTAACTGCCCACCGCCAACTACACATCACTCAGGACAGTCCTTTACGCGCTTTCAGGAACCTATGGAGGACCTTTACGAGATAGGCCTTGACAATAGAGGTCTTGACACTTGAATAGGACTTTACACAACGTCATGTATGCTTTCAGTTCTTACCCACCAATACACGGCCTTCAGTACACAATACTCATTGAGCTTTCAGGAAAGGAAACTATCTCAAGCCTCATACCAATTCTACCATTTTTAACATTCATTAACGCATTCAAACATCCCCATTCTTTCATATGCCCGCATGATGATTGATCGATACTGCTTGCCTGATGAGTACCGCTAACGCTCGATACCCGCAACACTCTCTATGTATGGAACACAGTTTCTACACACTACCTACCTCTATGTACAGAACAGAGTTATACACTGCGAGGGAAATATAAAATGCCGATACTACAAAAAATACACATCGATCAAGGGTTACACAACGATGTGAGTAAGCTTAGGTTTCCACAATGCGTTTACTTTTAAATGTTCCATGGGGATAGGCGTTGTTGATGGAAATAGCCTTGGCAACGGCTGATACACATGTGACCACTTTCTTTGGAACCTGCCCTTTATGCTTTATATATCCGATTAACCCAGTTAAACAGGACGGACATACACATCTACCCTTGCCCCTTCATATGGTCACCTGCCCTATCCACATTCCCTATCCGCAGAACACATTTACGCCTTATACCTAGGGCGTACAGAACGCAGTTCCTACTACATCGACTTCCCACTATCCGGTACAGAACACAGACAGTTCCTACTCGCCTAATAGCTGAATGTGCGGAAGGAACACGGTTCCTACACACTGCCAGGGGAAGGTAATTATACATACCAGACTACGACAGATAGATACATATGGAGGGTCACACGATCATGTTGATGACAATTGGATGAAGTTGGAAACTCATGGTTCCTGCATGCCTTTGGGTTCCTTACCTACATGCTGCAACTAAATGGATAAGTTCCTGCATTTATTTAGGTAGCACCACAAATGTTACTGCAACAATTAGATGTGTTTCCATATCCTTCTTTTCTTAGATAGTGTTCCTGCGTGTTTCAAGTGAATGCAAGTAATCAGAACAATATTAAGGCAAATATACCGGGCAAGATTCAGTTGAGCAATAGTAAGCCACCCTGAAACACCTTCTTATTGATTCATACGTTCTTAGAAGTACATTCATTTACTTTCTAGGCTCTTTAAACCTTCCTAATTCACAGGGATACGTCTTATCGATTAAACAGCCTTAATAAGTGCTCCTTTTATATCTCTTTTAATTAGCACATATACTCACCTCATATCAAACTTACTTCTTCAACCTTTTGCTCTTTAAGGCTCTTAAATCCACATTGACAGGATTTACAGGGATAACGTAAAAAAGAAGTAGTAGTTTTACTGGAGTTTTTTAGTTCATCTCTTGAGGCAATACAAGGAATTTGTCAGTATATAGAGCAATAGTTTTATGAACTTAAACCAATTACTCCGTACTCTTCATAGTCTTATATGGTAGCATTCTTCGGATTTCTTGCTTAGTCCAACCTAAAACATACGCAGATTGGATAGCATCCATGCTTTAGACCTATGTTTTTGGAGTCGCTTACTTGACCAATTAGTTTCTGCTAAGATATATAGTGTCCCTCAGTCCCTTAGGCATCTCTAAGCTCTCAGTAAGCCTCTGGTAGGGCATATTTTACATCTTTTATTCCTAGTTACTCTTAGATATATCCCAGCTTGGGGTAACGTACTTTTACAACTGTCATAAAACCTATAAATGTTGGGTAACGTCCAGTAGCAATGGGTTATTAGATTTAACCAAAGATTTCATTTAAAGATTTCATTTGTTGGGTAGCTTGCAGTAGCAGGTGGTTACACGTCCAGGAACAGATGCTTACATTTAACCAACCATAGATTGCTTTGTTGGGTAGCATCCAGAGCTAAATCCCTAGAATGCTAGGTGAATGTTGGATAGCATAACTCTCATATTGCATTGGGTAGCGTCACTAAGTCCTCGCACACAAAATGGGAGAGTAACTTAGACACATGCTTGCATCACACAAAAGGGGAGATTGCACCTAGCGGTAGCGTCCCTCACGTAATCCCTAGAATGTTGGATGAATGTTAGGTAGCTAAACTCTTATATGGCATGGGTAGTGTAACTCTCATATTGCAATTTAATGCGTTGGGTAGCGTAACCACCTCGTCCAGATCGAGATTGAGACCCGGTTATTGCCCGTATCGGAAGTTTCACGGGTCCCAAGCCAATTAATAGCGCGGTTTAAGCATCAGAGAGAAAGGTAGCTGGTTTAGTTTATCCTTCATAAGCAGATCCAATTCCAGTTGATTTAGTTGTTGTAGCCAAGTAAGAAGGAGAGGAGATAGCATCAGAGCCAGCGGAGGTAGCGGCAGGAAAGGCAGGAGATGAAATTCCAGGTGCATATTATATAGGTGCAAAGCAAGAAGCAGAGGCCAAGCTAGAGCCTACTACTCTTTATACAGGTGGCCGGATTCCAACTATTGATATAGCCAGGCCAGTCACAAATTAAACACTCTATAATAGGCTTATTCCCCAGCGAGTAATAATAGAGGAAGACAGAGGCAGGCAAGTGATCCGGGCTAATAATAATAAAACATAAGCGAGAGCGCCTAGAATAGTTGTGGGTGGGAAAAAGAGTATGGTGCCCGCTTTCATATGGCTTTCAAACTGCGGGATCTGCAGGGTCTGTATCTCAATCTCAATCAACAGAATATGGATATGGCAAAAATTTGTTATAATATAAAAGTATAAAAGGCAGGCTCTCGATCTTTATCTGCAGGGTTTACTGCTTTGGACTCTACCTTTGCTTCTTAAGGAAGGAATTCCTGGGATAGACCACAAAGAGAATATCTTTATGCGTGTACCTATCCAATGTACTGCTATCTAACCAATGATTAATTACCTACCGACCATGTTCTCCATGTTTGGCTATATTACGCTATTGATAGCTACCTTATTCGCGCTATACATGGGTTCTGGGGCTGGATCTTAGTAAATAAGGCCAACTGGCTATGTCCTTGTTTTTGCCACTTATGCTCCTGCCTTTCCCGCTGCAGGTGCTTCTAAATTAATGGAATATGGAACTGAGCGAAGAGATGCTAGAGCTGGTTCTTATTAAAAGAAACCTCTCTCTTTATAAGGCAAGGATACCTCATGCCTTAGGTCTGGTCCAGTGTTCGCTCTGTCCTCTTGCTCCTTGTTACTTTTTACTTGGTTAACTCCAATGGGCATTGGAACAGGATCTGCTACTTAATTCTGTACTGGACTTGGAACTAATGGCTTTTATGTTGTCACAACAATTGGTATTGGAACTTGCTCCGCCTCTCCTGCCTTTACCTTTGCTGCTGCGTCACTCCTGGGAACAATGGCATATGTAAAAACAGGGTATATTATAAAGTTGGAACAGCGGGCTTTTATTCTCAATATGAAAGGGATGCGCGTGTTGATGCTGGCCTGGATGCTGGCTCTTATACTGCTGTTGGAGAATATAGAACTGGTTAGGATGCTGAGCCAACCGGATGGTCTTCTGCAGAATTACCCGAATCCATAATTGGTACTAGTGTACTTGCCCTTGCTTATGGGTAAACTGAGTCAAGGTCAGACGCGTCAAGCTATTGATCTGGCCCTTGTAAGTGTCTTGCTCTGGATCGACTGAATCCACCGATGCTTTTGGTGCTGCTTCCTTTGCTGATGCTATTGTGGAAACGCTTGCTGGTGGAACTTCTAAAAAAGGTGATACCTGTGCTTCTGTTGCTACCTGGACTATATTCTCCGGTGCTTCTGGGAAGTCTGCTCCTGAAACTGATGACCCTGGGAATGCTTATCCTTCTACTGCTTATGGGTAAAAGGAAAAGGCTACTGAGTATTGATCTGGATCTGGGTATGGATCTGCTACTGGTGTCCATGTAATAGGTTCTGTGCCTGGATAATATGGAACTGGATCTCCTTCTTTTACCCCATCAACTCAATCTCGATCCGGTACTACTGCCCTTGCTTCTGCCCGAATAGGTTATGCTACGGGTGAATCTTTATAGTAATACCCCATTTAGCTTATTTTGCTAGGCTCCTTTTATTATGTTCAGCCGTAGACACACTCGCTAATGCTGGGACAATACTTCTGGGAACACGTACAGATGCCTCCATTCTAGGTCCATTAGGCAATGGCGGGACATCACTGATCATAACAGATCCACATGTAGGAACAGCACCTCTAGGAACACATGTAAATATTGGAACATCATTTGTAGGAACTACAGGGAATGGCGGAAAGTAACTTATAGTAACAAAATGGTATAACGCCATTTTACCGCTATACCAGCAATCAATTTGCGTACACTTCCAAGCGATGGCAGACACAACCAATTATACATTACTTCTGGAACACTATAGCTTATACCGGATATCTATACTAGGGTACAAATCCACTTTATTTCTTAGAACAAAAGCTTATGTAGGAACACGCCCATATTGCCTAACAGCACCTATTGGAACACGTACATATGTTGGAACAAAGGCTTATGCCGGAACAACTTTACTAGGAACATATTCTAATATCGAAACAAGGAGGGATGCCGCGGGCTCTTGTACTCAAAATGAAAGGGGATTTGTAACCTAGCGAAGGGATATATGATGAAGTGTTCTTACCATGGAAATATTCTAATAAATCTTTCCCTTTTGGGGCCACTGCCAACTCAATAAAGGAATCGAAAGCTAAATCTCCATGCTTTATTTGGTTACAAGGAATAACCAAACACAACTCTTCCTCCGTCTAGCCATTTTTTTCTGCCAGCGATGTGTTTTCCTATCGTTGAGAGTAAACTGATGAGAATAATATTTAGACAAATTGGTCTTCTTCTCATGGTCTCCGTCCTAACGCCTAGTATTTATTTATTGGGTTGCTGGTCGCCCATTCCGTCCCATTCAAGAAAGTGGAATTAATAAATCCAGAAGGTTTAGGCGTGCTTGAGATTACATGCTTGCCCTGGTCATGGCTGTAGATGAGATCGACCATCCATCGGACCTTCCTTTTATGAAAATGGAAATGAAACGCCAACAAATGGTGGATTAAGGGGAGTGGTACAGATGGATACTTATTTATAAACTTTGCTGGAAAATTTGAGTATAAAACCTTAAGGCAAATAAAGGCTGGATACTTGGACTAAGACAAGGAACGCAGTCAAGGCACCAGGGTAGCCCTTTATACCAATGAAATTACATTAAAATTAAGGCAAGGAAATATATTTATTAAGGTAGTGTGCGAAGCTACAACCATTCTGTCTCTTACTGACATCCACACCAAAAGGGCAAATAAAAGGCTGGAGTGGAGACGGGGATAGAAGGAGCGAGACTGAGCATTCTCGATGCTTCGAGCTTAGGCCGGTAATTTTCTTGTGTGGAATGGATACCCTAATTCAATAACCTACCTGCAGGTGGCAACTCATATGCTCAGATGCTCGCGTTTTCTACAGAACCCATAATTACTTGTTGTTGTAATTGAGCCAAGAGAGGCAAAAGCAAAAGGCAGGGCTGGAATATTCATTAAATCATCCTAAGCTTCCCTTCGCAAGGTTACATAGTAAATTTACCGAATGGAACCATCAGCAGAATAGGTGGAAAAAGCAACGGTAAAGGCTTATCCACCGGCATCAACGGCAGAGGCAACAAATCCATCGGCATCTAAGCAAGCAGTATAAGTTCCAATATCTGCTGCTATTGACCCCACTTCTGATGTTCCAGCACTCTATTTAGTTCCATTAGCTATGTTACGGTTGTTTACTCTACTGGTAGTGAGTCCCCTTAGGGATATGGAAAAAGCCCTCGCCCTTCAACAAGCAGATCAACTGCCTTTGCTCTAAGCGCTTGAATCACTAGGTTCTCCAGTCGATTGATGAATTGATCCTCTGGTTTATAGGTTCAATCCTCGCCTTTATAGGGGTGAGTGCTTTTGTCCTTGGGCTGGGATGGTCACTTTATAGATAGATAGATTATGGTAAGGTAAGCTAAGGCAAGCAGCAACCGTTTAACCACGGGTCAAAAACTATCCATCATACCTCTCCGCTTGTGCCGTTTATTAAATCTAGTTAGTTTGGGGAACATAAAATTAGAAAAACCTGTGTACTCACCTATGCTACACACTATGTTAGTTAGGAACTTACCTACTAGTTACTCGCGAGGCTAACAGCTAAGAGATTACTGCATATAAAACTGCGGGTTCTTCCTTTATATCTACCATTTTTTATCTCTACCATTGGTGGTTATGGATCTATAGGCTCTGATTCAGGGTAACTTCGGTCAGCTGGCTATGTATATGGATTTGGATCGGCTGCTCTATCCGCTCCTTACGCCTTAGCAACCTTTGCCTTTATATGATACTTTACTGAACTACTATTTCTTCCCCTCAAACGAAGCAAAGGGAAGGAGAGGGGGAAATCTAAAACATAGAAAAGCTTCAATATAATAACAAGACTTGCCAAAACACTCCATAGCCAAAAGGTTGATCACTATAAAAACCCTAACAACTTGTGGCCCCATCATTAATGAGTAGTAACAAACCACTAACTACCTAATGTGCTATATTAAAAATAGATGGCCTCATACATTAATTTACTAAATCCTAAGTACCTCAAAGTAGGGAGGTTAGGGTATGCCTTAACATGCCCTCCCCCTTCAAAAGCAGTGTTTTCTTTCAAGGATGGATGTGTGTAAACTACTATAAAACTGTTGTTGGTTCCCAGATGTCGTTTTCAGGCTGCGTATCCTTCAACTATATAAGTACTTCTTAATAATGTGCTAGCATAGTCGATGCTTTCTTGGTGGATAGTAATGCCTCCGGTTGTACCCAAATACCAAGTGGAACCTTCTTTATCATGTTTAGGAAGGCTAGTATGAACTCCACAATTCCACTAAGATCCATAGAGCTTTAGTGCTAGCTTATGGTGGTCCTTGTCTTTGAGCGAAACTTTCTTATAGGGCTATAGATGAATAAACTCATGATCCCATTCTTCAAAAGAATGCTTAGAGTGAAATCGATTTGCCTGCTACTTTATTAAACTTTGAGCCTTCAGATTGTCCTTAAGTGTACTGAGAATGGTCGCTCTGGTTGTAAGTGTGTGATCTACTTCTTAAACCTTATATGTGCCTGGTAAATAAAAAGCCAATGAGGCTTTTGGCTATAGACATCTTCATATGGTTACATTTTGCTAGTTCCAGGATAAGCAGGTGGTAAGATAAATCACCAATATAAGGCAGGCAGTAAGATTGATGACAGTAGATTAGTCCCAGCATTAGTCCCAGCAGCAGAATCAGAATCAGGAGAATCAGGAGAATCAGCAGCATTAGTCCCAGCATTCTTAGCATCCTCCCCTTTCACCCCAGTTTTCATTTCTATCAAGTGTCCTGTTGCATTCTGTATGGCGAGATTAATTCTCTGCTCTCCCAAACCCTCACCTAAGATCTGTATGCAATGTGTAGGAAATGATTGGATCCATGAGATCAGTTCTTTAAACATTCTAATCAATTGATGAAATGTTCGCTCATATTCATTTTACCTATGAGCTCATTTTTTCCATATTACATTTTTTCTTTTTAGCTAGCGAAGCTCAAGGCTCAAATGTAACTTTATACTTAATTAGGCACTCGTGTTCTCACTGTTGCTTACCTATGATCCTCTATTCATCTTGGATGCCGTCCAGATCTTCATTGGAGAGTATATTTAGCTCACGTCAATTAATTCATTAATTCATTTTTGAGGTGAGGTAGCGAGGTGCCCGATAAGACAGATATCTCCTTCAATTCCACTACTACACTTTAGCCCAACTACTTATCCCTTTGGTCGAGCTTGCTTGCGCATCCACACAGCAAAGTTTTTGTTACTAATTTTTCCATATTTTTAATCTAGTGGATACCTGGAATTACCGGCCTTCTCTACGAGCCTTATTTAAATGCACGTTAGTCATTAGGTTTTTGAGATTGACACTTCGTTCCTCTACGATCCTTGCTTTGAGGGTCATTACTTTAAGTGAACATGGCTCCAATGAATGAATGAATGGAATGTCTGATTCAGTTTTAGATGGGTTTCTCATATCCTTCCTCTCGGCTAAGGGGATCACCCCAATCAAATGGAAAAGATCGTAGAGATATGCGATATCGCGTATTTTCATTATTCCCCTTCTTTTCTTCTTCCATATCGAATATAGTGTTATGACATATATAAAGAATTCGCAGCCCTCTCCCTTTGGTCGAGCGACTCCGTCCCTGAGATCGGGATAGAGCTAAACGCACCTATATCTCATAGAGCGGTTTCTTGTCCGATGCGGACGGCTTCGCTCGTATCCTCGCTCCTTCCCCTCCTTCCTAGGGAAAGCGGTCACGATAGCGGGGTAGA
>Ga0233336_1000003_pt1 | contig 46140 bp, 18 predicted proteins | sample GEONDECOMP225_FD_183636 | JGI IMG/M metagenome (GOLD analysis project Ga0233336, IMG submission 183636) | Leaf litter microbial communities from Shasta-Trinity National Forest, California, United States - GEON-DECOMP-225 | ecosystem: Environmental > Terrestrial > Plant litter > Unclassified...
GAGAGGAAGATATGTTGTTTTTTTCCCCAATCCAAGCGAGTCGTCTGTTCATCTAGCTAGATGGGAGTTACCGGGCCACACTACACGAACTGACAGGTTCTCTCTCGACGTCCAAGACGACTAATAAAAAGCGCTCGCTATGTAACCACTCTGCTTGTTTATCACCTTTCCATGAGTTATGGGGGCATTTAGCATGAAAGTGAATAGTTCAAACACTTAGCAGCGCTTCGTTGAGCAGATAAAAAAAGCAACAATGCAAAAGGACAGTTCAAATGGATTCAATTGTAGTTTCATCCGGTGATTCACCCGTTCAATAAGTAATTGATCGAGTGAAAGCATCAGCTGGAACAAAGTAATCATGTGATAAGGCAGGTGCAGATGCAGTTTAAGTAGCAACAGAGCAAGCAGCACTAGTAGCAGGGACTGCTCGAAAGCCCTTATTTCGACCAGCAGCACTACAAAGCGGGGCAGACCCATAATAACCACTAGTGGATCCGGTTCCAGCTTATCCACCATTAGAATCTCGTCACGTATCAGTGTAAATTACAGATCTCTACATGTAACCATCTGAAGAAATGTACATGTTATACCTCTTTGTTCAATTGCCTGTTTTACCCGCTAGCCGATACAAAGGAGAACCCACCGGAAGGAAGGAAGATGCATGGAGGCCGAGAATCGTTCATTTGAGTGGCACAGATAGATAAGAGAACGAGGAGCACTTGTAGGGATGTCCAATTGAGGATAAGAGGTTACCCCCGGAATGATGTTATTCGTCAATTATGGAGGAAAATGCCATAAGGGAGGTGTTAGATTAGAGGTGCGAGGGTCGATGAGGCGGCATTATGTTTCTCGATGATGTCTCTCAATTAAGGATGAGTACCGCTACCGATCAATACCTCCATTATGTGGCATTAGGTGAGGTGGTGCCATTAAGGTGATCAATACCCGCATTATGTGACGATGTGATCAATAACGCTTTATGTGGATGGCCTTTATGTGATCGATTACGGGTGGCATTAGGTAGCATTATGGGAGCGATACCGCATTGAGCGCTACGTGGCCTGTGCATCGATAACGCATTATGTAATCAATAACGCTTGTACCCTCTAGGGTAGGGAGGGCGCTGTAGAAAGAATAGCCCTGGTGATTGAGCTGCCCTGTCTCTTCCCGAGCCGAAATGGAATCAATAATGAATGCACTAACTAAGGCTATTTGTACCTATAAGATTCCGTCCAAGTCGTCCAGGTATGACAAATTAAGTAAATGACCAAGCTGCCCCCCAAAAAAAGAAGAAGCAACCAACGGAGCTCTTTCCCGACAAAGGAGGGGAAGGATTAATGTGTCGCTGAAAGCTTGTAATACTAGGGGGCCAGCCAGGATATTTTTGAGGGAGCCATCTTGGGATTGATGATATCCTTAGATGATGTGTCTTGGATCATGAATGACCTGATATTTTATGGGAATGTCATAGTGGAGTTGCGGGAGGACATGTTGGAGGCAATGCTACTGCTCGGAAGGTATTACAGGCTGGTTTATGGTGGCCAATGGTATTTCAAGATTGTAAGGAGTATTAGAGGTCTTATGATGTCTGCTAGAGGATTGGTAAACCATTTAAGAGGGATTAACTTCCTTTATAGCTAGTCAGGGCACTTTAGGCATTTGAAAAGTGGGCAGTTAATTTTATTAGACCTATTCAGGGACTTTTTTATATATTCCTCACGGGGGCCCCAACTCGTCATCCTAAATAATATTATATCATAAAAGCTACAGACTATTTGACCAGGTGGGTAGAAGCAAAGCCCATGTGGGATTGTTCTATTTACACTGCAGCTAGGTTCATCTTTGAGAGCATCATCACTAAATTTGGATGTCCCTGCAGTTTTACTAGTGATTAGGGTACTCACTTTGTCAGTCAGACTATATTCACCCTGACCAGAGAATTCTTAATTTATATCATAAAAGCAGTCCTTATCATCCTCAAGCCAATGGTACTGTAGAAGCCGAATTTTTGGGAAATAGATTAACTAAAGTTTGTTCCGCAACTCAGGATGATTGGGATGAAAGAGTTCCTGCAGTTTTATGGTATTATCGGACAACCACTAAGAAGTTGCACAAGCATACACCATTTCAGTTGGTATATGGCTGAGAAGCGGTGGTTCCTGTAGAGTTTGTTGTTCCCAACTTATCTATTTCCCATGCTATTCATATTTCTGATGAAGAAACTATTGCTGAACGACTATCATAGTTGTTGGAGTTGGAAAAGTCAAGGTTTATGGCTTATTTCCATCAAACAGTCGAGAAGGCTCGACAGAAGGCATGCCATGATCGACATATAAATAAGAAGTCTTTAAAGAAAGGTGATATGGTCCTACTCTATGACGGTCGATACTTAAGGAATCCAGGAAAGCTACAAAGATTATGGCACTATTAGACTTGCTCAATTGGATGGTGTGTTGAGACCGGGATGGGTGAATGGCGCTCTCCTGAACCCCTATGTTACAGTTCAGTAACAAGTTCATAGCCCACTCCTAATACAGGGAGTGTAGTAGAGTAGGAGTTTGTTATTTTGGTTTGTTGATTGTTTTGTGTCGTCACGATAGCTAGTGTTCTTGCGTCTTAAAAAAGATTGGTAGGTTTTGCATAACAATATTAGTTAATAGTATTGTCTAGGTTGATTTTCAAAGTAATCAGATGTTTTTGGTCCGCGGGGGCCACCCAAAAGAGTCTGGGGTTCTTTTTTCTTTCATCCTTTATGCCTCGGTTTTCGGGGATAATTTTCTATGTCCAAGTCACTGTCTCGGGTTGGTTTCATTTGAGGTTGTTATTGGGTAATATAAAGGTTGTGTCCGGTTCTGATGAGTTGCGGAAGGGTCTTAATAGTAAACTCGGGGTGTCTCAATTCTGTTTCTTAATTCATTTTCTTTATAATCTAAAGAAGATCACGTAGTAAATATAATCTAAAGAAGATCACGTAGTAAATGCACCAGATTTTCCCACCGTAGTTTTTAATGTCTTGTCAGTCGGCTGAATTGACTGCATGCGGTGTGATCTTTCCTTAAGTATTTGGGATTTGAATGTCCCGCTTGTCATAAAACTGTTTTTTCTATTAAGTTTGTGGACCGGGTTCATTATTTGCTAACTGGTTCTTATCTACAGCAGCTCTAAAGCCTGTCATCGAAGCTAAGTGTGTGCAGTTGCATGTTATCCTTCATATTTTTGTAGTGTATCAGCGTTGAAAGACCATGATGGGAAAGGTTTCTCTTGCAGTTCCGATCGATATCCATGATCCAAGGGTGGAAGTTATGGGAATTGATAGGGTAGAGTGGAGCAGGCTAGGCTCATTGACAACAATTTATCCAACACCGACCTGCTCCCGCTCATGAGAGCCAAAACATACATGGACTATTCACAGATTGCACACCACTTATTACTTAATATTGTGCGGGCATTTGGCAGTCGAATGGGTGGTTATGTCTTATAATATTTGGCTGGAATATTCAGTTTGTACCACCCTGACATTATGTGGTCGCTCTGGAGAGTAGTGCAAACATATTTCCTTGGTATGACTATTGACTCGACAGATATAGCACCATATAATTATCCAGACATATTCACCACTACCAGGGCTTAGCCCACACGGAGTAAGGCTGACTAGGGATTAGCCCACAATTGCTTGTGTGTTTGCTTGGATGGTATAGAGCTGACCTGGTCTGAATCGAGCAAGTCATGAGGCAAGTAAGTACTCGAATGGGACTAGCAATGACTACTCTATTAGCCTAACACTAACGCTTAGGCTGACCTTCCTTACCTTCCCCATAGAGCAAACATTATTACCTTTTTTGTATTCCTATAGATCCGATTATATCCGATTTCTTCCCTCAAATAATAGGATGCATCCTTTTGATTATGCCATGGATTATTTCTTATTATTCTTAGCCTTTGCACTACCTTATGTATTTACACAATCCCAGAGTTCTTCCATCCTCAAACAACTTCACTATTCCGTACCTTATCGCTTTTAGGGAGGACCTGGTTCAGCCGGCCGGCCTACTGGATGAATGGAAGTGACACAGGAAAGGAACAACCAGTATTGGATCGTCGCAACTGCCCGAATTCTTAACTACTGCCTTAACTTAAGAAATTAGATGGGAGTGAGCACTTTTAGCATTGCTAGGAACTTTATATGCCTATTTGCATTAATTTGAGTGCGATCTAACAACATTACTTTTGAGAACCCTTGCCCGATGCGGACAAGCAACTCCGTCCTTTCCATATTGGCTCAATTACCTTAACTTAGTCATTGGACGCGCTTGCTTTGGCACTTTGACACCAGTCGTATTACCTTGGATCATCGTGCGTGGGAACTACCCTTTGGATTTAATAACTCCTTACTACTTACATTGGAAAGGCTTGCGTGGGTGGGCACGAATAACATTATATTACCTTTTCAAGCTTACACGATGAATGGATGTGGGTGACACAGGAACCACCTCTTGTTGGATCGTCAGAACTGCTTCACTACTGCCTTAACTTATGAGATTGAATGGGAGTCAGCACTTGGACCATTCATATTACCTTTAGCCACAAGGATGAATTTAGGTTTACCTACTGCTACCAATTCACAACCTGGTGGGTGGCGTCTTAACCAACCCTTATATACCGGCTGGATCAATTACCTGAGCTTTGAGCATTGTCCTTCGAAAGCTAACAAACACTTGCTGGAGGAGAGGAATGCTCAGTGGGTAGTAGGCACTATTTATAACAACCCTCTTTATAGAAGACCCGGTTCAATTATCTAAATTTATAGCTTTTGTTCGTTCGAAAACAATTGCTGAATGAATCGTACTTGCCACTACTGCTATTTAGACCTTCTCCCTACTTCCCTTTCATTTTTGTGCCTGCTACCAAATACCCTCCTTTACTCTTTACCAACCTCTAGAGACTGCCTCACTTACCCTATCACTTAGGAAGGAATGCCCCACACTTACTTACTGCGTTGAATGGAAGGACTTCACATAGAGCTGCACGGGCGTTCGATAGCACTTTATGAATTCATCTTACTTGGTGGGTACCACTATTCCTATTGATACCTTCTTCCTACTTCCCACTTTACTGTTACCAACCACCATACTTACTCACCCTACTTAACTTATCCCTAAACACTTGCCTCATGAATCGTAGGTACCACTATCTTTTCTCTTGCCGGGCCAGGATTCACCTGGCCAACCCAGTTTATACATTAAGGATCACCCAGCGCACAGTACACACAACCACTGCATAGACCCCCTTATTAGACGCCTTAGACTATCGATACGGCATTCGTTCCATAACACTTGCTTAATTTCTCTTTGTGGGTACCACTCTCTTCTCTTTTCGGCACGGGATGGATGAACCCGGCCAGCCAGATATCTAATTTCTTAATTTAGACAGCCAGCAGCATTGCCAGCCAGGATATAGATGCCCACTTGCTCATGTTAGTGCTACCACCTGTTCTACCCACCTCTAGATACTGCCTTACTTAGACTTACAGCATTGGATCGCATGGAAGAAGGGCTTCACATGGAGAAGATAGAGCATCGTTGTACGGGCGTTCGATACAACCACTTGCTTGAAGAAGGAATCTTAGTGGGTAAGCACTATTTACTTTCTCTCCTCTAAGGCAGGCAGCAGTAAAGCAGGGGATAGTGCCGCCTCATAAAAGGTGAAACGGGGAAGGAAGGGTATACCGGGTTATAACTATACCTTCTCCATGTCATTATTAGATGGCATAATTGGATCAGCATTATAAGATTCATATAAATTATAAGATTCATATAAGAATGGCACCCTTCTAAGTCTAGCAGGAGGCTTTACTAATCTTGCCCAACCCTTCCTTAAATCATAGAGTCTGTGGCACCAGGACTTGACAGGAACCAAGGGAGCGGAACCAGGAACCAAGGCCGAACCTAAGGCAGAGCCCACAAAAGACAGAAGCGTAAACGGAAGTAGGGAAGCCAGGCTATAGAAGCAGGTACAAGGGTGGGAATAAGGGTGGCACCACAAGCAAACGCATCGTCATAAACACAGGTGGTAGCAGGCAGGCACTTCCATTAAAGCAAGTAGGCAGAAGGTATTTCTTGTTATAGTGTGGTACCAAAGAATATGTAAGCAAGCGTGATTCCAAGCCTGCCTATGAGTGTTTTCTGGAAGGCGCAAGTCAGTTAGCTCAATTGTTCAGAAAGAAAGGCAGTGAGGTGAGGGAGAGTCAGGACCTGACAGGGTTTACCTTACCTGAGCTAGTTCTGCTCTTCTCTTTGAGGGGAAGAAAGAAAGCCAATTCGATCGATCCTTTGTAATGCCCCAAACATAGCATTGAATTATTGGATAAGGGCTTCACATTGCATAGAACAGAGCGGGCGGGCTTCAATACGGCATTACCAGCCTTACATCAAACTTACTTCATTTACATACTGGTGGGTATCACTATTACCTTCCGGGTACCACCGCTATTATCCCTATTGTTTCTACCGAGCAGCCTTGCTGATACTCCGAATCAATTAGAACCAACCTAGATAACCCACTCTCCTTCTAGGAATAGACCTACCTTTCACATAAATGTATGCTGCTCCTTCTAGTTACTCACCTGAATAATTATACCTGGTCTACCTATACCACTTCTTATCTGTTTATCCTGCCTTCTGACTTGCCTAACTCTAGCTTCTAAAAATCCCTACTTCGTCGGGCCATGAGGTACCCTTCGGGCTGTTAGGAGACCTATGGAGGCTTATTTCAATTATATAGTTAGGGCTTATACTCCCTTCTTCTATTCCAATCTGTTGGGTTAGAAAATACCTTCGCCTATAGTACCGGCAAGGATGGATTATTGGAAGGACACAGATACCTTCCGGTTCAATACCTTTGGCATAAATACGTGGATTTCTTTTATTATATTTAGTTAGCAACTTTGATCTGGGGTTGTGTGCTCAAAGGTGTATTTTCCTTTTTGAAGGCACTATAGATTCTGACGGAAACACAGTTTCTACATAGGCTTACCCTATAAGCAGCACCTGGCAGAGACAGCGCACACAGCTGGCCTTCCCAACAGCAATACGTTTTAATATAGACGATATCGCATTGAGACGTTTAACTTGTCCATTGTGTTGATCCTAATTCCCATACAACAAGTAGAGGTTTATGTAAAGGCTTAGTACAGGCTACACATAGAGCTCTGATCCACACACGCATACATGAGCTATTTATAGTAAACCATAAAAACTATAGTTCTACAAATTAATGCAACTTTTAGTTCAACTAACTATTGTAGTAGCTAAACCATTAGTTGCACAATAAAAAGAGAAGCTTTCTTTAGTATTTAGTCCAAAGTGCACCTACCTTTACATTTTAAATAAGATGAAGAATATGCAAGTGCTTTCTTGTTAGAGGTGTACCAAACAGCTTCTCTTCCATGCATGCATGACAAGCAACAATCTGAAGTTGAGTTGGATGGATGTGTCCCACCAGTCCAATTATGATACTTTTCGCTGTAGTTAACAACATGCACTAGTTATAATTAGCAGTAGTGCAGAAGTAGAAGCTGTAGTTTTATTTATCCTTCCCCGCTCCTTCCTACAAACCAAGCCAGTAGTAGCTTTAATGACATTTGCAATCCGGATTTTATTATATTATAAAACATACTCTTTCCGCGCGCTCATTCCCAAACCAGTGCTCGTTCCTTCCTCATGCGGGTGAAGCGGGTAGTAAGTTAGTAAGGAGGTAAAGGGCAAGCATTGGAGTTAAAGGGAAAATAAAGCGAACAGAAAGGGGATGGATGTATCATTAAACATTTTCCTCCTGTCAGGGGATGGGTGGAATAAAACCTTTTTCTGTCTTATAAACTTTTTAAAACACGTTTGGAAAACTGTCATTGTTATAAAAATTACCCAAGGTGTTGACCCCTTACAGGGCTTATACAGATATGTTAAAATATATCTACGAGCAAATAAAAGTTTCAATTGTATGTCACTATATTGGGAGCATCTACTTTATTTTTAGACTTGTATGTAGTAGTCCCTGTATTCTTATGGGGATTCTACAACAACTTGTGCGTAGATTCTGTCTGGTGACAACTTTCTGAGATTATTCTGAGGCGGGATTCAACCACCACTTGCTGCAGATATCATAGTTGGCTCAGCTCCAGTTGATAATCTATCTACTGGTTTTTATTCTACTTGCTAAGAAGATTAAGGGGATCCTTTGGCTGCTAAAGCTGCTGAAGCGTCAGTCGTGTGAGCTTTTACTTGCATATCTACGTTGAACTTGCTATATTTAGAACGATATTTATAACCTACCTATTATACCACAATATAGATCTACAACATCTAAGAGGCTTAAGACATGTAAGGCTTCTTCTTGCTATGGGAACACTTAAGGCTAGTAGTTTTACAGAAGGGGTGCTGCTTTTGCTGCTGGCCGGTATGAGGATTGAAGGGCACCAGATGTAGTCCCCGTGAGGTGCACCAATTATTAGTGATTTATTTACTCGATTGGCTTGATTGAGGGCCAGTCTTATTATAGGGCCAGAGCCTTCTTATGAGAGGGGATTTTTCCACTCGACAAAAGTAGAGGGGCGCACAAAAGAACAGTCTTATAATAGGGGTAGTCCCACGGATGGAAGGAAGAGGCCAACAGGCAGAACCCCAATGGATGAGGGAAGGAAGCAATGACAAGGCTTACGTCAATATACATCTTGTTTAGGAGCAGAGTGAGTCCACATTGAAAACCATTTTTAACCCAAAGAATGGATAGAGGGTGTACCAGTTTGATTGGATAGTGATTGAATAAATAAAAAGGAAGGGACATAGAGTAATTGACTCGAAAGAGCTAGTCACTCTATACAGTCAATGATTTTTAGGTGTCATTACGCTTTAGGCTCTCATAATTGATCGTACCCTCCTAATAGAATAATATTGTATACAAAGATATATCTAATTATATATGTAAGCTTGCCTTATTACTTAAAACTAAGTATTTCACGAACGTAAAGTTTGGGTTTTTCACAACATTACCTCCCCCTTTAACTATTGAAATTACCAGCTACTCTACCACTTGTTACTCGCCCCTATGGTTGGTCGAGCGGCTCTACAACTCGCCTTCGCTCTGGCACTTTGGTCGAGTACAAGCAATAAAAAAAGGGAGTTTTTAAGGCCCAGGCAAATGATAGATAAAATAGGGCCGCCATCGGTTCAGTAATAGAACCCTGGTCCTAAGAGAAAGGCTTTACCGGATGGCTTATAATTAATCAATATGAGGCGGGAGGAAAGATCGGGCAAATTGGATAATATAGTTAGTATTTCAGTGGGCGTCTATAGCAATTATTATTCATTGGTGAGTCAAGTGATTTCATGCATTTCTTGTTAATAGCACTTTCATGTAACGACTGAGTGGGTATGTGAGGGTCCATTCATCGGAGTATGTAGGGTAGTTTACATTCGTTAGTCCATTTCGTATTAGAAGGGAGCAGCTGTTGGATATGGGTTAGCCGGAGCCAATGCCTGAGCTATTGATGACATTTTAACAGGGCTCGACACAGACCAATAAAAGCCATCAATCATGCTCCGTGTAGCCCTCCCTCCCCGCGCAGCACCAGTCCATATTTGTCACCGGTGGTTATAGTAAAAAAGAGGGGTGATTCGCGGGGGGGTCTAACTCCCTGCCTATCAGGTCTGCATGCCCCAACCAAGCGAGTATGAAGGGTAAGGTAATCCACAGAGCATAATAATGATCTAGTCTAATTAGGTGGAAAGCAAGACCCAAGATCCACTCTGTCTCTATGATTTTAGTAAGTTCATATATGGGCATCAATAACTTTAATTGAGACATCCTTGCAAAGCTCCAGTCTCCATTCTTTCAACATCTGCTATATTCAACTTTATCTATTCCAATGGTAATGCTCTTCTCTTGCCTCACCCACTAGCTAGGCCTCCTCACTCTAGCAACACATCTATCCATCCATTCTAGCACATGGGGACATATATTTATCCTGTCGGCTAGCGACGTGTTCTTTCCTTCTCCTCTAAATCAGTGGTGGTTATGCTAGTCTACTATTCCCCCGGGTCTGTTGAACGTGGGACATATCTATTTTCCAGTTATGATATCCCTTCTTTTGTCAGCTTGTGGGGGTAATCTCTTTTCCAGTGGGTAAACGGGAGAACTAAATCTTTCAGTTATCACGTTAGGAAGGGAATTTATAGTTTGGGATGATGTCAGCCAGCAGCCAATAGCTTATCATTACCAGTCTGAGCCAACCCCGGTAGGCCATAAATAATATGTCAGTGTTAACATGGGAAAACATAATAAATCTGTTCATTGTATCAATGATTGAACTAACTCCTTATCTTGGGTATTGTGTGCTGATGCGGGTGTGACTTACCATAGCCGTACCGTCCGGGGGTGATTGTGACATGTGGCGATGTTAACTCGGGTATCGTGGGGTCCTTTTTTGTCTATGGGTAGGATAACATAATTTTTCCCTTTCATTCCTTCCTGTCTGGTAACAACAATTATAACCCCTGGCTGCTGTCAGAAAACATGAAACGGGCTAAAAAACAATGGCTGGTCGAAGACACGCGCTTATGGCTTGCTTTGAACTTAGATCTGCCTGCCCTCTGACCTCGACCTATAACTTTACCCCATGGAACATTGGAATGTTACTACCTGGGCTTGGATAAGAGGCTTGGATACCTGGATACTCAAATCGGTCAGCTACTCAACTGGGCCACTTGGCTTGGCTTATAGACTTCTATACTTGGTTTGGGTACTGGGTTATATAAAACCTTTGAATTAGAAGGGTTCGTCTAATAAAAGCTATTTTATATAAGGGTAAAAAGTGGGATTGGATCGGGGCACTAAAAGTATATTTTAATCTTACCTGAACTATTAATTTTAAGGAAGTTTCTCTATAATTGGTGGGATTGATTAAATTGGAGCTTGAGCACCTTTATGCCGCTATAATGTTTGGTGGGTAGGCTAGAGCCATTAAGGTCAGGCAGGTTCCATTAGCCATAAGTCATTCGTCAGAAGCCACCTTTCACCTCTCACCAGAAAACATTTCACCTTTAGCCTTTAGCCAAGTCCTTAAGCCTTCACAGAGTAAGCCCTAGGGACTTTAGTTCCCTTGGTCCAGAGAAAAAGCCTTTGAGAGTCTCCAGCGTAATTTCTAGATTTAAACACCACTAAATGCATTTTTACACTCTTTTAACTGGCTAGTTCTCCCTATGCTCTCCCATAAAACCCTAATAATACTGCCCCAATATGTTTGTTTATCTCTCAATAAAACCCAATATAATATATCTTTTATTACTAATTGTGTTCATTTTAACCATTCTTTTAAGCCCTATAAACTGGATAAACTGGACTAGCTGGAGTATAAGCCCTATTGGACCTGTACCTAGTACCCCTATATGGATGGAATATGTCTTAAGCCCCAGCGCCTTGGTAAAAAGCTTTTAAGAGATACTCTATATTTGTCCGAGCACTAAGTTATCCATATAGTGGATGGTAATGCCTTCTCGTATTTTAATCTATGTTTTATCTTATCATATGTGCCCCATTTTCGCATATTTGAGTCATCTTCGATGCGTGCCCAAGTCCACCCATAGCTGCTAGTATCATTGCCATGGGGTTCCATAAAGGAAGAGCCATGCCCGTTCAATCCATATGGTTCCCTACGTGTTAATAGACAATATGACATATATAGAATGTTTAACTTTACTAAAGAGCTCTGGTTTGTTTGGCCCAGGCAAGAAGTTGAGGTGTAAATGAGTTCACAAAACCCTTTGTGTCATAGGGTCTTGCCATACAGTTGTCAGTCATATATGACACTGGCATATATAAGTTAAATGTGCCATTTGATAAGCTAACTCCTAGCTCCACTCTCTGTGCTTAGGAGCTGTAGTGCCGGTCTATTAAGCCCATGCACACATTAGCCTTACATATTGGGTTATTAAAATACAGTGAATACTTACTTATTCTCTAGACTTTTTATCCTCTCCTTTTAAATAAGAAGGATAAGACCTAACTGGGAAACCTAACCAGTGGTGTTTAGCAGCAAGTTTAGAAGCTAAGCTAACTACTCTACTCTGAGCTCTCGGCTATATACGAAATTGCATACCTACGTTTAAAAAATTGTCCGTATCCACTTTCAATTGTATCTGAATATGCACAATCCAATAAACTACTTGCATATCTACGTTCTCGCATATCTATTTTTTCCACAGGTAGGTTTAAAGCGCATATTTATATGTTACTTTACAATATCGCAAGAGGCATGGGACTAAAAATAGATAACTCACAGTATAGTTCATAGGGCCCACTCTGAAGCTAGTCCAGTTCAATATACCTAGTTTCACTTTAAATCCTTTAAAAACACCTGGTGATAGATAAAATATGTTTAACTTGTTGTCCAAGGAGAATACCTAGGAAACCTGACCTTATACCTCATTGCAGCAACTATAACCATCAAAACTAGCTAATTTGCTAGTAGTTTGTAGCAATAAGATTTGCTTTTTTCTGGGGTCTTATGATAATTTACACTTCTGGGATATAAGATGTATATTTTTTCTAATCAACTATAACCCTTTTTCACGTTTATCTCTGCCAGCCCTTGCCAGGTGTGTTTTGTTTCCCTATGATAATTGCGGATCTTAAATGATAATTGCCGTCTCCACTTGTTGCATATACAATGTTTCCATGTCTAACAAAGCAGCAAAGAATAAATCTAGTATCTCTAGTTTTAACATATGATATATAGTCATAAATTTGTTTACCTTGTTCCTATATTTCAATCCAATTCTATATATATAACTATAAATTCCACTCCTAGATGACGGCAAAGCCCTAGGGGCTGGTCTCCATAGCTTGCTGAATGGGGATGTTCCATTGAAAAATCAAAAATTATATTATCTCATCATAGAAACGTTTACGAGGAAAAACTGCTTACTTTTATTGTCCCCTTGTACCCGAAAGTTCTTCTCACAAGGTAACTGCTCAAGCTAGGTGCCTATGCTAGAGCTTGTGCTTAGCGCGGATACTCCGCTTGGTTACTCTCTCTTTATACTTGGGATGGTGCCTACTTTTTATATATTCTTATATTAGATTGCATAAAGGCGTTTAACCAGATTGATAAACATAGAATCCCACCGGGCAACTTTTCATTGGAACAGAATTTGAAAACCCACTTTACTTATTGGTTTTGGGGTTCCTCGCCCAAGGAAGGAGGGCGAGGAACACTAAAACCAAAGGGAGATAAATTGCACATCTTTGTGCGCTAAAATGAAAACAAAAGGTCCGAAGGTCTTGTCCGCATCGGGCAAGGATATAATATAAAAATTTTTACATATATTTTTCCCTCTCTAATGAAGGTCTTTCACTAGCTGGCAAGGTCAATAACGAAGGTATTTTCCCACCTTGCCTCATGAACAGCCTCTCTTTCCCAGCCTCTTTTCTTATACCCACCCGTCTACCAGTGCCCGTTAGTTTCCGTCATTGATTAATGGTAAGGAGATTTCTTAATGGTTAAAGAACCTTGCCTTCTGATACGAAAAAAAAGAGTCCCCCCTAAGAGTCCTACCCAACCAATCTTAGTACTTATAAAGAACAAATATCTTTCCACCATGATATATTAAGGTCTAGGCTCACTTTCATCCATGGTGGTGCCATTGAAGTGGTAAAATAATGGCATTATTGAAGTCCAGTCATCCATTAAAGTTGGATAGTTGGGCTACCATTTCGGGCTACCATTAAGGATCCATCAGTCATGCTTCCGGGGAGTGGCCAGCTTACAGTCATGCTGCCATTCTTACTGGCTAAAGCAGACATGATCATGAGATCCCCTCCGGGCCTTTGGTCTACTTATGGGGTTTGGTAAGGAACTTCTTTGGAAGGTATTCTGCAGAAGGCTGTAAAGTCATACATTGATTGGCTCACCCTAGATACGGTCATTAGTATAGTTGCTCGTCCATAGAGTCAAAACTTTACTTAGTTATAAACTACCCTCTTTATAGATGATTAAGTTACCTGTTATTTCAGCATACGGCTATATTCATTAGGCATGGTTTAGTTACCTCTGTTCTCTTCCTTATGACTTGCCGGCGTGGACTTGCTCATAAGCTTGCCGGCACAGACATTCGTACATATGAATTCGTACAGAACCGGTCTACTGAAAGGTGGTAACCAGCATTCCATGAGATCCCCTCCTTCGTCGGGCCGATGGTATATCTATGGGGTTCGGACAGACATTTGGATTCCCAGTCGGATTGCCAGAAGGAAGGGTGAACCGGAATCCAATGGTAGACCTTTTATAACCGACCACCTTATCTTCGAAGTATTAACCTGAAATGGTAGGGTTTATTTCACGTTAGAATGGTTGCTAAGGACCTTAACTGAACAAAGCTAAGGCTTTTAGGGGAATAAATAGAGGAGGAAAGGCACTTTCACACTTACTTTAAGTAGCTATGAATGTACGAAGTATGACCCTTGACGTAATTAACAAAAAGACAAAGACGTTCGGATTTTAACCGAAGCTTGCCGAGCGTTCCGTGAAGTGGAAAGTAAGGTGTTTAGAGAGCAGAGCAATCTGAATAAGCCGAAGTGAGAGCGGCGCAATCTGAAGCCTAAAAGTCTTAGGTAATTGAGCGAGCCCCCTCATATTGGGCAGCAGCTACTTCAGAAGTAGAAATGATATCTTGAGCGGCTGTGGCTTATTAGTAGGTCCTCTTGAGCGGGTAGCATCATCGCCAGCGTAATATGGAGTCTAGCCCCTGCTTGAGCATTAGCGTAATAGTGAGTGTGGAGTCTACCTCCTAGCTTGCTTGTATGCAGAGCAGTCGGCAGCACCCTTGTGGAGCATGGAGGAGCAATGATCGATCTGGTTGAATACGAAATAGAGATATCCTCCCTCTGCCAGCATGCATCTCAATTAATTCAGTAGTTGAAGCCATCGACTTGCCTAAAGAGAAATGCACGAAAGAAACCGCCTAGTTAGCTAGTATCATTTCCCTTCGGCGGAGGCTTCACCTTCTTCGGATGATAGCCACCCGATGGTTTATTGGGCTTCTTACTTGGGCCCTGCCACTTATCATCCGTGTACTTAGGAGGTTTAACTAGTGGTTTATTCGGAACCTTCGGCTTACTACTTGGGCCCTGCCACTTCTGACTTATCTGACTTACCATAGGTTTCACTATTTGGGATTCAGCTGGTTTAGACTCCGATTTCTCTGAACGTTTAGCTAGTTCTAACCTGAGCCTAGCTATTTCTTCATCTTTCTCCAATTAAGAGACCCGCCTTTTCTCCAATTCAGAATACAGCTCTTGACGCATTTTAGCCAGTTCAGACTCAAATCTTGCATCTTTCTCCAACAATTCAGACTTCAGACTTGCTAGTTAAGACTTCTTAATGTCCCCAAGGACGGGGGTCCCACTTGTGGGCTTGAAAGAAAGCTAAGGGATGATCATTAAAGAGGCGGTATACCACAATTTACTTTGCACGATGGGATCTTACGCAGCACCTTATAGCCTAAGCTCAATAAAGCTATTGCTGGCTGGCTTCTTTGGACTGCTGGCTTGCTGGGATGGATGGATGGACTGCCATAACGTCTCGACTTCATAACGAAACAGCTTCATAACGGCGGCTACATACCGGCTACATTCCGGCTCCAGAGGTCCCAGCTCCAGATTGATTGGCCCGGTTACCATACAATTCTATACAGCTTCTATTTTCCGGCCAGAGTCCCCAGTTCCCATACGCCCACTTTCATTAGTCAATTTCCCAGATTGAAGGACCAGGTTAACAAAATAGGAAGGATAACTAACTTAATAGGCCAGGTTCACATTATGATTATCTCTATATCCTCTTGATACGTCCACTTACATTAGTCAATTTCCCACCTTCCTTCATCTTTATTTCCTGCTTCGACCCAGTTCCCCTGCCTGCTGACCCTGCCTGCCCAGTTCCCCTTTTTACTGCCAGTCAATGACCCTGCCTGTCTACAGATAACACATTATATAAGTAATTATAAAATATCTAGTGCATGAGATAGCGGTCACCACTTTGATACTCTCAGGTCAATCTCATCCTCATATCAGTAAACAGTTGATTAACCTATTTCAGTTTACCCGTGCTAGTTATTTTCTCAGCAGCGAAGAGAACAAAAGCAAAGGAAGGAGAGGCTTTATCAATAGTACAGGGTAGTAGCTCTTATCCGTGCGTGTCGAGGTGTTCCCCGACATATAACCATAGCATGTCCGGTGATTTCCGGCCTGTATTCCCTACCTATAGGCCCTGATTCAAGGTGTTCTGTCTTAACCTCTGCATCCGGATCTGTCTTAACCAATGCCCTTATCCCCCGGGTATGGGTAAAGTAGCACATTATTACTGGTTTTGCCTATCTAGATGCCTATGCTTTCTTTAACGCCTCTCCTGCAACTGTATACGGATCTGCAACTTGATATGGAACTAAATAAACTGAATCAATTGGATAAACTGCTGGATCCATTGGCTAAGATTTTTACTTGGATGCTTTCTGTACTATTGCCTATGCTTCTGTCTCTGTGGGATCAATTGGATATAGTTCCGCTTCAACCGCTGCTGGGCTAGCGGGGGCAGTGTAAAGTAAGTATTTGTCCGCTTCATATCGGTTAAGGAAATGTATTCCAAAGGGATCGATCTGTCCAGGAAAGGAACAAGGTCTGCCCAGGATCTGTCTGAACTATATGGCTGAACTCTTCTACTTCACCTCTTCTTCTCTGGGCCCTTAGGATAGTTTGAAGGACGAATGCTGGAGGGCTGCTGTTTAGAGCGCTCGCTCCGTACGGTACTTCTTTTTTCCGTTTATGTTTTTATTTGTTCCGTAGTTGGGTCAGCTGTTGTCCTGTCTATGTTGAGGGTGAATTAATAATTGACTGCTTTAGCTCTATTGACGGAGGCCCCTGCCTGCCTGATGATCGAACCTTGCCTTACTTACCTTTCATGCCTTACTACACCTTACTACCTATGACAGCCACAGTTAAACATACGCATTCTGTTCGTTCGACATAGGAATTCGCCTTTTTCAGTTCCCATTATGCCTGCCGCACCTGAACTGCACGCGGGTTACCCTTTACCCCAATATATACTGGGCTAGACCAGAATCTAAACATTATATCCACATGCCGAAGAACCTAGAACCTCGAATCTCCCATCTATAACTCCAACTCAACCATACTACTGGAGACTTGGGAAAGCCCAAGACAGACGGCCAATACTTCAGTCTACGCCCCCCCCTTTAAATTGGTGGCTGGCTGTATTAAGGAATCAATCATATTTGGGTTCATACCAGCCCTCCTCAGCATACATGTAGCGAGCAAGGATCAAGTCGCTCACCCTCAAAGCGAATGATTCCATCCTGCCTCTAATAGATAAAATTCATGAAAGGCATAGTTCCAATAAGAATAAAATCCGCTTTAAGTGCCCCGATGATACGTTCCTGCGACCCCCCCTAAAAATGAAATCTTATTAATAAAGAATGGTGAATGAGGCTGTTTTCTATCACGTGGGGTATCAGCTAGATTTGACCAAGTGACCAAGCGGAGTATCCAGGTATCCGGGCCAGTCCGAGTAGCCCAGTCCGATCAGCCCAGCCGAGTAGCCCAGGCGAGGTGGAACCCTGTGTTCCGTCGGTAAGGCTCAAGTAGGAGTTGGAGTTGTAGGTTGCAATGGCAAGTTCTGCCGGCAAGGTCTGCTGTTTAGTCTTCATTGGTCTGTTGGTGGGACGCCTATTTCGGAAGATGGGGCTACGCTTTTATCGTAATCTGTTATCAAGTGAATCAATCAATGCCTCTTCTTGGTAATGTTCTCACCATATGAGAGGTTGTTGTTTTGGAGCCTGCCCTCCCTTAATAAATATTGTAAGTAATAAGCTTCATGAAGTAAGTGATAAGCGGGTTGAATAATGGATACATGTGCATGGGAAGCACCTACTGGAACTGAGAAGTGATTAGTAAGTTCCAAGGGCTGTGCACCCTTTTATCGAGCACGTTCGGCAAACAGTCATTGTGATAAATAAAAAAGCCAAAAGGTTCAGTTCTAAAGAAGATCTCGATATAGCGTATATAAATAAGATCCAAATATCAAACTCAAGATATGGGATGCACCCTCGTACGAAGGCACCTTTCTAAACAGAATGAGTGTGGGGATGTACTAAAACCTTCCTTCAGGATGGATGCATTCAACGTATTCCGAACACGTTCAGCAAGCTGTCATTGTGATACGGGTTCTAACCATCCCTCCCTCCGATGCATGCCCAAGACCAGGACTCCCTATTTATTCCCGTAAAAGCCTGAGCAGGCCAAGAAAGATAGCTCCGGACCAGTTCTTTATGGATGGAAAGACTGGGCACTTAGTGGGCTAAGATAGACGAAGTGTAACATTAAGATATATTGGTTGTACCTTTACTCGCTAACTCAGGATGGAAAGACTTACCGGCCGGGGCATCTGTGCTGGGGGCATTCCATTCATGCCAATGCTGCTGGTCATTATATATATGTTATAACGCTTTAGCATCGTGATGCTCGAATCATCGATATATCGTATCAGAATAAGCACTTTAAATGGATATTAACAACCGGAATCTATGTGTGATTCAATTGATAATGACGTGAAAGATACAATCGTGGGTTTTCCGGTCGACCCTCCCTAAAGTAGATAGCGGGAAGTAGGATGATCGAGGGGTGACTAGCTCCGTGCTGGCTGGAATATTGACCCTCCCTAAGGTCCGAAGTGCATTGTTGAACCGCGCTTATTCATATGTCCTCGGCGACCGGGGCTTGCTTTCATACAAATAGAAAACAGAGATAGATAGAAGGTAAGGTTATCCCTAAGTTACTTATTGGGTGAGGGGCTGGTCTTGAGGCCTAACTAACCTTTTCTTTTCTGGAGTAACTTATTTTCTCTGGCTTTATGCACCACTCTATCCCTGGCTAGTTACCGACATTAGAGGAGAAATAAAATAGATCCGGGGCAAAGTAGACGTTGTTAGCGTCTTATCTCCCTGGCATTAGATGAGGGATAACCTGGCACATGCCTTCCTTCAATTGGTAGGAAGATTAGTTAGAACCTTTTTTTATTATCCTATCTCTATCTGCAGATTAGGTATAACCTGGTCCTGCGAGCAAGCAAGAATGAGATCTAAGCTGGTCTTTCTGACTTAATAAGTGAGCGATAAAAGATCATTCCAACGAGCAAGCGAGAACAAAGGGAGATCATTCCAGCGGGCAAGCGAGAGCTAAAAGAAAGCAAGCTCTTCGCGTGCAAGCAAGAATCAAAGGGATAATCATTTTGATTTCTCCGATTACCTAAAACCCAGTAAGTGGAAAACCTGACTGGCCCTAAGGTTTGCTGGTCCTTTTGGTGATCTTGGTTGGAATGCTAAAGAGCCGATCCTTCGCGTTTCCTTTGCCTCAAGATCCCGGCAAACTATGCAGTCTGGCTTTTATGGCATGGAACTTAAGTACCAATAAATAGAAGTCTTTCTGTCCTATCTTTCGATTGCTTCAGATAGCATACATTCTGTCTTTCTTTCCAACTGGCTGGCTTTAACCCATACACTTCCTAAAGGCTTTGCTTGCCGTTTCTGCATGCGATATGTCAGTCGGTTATTATTTCTGATTTATTGCTCCTTGAACAACCTGGAGGCAGCTGTATTTATCAGCCTCACATATTTATCCACAGACTAATCATCACTAACTGACTCACTATCGGCCAGCAGCCTGAATCACCTCACCTGATTATTATATATTCCGGCACAGACAGGAGGTTCAAGGGGGAAAAAATTGATAGCGGATCAGGTGCAGTTAATTGACTAGGGGCTTTTAATTTATCCGGGTTTATATTTATCCTGACTCTCTAAATTCCTATATATAAGCTATTGACACCCTGTCACTAGGGTAACTTCTGGAAATGGCCTATTATTGCCCCATTCACCATTTGGTTGAAATAGAGCTATCATGCCATGCAACACATTCCATTGATTTTGCCATCTATCATGCAACAGAAGCGCTATCTAAAATAAAGAGGTAAGTGGTATAATACCGTATATAAGCAGCTACGTGTGATAAGCCTACACCACCCAGCTAGCAGTCATTTCAGTATTGTGTCTTCATTGGTGGGCAGGTTGTATTCCCCATTCCAGGTAAAAGGTATAGGCCTAGGTTCCATGTTAGTGTAGTTCCGCCTGTGTTTTCCCGTGGACTTGGCAAAAGGTTACAAGTTGATTCAAGGCTTCTAGCCCTTGTTTCATTGCTTCCGTTTCCTAGTGGCTCCTGGCTCTCACCCACCCTCCCGTGGAGGACTGTTTCTGGTCTGTGGACTCACTCCTTTGCTCCACCGCCTAATCAGGATCAAATCAATAAAATAAAATAAATCAATAAAATAAAATAAATCACTTCATTGGTGGGCTTGGCAAAATGTGAATAAAGGCTTAATTTATAGGCTAAATAAAAAGGCTCCTTATTTGGATCCAGGGGCTCAGGACTCTTAATACGGTTTATTTTGGTTAAATACAGGGATCTGGGAACACAAGGATACCGGGATGATACCGGAATACGGTACAAAAGTTTACTTGGCTGGATACGTGGACAGACTCATACCCTTATTTCTGTACACCAGGTTCTGGGCTCCTACTACGATTTCCTCATCCTTTTTGATACAAGAATAATTCATACCAACGATACTGGTTTACGGGTTAAACAGGGTACCGGGCTACAGTAAAAACATTTGTTTTGTATCCGTCTATAGGTTTCATCATCCTGGTTCTTTCCGGATTATCAGGTCCAATAGGTTCTGGACTTGTCATATGGTTGGTTTCATAATAATACTTTTTGTATACGGTTACGAGAATATCTGGACTATTACCACAGATTTATCCTCCTAGTCCTTACAGGGTTACGTGCACAAAAGGTTAAGTTATACTCTTATTATGGTCTTCTCCTCTATTATAATGTAAGGGATCCTGGAACAAAAGGCAATCAGAATACGGGACTTTATTCTACCAGGATACAGAAAAAACAGGTTCTTTGAGTAAGTATAATTCCAGAAATTACATATATAGAAGGTAATAAAAGTAATAACTAAAAAGAAAGGAGGGGTATTAGGTGATGGTGTTATGTGATATGGTATGTATATTGGGTAGTAATAAAGGTAAGTATGAGGAACGAAGTGTGCTGGTCCTTATTCCTGCTGATAAGAGAAGGTGCGCAAGCAGTCCCGACTCAATAACTAGGCGCTTCATGAATCCAAGTGGTATAGTTCGAACATGTCTAGTTCTTAAGGTAGATAACTAGGCGGCATTAAAAGAAAGGTCAGGGGTGATAGCATGCCAACTTTAGTATTTCTGGCTTCAGCAATTGGGCAGCACTCCGCCTCCATCGTCCTAGGGTTTCGGCATAAAGGTAAGAAGGGTAAGGTAGTGGTTTCATCCCAACCCGCTAATTGCAGATATAGTGCAGTAGCCGCTATTCCATCAAGTAAGTAAGGGCAGGCAACACTCTTCCATCGTCCTATCGTCCTAGGTTGAAGGGCATTAAGGGAAGGGTATGTATGCACTGGACCGAGCAGCAAGCTAGCCATGGGTAGAGGAAAACGTTGCATGTTAACCAGACGGAGAGGGATATTAGCATTCATTATTGATTGGAGGATATAATTTATGATTAGTATACCCTTCCCATATTATATTCTACATTCTCATATCATATTCTATATAGCAAGCATGAGTACACGTTGATAGGTCTGGTGGGCACAATCAATTTATAGATTCGTTGGGCACAGGTGAGTTCAATAGGCCTTTCCTTTCTCTATCACAGGCAGAGAGAACAAGTCCAAAGAGAGTAGTCGTTGGTCCGGGAAGCAGCAGCTCCGGGCACAGATCCAACCGGAATAGAATAAAGGTAACCAAACGGGGCAAGTTAGTGCCCAAAAACATTCTATTTAGACAGGTCAGTCTCAGTACTGGTAAAGTAAGCCGTAGCTTACAACCAGGTCAATTCGGAGTGATTAGTTGTTGTTGCTCGTCCAGGCACAGTCCAGTTTAGATAGACAGATAAAATAACCTCGAAATAAATGGTTCGTCCACCCAACTATTCAATCAACTATGGCAGGCCCAAAGTGACGTTCAAGCAACGAATAAGGGCATTTCACAACGTTTCACACTATTGCTGCAAGATGCTTTATAGCTGCTTCCTCCCTATTTACTTTAACAGCGAAAGCCTAGCCCACATATAAATAAATCTTAAAGCCAGCTTTTTATTTACATAGATGGCCCAATACGGGGACTTACAGGACAGGGCAGGCAGATAAGCACCGGACCACCCACCCCACAAAAACAGAACACAAGCCAGATAGCCAACCACGCCACCAAGCGAGAGCAAGAGCCGGAGCGGAAAAGAGGCACTACGTGAAGCCCAAAACGAATGAAGATCGAAACTACACTACACATCCCATCCCAGAGGAAACTCTCAGATTGCAGCACCGTGTCATCAAATCAGGGTCAATAGAAAGTGGCCAGTCCCGCCTACCGCCATCACCAAAGAAGAAATAATCAGCGCCAATAAAGATTAGAGAAGAGAGAAACATAACCGGGGGTAAAGAGGTTCGGGCCACCAGGAAAGTAAAGATAGGGAGAGCGGCCGGCCGGTAAGTCATAAAATGAGCAAGGATGGGGTAATAGATGTAGGTAGGTAGAAAGATAGGTAGAGTAAAAGAAAGGGCCGGTCTCGCAGGAATGAAATGAAACACTGTTGGAATATCTATATTTCATCATTTCATCGCCACTGCGTTCCTCATATTACTAATTACCAAATTTCTAAGCTTTGCCGATGGAAATGCTTATTCAACTTATGCTGGAACTAATTACGGTTAAACTGCTTGGAATGCTTTTTATAATAATGCTAGGGCTGCTTTGCTTATCCTACACTTATTTAGCTTAGGGAGGAAGTTGAGACGCTACAGATTCAACTTATGCTGGGACTACTTACGGTTCCACTGGTGCTAATGCTGCTGCTAATTAGGCCAGGAAGATTGTTGGTTCAATTTTTGCTAGGAATATAGAAATTGATATCTGTTCAACTGGTGATGCTTGGAATGATCCTGGGAATAATGGAATTCTTTTGGTTTCGGTACAACCTTTCTATCATCTTTAGACGCCCACTTCTGTTAGTAAATTTCCCTCTCTTTATCAGTCGAGCGTGCTTCCGCACCCTTAAACCCCGAAATTTGGACAGAAAAGGTATTTTCGCTAATAAGTCATTCCAAAATTCTATCAATTTCCTCTCCTTATTAGTCGAGCGTGCTTACGCACCCTTAAACCCCGTGTTTTCTACAGCTTTGGCTTTTCCCTAGATAAGTTGCCCCCAAAGTGGATCCATTTTAAGAAACCCCGTATTTGAAACAGAAAGTGCTTTCACTAAGGTCAGGCATTTCCCTTGGGTCAACACCCAGTTAGCTTAGTCAATTTCTCACCTTCGTTGATAGGAAGGCCTTTGGCAAGAATCGAGCTTGAAGAGCTCCAGAAGGGTTACTAGAGCGTTGGCTCATTCTTATCAAACTTATTCCATTGTTAGCCATGATTAATACCTAATTGTTTAATATCAGAGGCATAGGCAACATCAATTAAGAAGGAGGGTTGGCAAGCTTGTCAAGATGTCTAATATATTGTTTATTGCCTGATCTACGAGCACCCTCTTCACCATGCTAATAAGATTAAGGAATTCTCCAAAGAATTGGTTTCAACTTTTGATTGGCAAAACAAGAGGCAGATTAAGAAAAAATATGGCTCTGTCGGAATCATGAAGTGAATGTGGTGCTTGTCGACGCGTTTGAACAGTGTATCACAGTTGACATAAGCTTTCTTAATTCTGATCTGGTAAGGTTTACCATTGTTTATGCAAAGTGCTCCATTCAGGAGAGACTACTTATTTGGTTGGTAAAAACCTTCACAATTACTGTCCCAAAGCATACGAGATCCATGGCTGCTTGCTGGGATAATCAAACCGGAGGCAGGCAGGCTAGGAGAAGAAACGAAACGGGCCGGGCAATCGTAGTTATAATAAATGAGACTAATAACCACCAACGAAGTTCAAGATAGTCTCTCTGTGCTTGTGACCAAGATATATCCCTCCCACTTTGCCCTTTCACATACTGTAGTGAATCAATCTAAGAGGGCAGTTGACGATCCAACAATGAAAACAGAAATTCCTCAAGTAGGCAGAGGGAATACAAATGGTCTAAGTGCCAACCCATCCAAACCCGTCTAATTACTAAGTTTTGTAAGTGAGCAAGTATAGAAAGGGTTGTTAAGACAACAGGTTGTTGGTTGCAAAAGGACTCACATTAATCCAGTAGGCTTATAAAGGTGATCTCAATAAGTGCCTACAGATCCCATAAGTAAGGCTGTAGTAAATCCAATCCAACAGGGCTGTTTCCACGCATGATCCCACGACTACTGGTTGTTCCTGTGCCACCCATTCTACTTATCGTGTAGGCATATTCAGTTCATAGCAATGCTAAAAGTGCCCAAACAAGCCCTCCTAAGCAGTAAGGCTTTTGTTCCTCAATAGGGCAGTTCCCACGAAAGAGGGTAGCTTTTATCCCCCCCACTGACTGTGTTCCTGTAGGCTCAACCTGTCCCTCCAATAAAGAGCTGTCAGTTTGGTACCTAGTGTAAGGTCTGTCTGCTGCAACCATCCTTGTGGCACGGGTATTACGTATTGGGGTGGGAACCTACCAGGCGGTTTTAGGGATGAAAAATACTAGACAGAAAAAGGGGGTTATCAATACTAGTCCCCATCCATATAATCCTCAAAGTGAGGGGGTTAGGTACGAACCCGCTCGACCAATAAGGAGAGGGTACGAAGCCGTTCGTTCTCCCTCGTACCTTGGGAGATGGGTTTTCTTATTTGAAAATGCTATTTCGGGATGTACAGGAGGGGAAAATATCATCGGCACAGGAAAATGAATTTTCTTCCATATAAATTATATTCCTTTCAATTGTTTCTATTGGATAAACTTTGTCAAGCGCACCTAGTCTCGCCTTCCGGCCGGACCCAACCATAGCACACGTTGTTTAGGTGAGTACAACAAAGGTAAACGATTAGGAGTCTTTGTTTGATGAGCTCAGCTCGTGTTTACTCCCTACAAAGGGCATTAGGGCGGACGAACAGCCAACGTAGTATTAGGTGAGGCGGTTCAACAGACAGATGGACAACAGAAAAGAAAAGCCCACTAATGTTTTTAGGTTCATGAGGTGCACCCAGAGAGATAAGATTTATGTTTTTAATGCTGGCCGGGATCAAGCCCCAAAGGTAAGGTTGTGGTTTCACAGGTAGAGCAATATAATAAGAGCTAGGTTTAAAACAGCTTGGTTATATATGATTCATCCCCGGTAGGTTAGGTTTATTCGCCCAGGGCAGGTTTAAGAGAAAGAGAGGTGAAAATACACTCGCGTTCCCATAGGACTACGATCTAAACGAAACAACGATGGTGGCCTTTTGGTCAAGTGGCTCCGCTTATAGTTTATAAAAAGATCATGTTACGATGTGGCAACTCATGTTTGAGAGGTGGTCAACAACTGTAGTTATCCTTGAACCTAAACATTTTTAGCACACCCTTTGGCATGCTACTGGGCCATATTGTCTGCAAGGGTGGCGTCCTAGTGGATCCGGTGAAGATTGCAGCTACTGTTAACTTGGAGGCTCCAACGAATGTCCGTACATTGTGATCAACTCTTGGACACACATGGTATATAGAAGGTTCCTATGGGAGGATAGCCTAATAAAAAAAGAAAAAGAGTTCACCAAGACTGAAGAGTGTCAAGCCACTCTGGATATCCACAAAGCAAAATGGGTGAGTGCCACAATCCTTGCCTTTCCAAAGTGGGAAGATTTCTACGTGTGAGGTACACCAAGAGAGAATAAAAGCTTGCCTCGACAGAAAGGAGGGGAAGGGGTGAGGTACTTTCCCACTCGACCGAGGTACGAGGGCAGCCATCGTCTTTATACGCTCGACTGAGGTACGAACCCGATCGACCAAGGTATGAGGTACGAGAGCCACCATCGGTTTGAAAGCTTGCTCTAGGTAGGAGGGCAGGGAAGGCGTTGATCTAGCTCCTTGTTTTCTACAGTTAGTTCCCAATCAATAGAAAGATGTTCCCTTCAGGGCTTATATCTTTTTGGCTTATCTTCTCTCTCGTCGCTTATCTTATTTCTTGTGGGATACTGGCGAGCTTCCTGCACCCGGGTCTACCTAGGAGGATGAGGACTTTGTCAAGCTGGTCATAAACCCTTTGATTGATGCCTTCGTAAGGAAGCCAACGAGCATTGAGGCTGCTTCTAATCTTCAGGTAGTAATCTAATGAGCAGATACTATAGGTTTTATTAAAACTATTCCCTTTTACAGGATCGCAAACTCAGCTGAACCCGGTAAGTAAAATAAGATCTAGTAAGTAAGGAAAGAGAAGTAAGGTAAGGTGGGTCGGAAAGAGGTTCAAGAAGCAAGACTATAACTCCTCGCGAGGCCATCCCCAGCAGCTAATAGCGTGAAACGCCCTAAAAAGCAATATTACTCTCCGTTCGTTCGTTTCAAGAAAGCTGTGGGGTAGGGTTTGCCTGGAGTTCTTTTCTTTCCTAATCTTGTGGGAAAACTTTCAATAAAGAAGCAAAGGACTTCTGGAAAGAGAGTTCCTCTCTCCGTTACACCCATAATGGAGTATGCCAATTATTAACTGAGGATAGAACTGAGGATAGAAGAACTTAGGAAGAGAGAAATAGTGTTTTCTTCTTTCGGGCGTAACTAGGCGGGCTTTGGACACGTTAAAGGAACCCCACCCTCAACTATCTAAGCAAAAATGCGCTCCGCTCACTTCAATTCTAAATTTGGATACGAACGATCGATCATCGTACTCGCTTTTTCTTTAAGCAACTTTATCGATTATGGCATTTATCTTTTAGCACCCGGGGGTTTCTTAAGCTGTTTTTTCTTTCCAACCGGCCGGGGTCTCAAAGAAAGGAAATAAATTCTTCCATTCAAGTAAAGGTGCCCAACCACCACATTCAAGGCATGGCAGCTTTTGTGAGCTTCCCAGAATAAAGGTTATGGAGGCTACCTTAATCAAAGGTGATATCCTCCTGGTGCTAGCTAGTTTCCCTGGAGCTGATGGAACTATGTCCCCCGCTGAGCCAACGCATCTGCTTCTCCAACCCCTATTTGCTCATCTCCCTCTGGTATCCATAAGAAGATCGAGGTATTGAGACCTAATAATAAGTGTACGCAGCTCATACTATTATAATTTAAGCGGTAAATGGAATAGAAATCACTAGATCTAAACCAGTGGAATAACCTACTTTTTCATATTATTATGCTTAAATAGTAAGAAATAGTAGGAGATGAGCCTAGTAACTAGGAGGAGTCAACTGTGGAACCAACGGAGTAATTAAAGAAGGATGGGCTGGATTCCCAGCCTTTCCTGGAGCATGGATATACTCCTACTCGTAGCTGGATAGATCGGGACCGTACTCGCCCGTTTATCAGAAAGACGGGTGCAGTAAAAGCTCAAAAGCCTGCCGGCGTAGGGACGGAACAGGTCCAAGGAATCGTTAGGCTGGTCTCCGCTACCCATCTGGCCCATCCATTCTAGTTCCACATCTAATAGCTTCCGGATGCATATCTACTGGTAGGCAATGTGCTAATCTCAGTGTTGTTGGGTGGAAGCAACAAGGGAGGGGTGGTTACAAAGACTACAGGCAGGGACAGGCTGGGGAAACAAAAGAGCAATATTAGGCCGGAGGTGATTGTGCTCTGTATCTTGGCATACCTTTTGAAGTGGGGCTTTCGCCTGTTTCTACGTGGGATTGGTGTCTGCAGCGGTTTCAGAACAAGCTTAATATCTGGCAGCATAAGGACCACTTGCTGATAAAGGGAGGATTCTTTAGGCCTCTCACGTTTATTATGTTTCCCGTTGCTTTACTAGTTGAGCGCAATTTCGTTATTTGAGAAGATCTTTATTCTGATTTCTAGGAGATCGAGATACGAACCCGCTCCCCTGACCAAAGAAGGGGAAGCGGAAACTACATAGATACTCGACATAGCTCCACTGAATTATTATAAAAACTCCCGCCATACAAGCCATAGCCCCACACCACGTAGCTCAGAGAAAGACAGGCAGAAAGAGGATACATCGCTGATGGCCGCTAGTCGATCCCAGGTAGGTGTAATCCAGGTGGCGATCCAAGTGTTTATGTTGATGCTTAGCTTTCTTTCTACTTGAATCTGTAGTTCTACCCATCGAGGTACAATCTATCACTCCCAATATGAGAAATATCACATACCCATCATTCCTAGCTTTCAAGAACCAATCTTTTATTTATCTATTCTTTTTTATCTATGGGGGGGCCCAACCAGAGCTTAACGCACCTGAGATTCGCACTGAATCTAGTCACCCATACCGAATCTAGTAAATTAAGTGTTTAACGAACGTAAAGTTAGGGTGAGAAACTTAATGTACCTCGACTCGAATAGAGGATAAATGAAGGGTGGGATGAATCTATCTTCATCAGCAATGATAGGGGGGGCCTATCTATCTTCTTTTCGTTCAATTTGTGCATCAATACCTTCGCTATCTCTTTGAAAGTAATAAATATAGGGATTGATCAGTCGTCGTAGCCATAGTAGTTGCTGCTCCCGTAGCAGCAGTAGCAGCAGTAGCAGCAGTAGCATTCGCAGTAGCCTTCCCCAGTGTGGTATCCGACCTCTGTATCCGTACCCGGCCCTCCGTATCTGACCCTCCTATCCGAAACCTGTCCTGTCCTGCCGTATTGTCCAACAAACTTATTTGTTGTGCCTGCCCCGACCGAACCTGCTGAGGCCATGGATAACAACTCAATGTCTGGTGGTAATGTAAAAGAAATGAAAATACAGTATGGGGAACTTGCAGATTATAGCTCCCATGGATTATATAGTCACCATGGAATTTTTTTCACTAAGAAAGGGGACTAAAGCAAGGCATTAATAAACCCCCCATATTACTTACGAGGACAAGTTAAACGTATATATGCGAGTGATTCTGTTCCAAAACTAAATGCACGAAGCCATGAAGCCATGTAAAAAAGCAAATATTCCCGTTCAACACGTAGATATGCGAGTTTAGACCTGCCATATCATATAGAAACTTCCAGAAATGTCCCAAATAAATGTATTCTGGTGTACAGTTAATCTCTCTTCTTTCAGAACTAATTGGAGCTGGAAACCACTAGGCGGCACCCACCTCTGTAATCACTGGATCCATCGTACGTATGTGCCGTTAAGGCAGCACTTTTACTTCGGTCAATATAGTAACAGATAAGAGGGTACTTTTCTACCCTTGGGAACCTTTCCTTTCCTTGACGCCTACCAAGCGTAGAAAGGAGGAGAAGTCTTTCTTTCCGGTTAGTAGGTTGGTTCGGATAGCTGGGTTAGTTCAAGAGGCGAGCGAAGCGTCCCTTCAAAGAGAAGTCCAGTTCTGCAAGCGAAGCGAGAACAAGTTCCCCTTTCTCTATTAAAGCATATAAATTCCCTACTCAATAAGGCAGTTCAGTGGGCAAGGGAGATATTCAACTTTGTAGGCCCTACTTAATTAGGCATGGTTTAGTTACCTCTGTTCTTGACTTCCTTATATATGATTCACCGGCCAATAGCCTAATTCGTGTGCTATAAGTAATAATCATCCCACCATTTGGGTGCTACTTTCCTTTGGGGAAAATAAAACATACGTTCGGTAAACATATGCAACTTCAATTAATCTAGCTATTCAAGGGCGGTCTTCTCCTCGTGCAGTATAGTGGTACTTACTATTGCTGCTGTGGAAGGTTATTTCTGATACTATTGCTGCTAAGGTTGGATACCAGAAAGACCGAGAAAGACCGGAAAATCGGTATAGACATACGGTATAGTCTGTTGGGGGTGGATTGCTTACCTTATCTTTACGGGAGACCGATTCCTTCTAAAAGGGATATTGAATAGTTAGCCCTTCTTTATCTATTTCATTATGCTTCAAATATTGCTCCTCATAGCAGAAATACTGGGCATTCTTCTATTCTCTTTCCGGCATACCCACCAGCAGTAACATAGGCAGTGGCAGTAGCAGTCTTCCTCAGCAGAGAGAGTTTTCCTCAGATAAAAAGGCTTATCACTTCAAATGGCAAGAAAGTTGCATTCAGGAGTTGCCTTCCTTCCCCTCCGTTGTCGGGGTCGACATTCTTCCTTATGACTCACTGGAAAGAAATTTGTTCTCTGTCTACTAAAAGGATAAGAATAAGGAGGCGTAGAAGCGTTCATCAGTCTGCCCTCCACCTACTTTATATCCACCTGCCCTCTTACTAAGTAGTTGTCTCCTTCTTATCCGTTCTGTTGGGGAATGACTTCCTCACTCTTTAGAATCTCCCTCACTAAGGTTCGAGTGCAAGCCGGTTGGAGTGCTTGCTGAAAGGTGGTGAGTGCCGGGAATGGTTCTCGAAAGGACCGGTTTTAATGCTTGCCGGTTAAGGAAAGGTTTATTGCATCCAAAAGATTAGATATTTTGCTATTCTTTAAAATAGGGATTAATGCTTGTAAGGAGGGAAAGATCATGGCTCCGTTGTATTCTCCCAAAGCGCATGAAGGAATCACCCTTATGTGCCTTTCACTAATAAGCATGTTAGTATAACCCCGAGTAGATAAAGCAGAGGGGCCTCTCTCTCACATGAGGGTTTCTGCGCCTCTCACAGCGGTAGTTACCGCGAGGCTAGGAGAGGATAACTATTCCTCCTAGCGCTTCATAACCCAAAGTGAGGCTAGTCATCTGCTAATTTACTATACTAGCGCCTACCCAATCTATCGGTTCATGGTTCAGAGACACTTCCTCGCGGAAGGCCGTTCTACCAGAAAATAATGGAAAATCTAATAAAGCTTAAAGGGCTTATCGGAGTTACGAAGTTAGTAGACTTAGGTATGGGTTCACTGCTTGATATGGACTACAAGGCTTATTTCTCTTTAGTATAACCTAATATGGGCTTGCTTATCTTATCTGTGCCTAACTATCTCAATGGAGGTACGGCTTCGCCTTCCTGCCATTGAGATAGTTACCCGCCTAATAAGGAAGCAATATACAGATAGTTACCCGCCTATAACTATGAACTTTATCCTTTCAATCTATTTCACCTTGAGTCGCCTATAATTTATACCTTTACCCGATCAATTTCACAATCCACCAGATACCTATTTAGGCATTCGTCAGTTACCCATTATCTCCGAAATCATGCTCCCTTTTTTTATATTTGTAACATCTACCCCGACTTACCAATAATTTATCTTCCTTTTCAACCTGCGTTAAATACCGCCCGGTAAAAAGAATACTTCGAATAGGGGCCCGTCCGTCTACGACTTAGAGTGCGTAGCCTGAGGGTACCAAGGAAGCGCTCACCTTGGTATGTTTGCTTCCTTGGTGTCCATCTCGGCTCAACTCCTCTTGAATCCAAGATGGCTTGTAGCGCATCTTCCATCACTGTTGCGTGCACCTTTATGTTACCAAAGTGGAATCTAAGTTGCGATGGGACGTTTGACCACTGCTTGGTTGAGCCGATTGCAGCCTGCAATAGTGCTTCGGTGCTTTCTTTCTTCATCCGCACTCGCCTGACCTCCACGCGTCACAGTTTATTACAACCAACATGCCTTCTGGATCTGACTTCTGTGACCACAGTAGGTAAGGACGTCTACCTAGCACTCGCTCCATCAAGTGTGGTTAGATGCGACGTCCAACTTTTCTGACCACTATTTATTAACGAAAATAGGTGGTGTCAGAGGTGGTGTGGTAACAGTAAAGCAAGGTAGGGTAAAGGGTTCATAGTATGAGTGCCTGTCTTCCTTGTCTACCTCAATATTTTAATAAAGTGTTATCGAAGGCCTGTCTAACAATGTTCTATTTTCTCCATGTGAAGCCCTTCTTCCATGAGGATCCAATACTGTAAGTCTAAGTGAGGCAGGTAATCCTCAATTGTCTTTTCTCTTATTCTCAATAGGTGGGTAAATATAACAGGTGGTTACAGGCACTAACATGAAAGACAAATGGGCATCCCATCCATCTCCTGGCAATGCTGGCTTGCTGCTTTAATGATATCTGGCTGGCCGAGTTAATCCCGGCCCTACAAGATAAGTATAGTGCTTGCTGTACCGTACCCACTAAGCATTAATTAAAAAAGTGTGATAGGGCTAGAAGGTCTAATTGTTCAGGTGGGGGGGCTGGCACAAAGTAAGTAAGGGAGAGGGGAATAAAGAAAAGGCCAGGACCTTCAACCTCTAAATTTAACCCGGTAAGTTATAACCCAAACCCTTCTAGCCTAGCTCAGGTAATACCTTTCAGGACCTTCTTACCTGATAGAGATGGGTTTGTATCACCCTTACCTGAGAGCTCAGGGTTTTTCTAAAATGAAGAGAAGACCGCTCTTTGAGGCCATAAAAAGAATAGTATAAGGAGCATTGCAAAAAATTATTAGCGGAGCACGCTTCTTTTTCTGGTAAGGTCCAATAATCAATCTCTTTCCAGCTAGTCATAAGGAAGAATGGCTCACCCGACATCGGAAGGGTGAGGCATTTATGGTAAGGAGGAAGGTTGTGGGTAGTTCGCCCGAAACGAAAGACCGGCAGACATAAAAATATATGAATCTAAAGCGCGAAGCCGCTTGTCCGCATCGGGCAAAGAAAGACCGAATCTGGACTTGCAATAGATATAGAGATATCTACCGAAGAGTGAATTCAGGCACAGGATAACCTCATCCTAAATTCTTACCTTTTATACACCCTCCCTATCTATACTATAAATAGCCCTTAAATATTTATTATCGGGAAACATTACAATCTCGCGCCTATATAAGTATTTTTTTTTTTTGCTTGCCTAAAGAACATCATTCCTCACCTTCCTAACGTCAAGTGAGCCATCATTACTCATTTTAGGAGATATTTACTACGGTGGTCACATAACCAAATCGAAGTTTAGGACCAATTTAAGTGCCTAGTTCCCAGCCTTAAGATACCAATATATACCAAACCAATATCATGGATATGTTCTCTGACTCCGTGCCTCTTCTCTCCCCCATCATTCTCGCCTCCCGTGAAGTATATATCCATCCCGCCCGTGATTTCTAATCTTTGAAGTCTCGTCGCTTACCCTTTAAATAAGGCAACCACAGCCCCAGGTCGGCATTATAGGTAGGGAAAAATATTACCCTTCCAAGTAAGTTCGGTTTAAGTGGAATAGAGTGAGTAACTGTATATCGGGGTATATAGCCTAGCCTGGATAGCCAGGGGTGAAAGGATAGAGTTAAGATTTACTTAGGCTGGCTGGCATCGCATCATCTTTAGACTTATTGACTACTAGTGCATAAAATCAAGTGTGGGGAGGCTGGCTGGTATTCCCCTTCTTGCTTTAAGAGGGTAGTCCCTAGTTAAATCGAGTTGGTGTTGAGCCCGACAAACAAGGTTCAACTCCAGCATGAGGGGGTCCGTTGTATCAGTTCTTCGCCGTATTGCTCATATGACCATGTGGTTTAGTGCGCTGCATGCCTCCTTATGTGCCTCGAAACACCCCAATTTTGTTCATTTTTCTTTATACGTTGCAGATTACTATACATACCTCCATAATTACTCATATATAAAGCATAGCAGCCATAGCCTATAATTGTTGTTCTTATTCTACCCAACTGGTGACGACGATATAAATATATAATCCTTTCAGGAGGCATATCATCCATATTCCTTGGTCATAATACACTTCTCATCATAAGGATCTCCATACGGACGATCACATTAATCATGCTACTAATCAGGCTACTAATCATCATGTTTCTTATTTGACTAATTATCTGCCTGATCTAAGGCACCACCACCACCCAGTTATTTAGTGGAATTCTGAATTATACAAGGCATCAACAACAACAACATAAACTGTATCTTTTTCATATGGTGTTCCTCTTTCTTCTTATTTCCTCGCATAGCCCTCCCATCCTTTCCGGGAGTCGGCTATCGAAACTAATTCTTGGGTGGGATCAGTACCTTACTTACCGACCGCCATAAATTGATTTCCATTTATTTGTTGATGCAATAAATCTGGGTTTTTCAAAAAGTGAGCGATTGTGTTTAAGGAATGATCAATATGGGGCATTTTAGAGTAATTAGCCTTGGCAATTTGTCTTTTTGTAGAAAAAAAGCTCCTCTTGGCTCTGCTAAAATAACTACCTCGCTCTAGCCCGGCCTTTGTTCGGTGCAAAATGGAGAAAGGAAAAGATTGTTGCTTATGTTAACCCGTCGTACTATAGGGGCAGCACAATGATGACCCAGAACCACATAGGGGGCAACACAGATGAGGCAGGTCCCATTGATAGGCCTGCTTGCTGCCATATAAAAATGCCTCCTGGGCATTGAAAATGGATTCAACAGCAGGAGCCCGTGGTATATGCATATAACCTTCCAGATTAGAGTAGCGAAAATCCTGGGAGTTCCATCCAGCATGAGTCCTGCTGTTTTAAAGAGGGTATTATCTCCAAGGAGATTCTTCCTTGGTAAGCAATTTCCTTACTAATTCTTATTAGGTTCCACAACTACTACATAATAGGGGGGTTGGTACTTATATCAGGTGAGGCAAGTAAGGTCGCATAGTGATCTGATTCTGTGGTCTTATCCGCATGAACTGCCCAACCCCACTTACCAGAGTTGGATCCATAATCTTTATTGGAACTTATCCGTAACGGGTTTGCGTGAATAAGATTTCCCGTTTGTGGGTGAAGATTTACGATATTTGGATCAATAAAGTTAATTTTGTATAGAGAAACTAGAGTAACCATAAAAAAATTGTGTGTATCCTTCTTAATTGTGTGTGAGTCCATTGTTCGCATTGTTCTAAGAATCCCCATTATTAAGAGATCTTAGTCAATGACAACGCTACAGGTTCCATGACGGCTGCTTAATGCCCTTCTTCTCTCGCCATTACGATCCTAGTCCATGACTCCGTTAAACGCCCCAAGCCTATATATATGGTTATACTGGTCGTTGTGCTGGTCCTGGGAATAATCCTTTTGCTACTCCTGGAAATGCTGGACGACACCTTTATACTCCTCCCTACTCCTGTTGTGGTGCTGGTTATGCTGCTTGCGGGGATCCTTGTGCTCCTGGTAATGCTGTTCCTTCAACTGCTCTTGGTACTGCCAGGAATTACGCGGATTCAACTGCTTGTGCTACTCGTTCTAATGCTGAGAATTCTTATGCTTGGACCGGGAATGCTCGTTCAACTGGCGCTGATTTCAATTATACTGAGAATGCTGCTTTGACTGCTGAGAGTAATGATGCCGGGAATTCAGCTGATGAGACTGGTGCTGCTGGTAAGGCTGCTAGTTATAGTGCTGCTCTGGGAACTGCTACGGGAACTGCTTATTCAAATGATTCTGGAACTCGGGTAATGCTAGTTTTGATGCTCGGGCAGCTCCTTATTAAATTGATGTTTATTCAACTGATGATAGTGAGAATCATTATGATATATGTTAAACTGGTGTTGATTTGAATGACCCTGGTGATGCTAATCGTGATGCTGCTTTTGCTGCTTCAACAGCTTATGGAAATGCTTTTGGTTCAACTGCTTATGGAAATGCTTTTGGTTCAACTGCTGCTGATTCAAATGATGAGGCTGGTTCTACTGGGGCTGGAAATGAGACTATAACTGCTACAAATTATGATCCTTCAAATGGTGCTTCTGGGAATGCTGGTCTGGAAACTGCTGATGGAAGAAAGGCTGCTTAGACTGCTGGAAATAAGGCTGGTGCTGTTGATGCTACTCTGCTTGCTGGGAATTATGATACTTCAAATGATCCAAATGCTTCTTCGAATGCCCGTTCAACTGATGATGCTGGTGATCTTGTTGTGATGCTGCTGGTGATCTTGTTGTGATGCTGCTGGTGAATAAAGAACTTCGTGCTTTAAGTGAACGGTCTCATTCGTTGTTAACTTTGGGCAATCATTTTTTTTCTAATTATCTTTATGTAGTCCCAGGAAGGAAGTAGGTATTGAAAGTATTTATTCCCTTAGTGCTCCTTCTGTAACTGGGTCTAAATACTTATACTAACTGTTTGTTGTTCGGCCTCTATAAAGATCAAGGCTAAGGGCATTCTTTAATGAGAGCATATTCTTTAAGAGTCCATCCAGGACTAATTGCCCCTGTCCAGCTCAATAAGGGCTTTCGATCATGGGGGATTCTCTCAAGTTGAACAGAGCAGCTTTATTTCTTCGATATGATAGTTCGTTCTGGTGTTTATTTGTTAGTCCTTCCAGCTGACCTTTTCTGATGACCTTACCGTTTCTTCCGTCCCAAATCATGCCTTACTGTAACCGTAAGTGTCCCAGGCAATATTACCGTTACCCAGAAAGATAAGCCGAGATAAGACCAGCGGAGATAACGTGTGGAGGGAATACGGACTAGTACTGCTCTGCCCTACTATATAGTGGGTGGAGGTGGGTAGGCTTACCCTAACTATTTGTAGGCGGGATGTCTCTTTATGTAGCTACTATACTTAAAAACCTCTTTCTGCGTCGAACAAGCTCAACCCCTGCCCTTGTTCGAGGGAGTGGAATAAGATAGTTGATTGATTGCCTTGCTAGGGAATCGGTGGCGCATCGGATCCTGCTGTGTGCCGTTTTGAACCAGCTCACTTGCTTGACCCAGCCCTATATAGGAGGTAGCTCGGGATGAAAGCACTTTTTACCCAGCTCACTAAGGCGGGCAGATACCCTTTGTACTAATAAATGGACCCTGGATCGCTTGGATGCGGTGCACTGAATAGCTCACTGAGTAGCACTGAGTCAGTTATGCAATTCCTCTCTGCCTTCCGTAGAGGGAGGGAACTTAGTGACAAGGAATAAAATACGTAATTACGCAACCTAGCTAGATTGATGTTTGAACCGACTCGAAAGTTGATAAACATAAAAGACTTGGTTTTAGGGGAAGAAATAAAGAACGATGGCGTATTGTGCTTTCCGAAATAGAGAGAACCCATGCCCTGTATTTATTCCCTCAAGGCGATCTAACCTACTGAATCACCGGCTGACCAAGCATATCGGCAATAAATAAAGTGAATAAAAAAAGCAAATGGAAGAAGGTGCGTAGCGCTTGTCCTTCCGAGGGCAAGGAAAATCGTTCGTTACTAATTCCCGCTAAGACCCGCCCGGGTGAGTCAATTGGTAATATATTCAGAGTCTTTCATCTACGGGTGCGAATGGATCATCTGCTTTCTTTACCGCGTTGACTCGGGTAGCTCTCAGGCGGTGTGGGGATGTGTATCAATCAACTACTCAAACGTTAGCTACTACTCTACTGTGCCAATACCTCATGCTGTAAAGAAAGAGAAAAAGAATGCTTGCTGGAGAGATAAGCTCCCTGAGTCTCCCTTCTATCTCTTTTCTCTTATTTTCTATCCTCTCGTCCAGTTTTGGAACTGTTGTCTCAAGTCGTTCCGCCTCTTCTTTAAGTCGTTAAGCTTTTATCAGTCTGGCCTATCACTAGCTCTACTTTGGTAGCTATAAGCGGGGTTAACTATATGTTAAAACATATAGATCAGCATATTGAAAATAACCTAATTAGTCCCCATTGGCTCCTTCTCCTCCCCTCCAAATCTATAGCGCTTCTGACACTGACATTGATTGTAGGTCTGGACCAAACCCCAGTTTAATTGAATGAGTCGGGGTTGCTTCCGGTGTAGGCTTATCACACTGTCGCTTGTCAAAGGGTAAAAGCCAAGAAAGAAGATAGGTTAAAATGGATCGCTTTTGCTTGACTCAAGGAATTGTAATGATCAATATTGCTTGTACACAAGAATGAATGGATACCGAAGATCCCACATTAAGTTGCTTGGAGCAATACCGCGCCTGAAGGCAATAAGTTGCGGACCCTAATGGGCTGCCTTGTTTAGGTGGAAAGCGAGCAATATTTAATCATCGTGGGTAGGTAGGTGCGGACCCTAATGGCCTTTGATGGAGCGTAACCTTATGGGATGTTTGCAAGCGATGCAGACCCTAAGGGGATGCCTGTCTTAGGGGCGAGCGAAAAAGCACTCATTTATTTTCCTTTTTGGGTAGGTGAATAGGTTATTTTCAATCTGTTGTAATATAACTTGTTTACTTAGCCGATCCGGGCCATCAATAGATTCAAAAATTGAGATAATAAATATAGGAAAGCATATTATAAATGTAATTATACAAGCGTTAATGGGTACCTGAATGCGTCCTTACTATTTGGTCAAAAGTTACTTCCATTTAAGGGATTGTTCTATCGTCATTAGTGGGTAACGGGTTGTATTTAAACCTATCTTTTCTCGTTATGTCCTGGGCGAATAAGTAAGTGAATTGGTGCACCTTTGCATAAACATATAGCGTATAATCTAATCATGTCTTGTGTAATCCTAAGCTAAGTGTCAGCCTAAGTGTAATCATACTGTCTGGTGTAATTATAATAAACCATATCTGCACTAAAGGTGTATGTACTAGCGGTCAGATTGGGTAATGTGGGTCGTATAATCTATTGGTAGCAATTACTTTAAGGGGCAAGGCGGTATTTCTTTATTTAAACTAATCCAGGGGGGGCGTATGATCGTTGCGTTAATCATGATCGAGGGCGTAGGAGCAACCTCGCATGTTGGGTATCCAAAAATACTGGGCCTCTAATACTACCGTAAATAGAGTAGCGTAATAATATAACTACCCTAATTGTGTAATATAAAGCAGGGCAAGTTGAAAGGTAAATGAGGTAATGCGGACGGACTGTAGAAAGTGGACTGGGGAATGCGTATTGAACAGAATGGGGGAATGCGGACTCGGACTGAACAACTCTGGTTAACTTACTGCTAATCCTTCTTCTATCTTGGGTAAGTTTAAATCCTTCCGTTGTAGCGCTCCACCCACCTCACACTATGTTGTCCGTCGATCTCATCAATCACTCGCGGTGACCACCTCACCACAAACTCACTTGAAAGAAATGTACTTACTGTGGGGCGCCTTGCTTGTTATACGTGTCCTGGGCGGTATCTTCCTTTTTACTTACGCGTACTGTGCTATCCTGTACGTGTAACAGGTGAATCGTAAGTAAGATCGTGCCTCGGTTCACAAACTGACCAGAAGCTATTGAATGAATGGATCAACTCTTGGATCGACAGCATCAACTATTGGCTAGCTCTCTATTCTATATCCCGTTTATAGGCTAGTGGCAACTAACTATGTGCTCCCATCGAGCGCGATACTCCTCCCTCATACCGCACCTCCGTTCTCGCACCTCCCTCACAAACATTCTCGGTTCATTATGGATCCGTCCGTTAGACCAGGCCCCAGCTCAATAAAAATCTTGGTTTTTGTCCGAAGGCAAGTGTTGTTGAGCAGCGCTCAATCTCCTTCCTAGGGTAAAAGCAGTAGTAAGAAGTAAAGGATAGAACCAGGCGGATGCTTGTAAGTAAAGTGTTATGCCCCATACCTCCCTCCAAAGAGTTCTAAGTGTTTGTTATCAATTTGTACCTTTCCCTAGTTGATGACCAAAGAAAGAGCCCGCTCTTAAGGCTACTGCATAACTAGGGGCCATACGCAAAAGCAGCCCCTCCTGTACTGAACCAATCACTTTACCGAGTGGGTCCAATAGTTGGTGGCTTTGTTCACTATCATCTTAGGGAGGGATGCCAACTCTACTGTAGATGAAGCTATGCTAGCCCTCCTGGATAGTTTTAATAGTCACCGGCCGCTATAAGCTATGCTGAAGCCATTGCCAAAAACAAGAGGTATTCTTGTAAATTGAAAGACTGAGAAGCTTTGTTGGTATCCCTCTTACCTGGGTTACCTCTTCATCTTATAACAAATAAATTCCCTGGTCCACCTAGAGCTAAAACTATCTAAAGATGGTAAGCCCTACAGGTGTATTGATTGGATACCCTAGGTAAGTAAGGGTTATAATAATTATTCCCTATTCAATTACATCAACAGGTGCATCTGTACAACTTTTTAAGTCATTACATGTAAGGAACAAAGAAGGATGCCTCAATAAATTGAGCCCTACCTTACGGTGAGCGTTGAGCATAGGAGGGGGGCATGGTTTTTAGGGGATGATTAAACAGTCATCAGAATGTATGGGTCATATTTTTACCCTTATAGGCTTTGCTCTTTACTCCAAGGATTTTTGTTTCATAATATGTAAGGCCCCTTTAATAGGTAGGTAGCTGATACATATTCTCGTTTACTCAATAGCTTCTAAATACACCAGTTGGATAGTAGAGTATAAACCCGATACTAATCATTTTATTCTGGTACTCTTTGCTGACCAAGCTGCATAAAAATAGAACGATAAACTCAGAGGTTAGCGGATAAACATTGGAGTTTTATTAACAATTTAGTTCAGTTAATATGTCCGATAATTAATCCATCAATATTTTTCATAAATTGGCTTTAAACGTCTTTTTTATTTAACAACTTGGAGTTTCATACTCATTCAGATACAGTAACTCTTTATTTAGGCTGCTCAAATTGCGTCCGGGTGTTATGGCTACGCCCATTAAAACCAGTCTTTAGGTGTAGTCCAGATGAAGGAAGACTATCGTGATCTTCAGATTGAATAATCTAAAGATTAGCAATAAAAATCGCTTTAAAGCTACTTTCGCCCTTATGATAGGTACCATCTGATTTTGGCGTTTGAATTATAGGCAATTAGTGAAAGAATAAAAGACAATCAGGAAGGCCTATCCTCTTTCACCCTTACTCTGAAGAAAGGCCAGGAAGGTATCCTTGGAAAAAAGGGAATCTCCCGGCTACCTTGAATGGAAGGCCATATTAACTAACTTTTGGAAGGCCAGGTTGCAAAGCAATTTCATGAGAAGAATTTGATTGAAATAACTAGACAATATGAACCCAGACAGTAGACCCAGCTTAGACATCAGCAGTAGAAGCATAGGTAGCTGGAACATCCTATGTTTTTACAGTTTACTTAGTAGCTTCAGAACCTAGTTGGATAGTAAGAACCAAAAGCTAAGGCAGTTTATTATGGTGCTTATGCTAACTAAACACTTATTGCAGAAACTTGCTAACCTATGAGATGAGTCTGATCTAATAAATGAGTCTTACCTATGAGCATGATTCTTACTTTAATCCCATGAATTAACAGGCAGCAAAAAGTATTAACAAGCAGCTTACTTTGAATCTAAACGAGCAGTTCACCGCATATCTTTACAGGCAGCTGTTTGAACAGGCAGTTCATGGCATGTCTTCACTGGCAGCCCACCCCATATAGACTAGAGATACATACATTGGGGTTTAAATCACAATAAAGTTCAGTTCATCTGTTCAATAATGAAATCTATGATGCCATATTGATCATAAATAGGCCTTTTTACACCCTTTTTATTTAACAACTTGGAGTTTTTGTGGACTTGCCTTTCTATCACAACGAGAACTGGACCTGCAGGCTCTTTTTCTGTTGCTTCTACTATGAGTGATACGTAAATACTCTAGATGCCAGGAATACCCAACTTTACAGGAGCACATGCATGCTATGACCTTACTCTTTATTTCACTTGCCACTACTTATAGACAGACCTGGAACCACAGGAATCACTAGTATTTTTAGTCAGTCAGAATACCTTAGAAGCCCTGCTCGGTTTATGGGATGGAAAAAGAAAATAATTGCCTTACCCTTCTTTCTTTTACTGCCGGAAACCCAGGCAGGCTAGGACGATGGAGGCACTTACAGAACCTTTCTTTTTGTCAGGAAGGATAGATCACCCGTAGGGAAAAGTCTCTTAATACCTTATCTTTTTTATACAATCCACCTGCTAGACATACCTTTTTCTGTACAGCCCTAGCACCATGCCTTACCAGGGAATGATACAAGATCTTAGGAGCACCAGATATCGTTGAATCGGAATAGACAATCGGAATGAGGACCTTAAAGAGTATTTAAAACAAATACGTAAGCAAAAAGCCCCACTCTAATCTCTGCCACCAGCCTTTATTACCTTTCCTTCAACCAAGACTGATTCTGGTAAAAAGCGAACTCAGAACCGAGAAAAAATGAAATAAGTTACCAATCATGAAATGGCTTCACATCGAAGACTGACCCGCGATAATAGCAAAAAAGCAAGCTTACCTAGGGAATAACAATACAGGCGACTTGTTGACTTGCCCCTTAATAAAGAGAACAAAAAACTCTGCCAAATCCATGCTACAATATAGATTGGCTTGCATTAAATGACCCTGAAGCTAATTTATGAATGGTCCTTTTAGTCTAACGTACCGACGATGGTGCGGTATGTGGAAAGGTTTTCAGCCCCTTGGATGCAGCAGTTAAATAGTCATTGCAAATGGTCAGTCATCCATACCCAGCCACAGAGCTACAGTACTTTGAAAAAGGAATAAAAAAAAAAGAGGGTGTCCTAATACTAGATGCCTAGCCTAAGGAGATTCCACAAATAAGGCTTGGATGAATCACTATTTTACAAAGACTAAACCACCTTCAAGGTTCCCCCCGTACAGGTGTCGTGTAAGGCCCTGCTACTGCTCGTCTCCCAAACGAATCTTTCTTTCTTTCAATTCCGGATGGACGGCCCAACTCCGGAAACTGCTGGGTGAATAATACTTGGGATCCAAGGACGAAAAAGGGGATACGACTGCCGGAGAAGAAGGTAAATTACAGTAACCCAAGATGGTTAGTTAGTTAGTTGGATCGAGTGCTTCTGCTTCAGATTCAACTGGTTTTGAACCGATACCTCACACTCCTCCCCCACGGTCCATATCCCACGCGAACTGGTAATTGTCTCCAAAAGGCCAGTCAAGTTTCGACCACTTGACAGGCACTGGACCCGAGACGATGGTTTGATCAATTGATGTGGAATGAGTGCTTGCTTTAGGCGGTAAACTATGGTCCTTTACTTCGCTTATTGATCATCTATTAAATAACCTCACCGCTTCTGATAACCTCCTCGCCTAGGCCGCACACAGGCAAATAAGGCGCGGAGTAGCTTTAGGTTTTTTTGCTTTAGGAGCTTGGTATGGAAGGTAGGGCAGGTCTTTATGAGTCTCGTGAATCGGGTGAGGAGAGTGGATTGACTAGTTTCTAACGCGTGCTCAGGCTGAGGATAGCCAAGTACAGGATTGGCCAGTCATTCTATCTTTCCAGTCCAGTTCCATAAGCTTTTCTAGGTTGAGTAGCTTTATAGGCCCTACTCAAGAAGGCTGGTTGGATTGGCTAGTCGCCGTTGATTTGTTGAGGAAACCAAATTCCAATGCTTGTGTGCTTCCGGAAAGATGAATTTGGATAATACTTAAAGGGTAAAGCGATAGAGGTTAAAGCATGGCACCTAAGGGCTAGACGAGTAACCGTATTGATAAAGACCGAAAAGAAAATACCCTTGGCTTCAAGTTCGATCGACGGATTGCGATGCAATTCTAAGTAATCGAAAGACGAACAGAAGGCAAGGCATAGATCGCAGTATGGGAGTCGGAAAAACGGATGGATAATTTCTTCATGTCATACCCCTGAGCTCGTGACCGGAGGAATTAAGAAAGGATGGCCTTCCCTATCTCCCTGGTAAGGAATAGGAGCAGTCGCCAGTGAAATAAGAAATTAGTGAAACCTATGATCCGAGATTAGGAATGAATATAAATAAGGATCAGCTCAGAGGGTAAACCCAATGTGCCGTGGGATAAAAGGATAATCCAGGAAACAATAGAAAGGATGATTAATATACTATGACCTTCTTCCCAGGATGGAGTTATAAATTACGAACGACTCCATTCCCTTAACAGGAGAATACATAAGTTACTGGACGGACTAGGGAAATGGAAACGAATATGGTTCTTGGTCATAGAGACGGAGGTTAATACCGAAGTTGACCATCCACGCGGAGGCTGTACATATAAGTATAGAAGTCGTACTACTGTAGAACGGGAAGGAACTCAAGCCTTCATAAGCCCGTTATAGATGAAGAGCATTAGTACATATACCCCCTATTGCTCGAGGGATTATACTTCGATATTCCACCCGGGATTGGAATCTATCGTTCGTGGGTGTTTAATAGAGAGACTCGTAAATGAACCGAATATTCGTGCCCTGACACATGAGTCTCAACATGAAACATGTTAAAGGGGTGGTTGGGTGCAGTATAAACACATAGGTGGATTAGTGCTCCAGTTCACGCAAGGGAGGATCTGCAATTTGGGAGGTTATATCTAGATAGAACAGTTGCCTTCTCGCTGGGATAATATTCCATAGGTGGGCAACTTCACCTTGAAATGAATAATGTGGTTGGTTGGTCGAATCAATCCCTATCTTAAGCCTCGTCTTGCCTCTTTACCATATAAAACCCACTCATTGAAACCGCCTTACCTCCTTCCTTAGTGAGAACAGACAGAAAGAAGCGGCCCGCTCGCCCTCTCTTTCTCCCTATTGGTATGCCTCCCTCGACCTCCCTATCGTGCCTCTCCCTGGTTGGCCTTCTCCCTTACGACCGACCTCCCTCTCCATCCATCTGGCTGGTCCGATTATCGCTCATATGATTGACTATCTCCGGTAACCACCCCATAGGTAGGTCGGGCCTTTTATGTAATGAATTACCTTCCAGAGCTGCGGCTCCACTAAATGATGATTTTAACTCGTTAAAGCAAACCCAAATTCTGAGTTATCAACCCCAGTAGACAGCAGGAATAGCCTTCAGACCCTCAAACACCAATCTTTGATAAGTAAAATGTCCCTCCCCCTTCTTTGGTCGAGCGACTCCGCCCCTCTAGAATGGGCCCTGTTTATCTCCTAGGACTTTTGAGCTGCTTATAGGTCTGGTCTCACAGGGGTTGTCACTCAGGATAGGACAGGGATTCTGGGTCAAAATAAGTGTCTCTATTTTCCACCAAAACAGACAATGGCATGCTCTGGTTGCCACGACAATTGGCAGAAGGATATTCAATCAATTTGTAAGGCTGTCCGCAGGTAAGCATTCTATACGCCAGGTGATCACTTGCGAACTTGGGACCACTTAAGCATTCGTTTAGCAAGTGGGTTGTTGGTAAGGGCAGGCAGCACCCCATAGCAAGTTGAAATAGGCTTTCCAAGAGAAAGAGGACCTTATGGGAAGTACTTATTGCTAAGACCTTATGGCAATGACTAGCTAGTACCTTCTGGCTATGATCAACTATTAGAGGCTATGACCGGCTAGTAATTATTGCTAAGACCTTATGGCTTTAGACGGGGGCTTACTCTATGGAACTAAGTGCATGGACTAAGGCAAAGACTAAAGCAAGTAGTACCTTATGGCTGCTAGTCGTATTTACTGCTATGGAACTGACTGCTTAAGACTGCGGCTATGGACTACGGCTACTATGGCTACTAGCTACGGCGGCTACAGCTACGGCAGCTGCTGCTACTGTTACTACTGCTAGCTACGGCAACGGCTGCTGCTACTATGGCTACTATGGCTACTGGTTGCTGCTGCTACTGCTACAGCTACTAAAGCTACAGCTGCTACTGCTCTTACAGCTACGGCTACTACGGCTACTACGACTCTTACGGCAACTGCTACTGCTCTTACGGCTACTACGGCTAGCTACGGCTACTACTGCTGTTATGGGGAAGGCCATAGAGACAGCTACGGCAACTCTTACAGTTACTACAGCTGCTACTGCGACAGCTCTTACGGCAACGGCTGTTACTACTGCTGTTGCTACGGCTAGCTACGGGGAAGGTTAAAGCGACAGCGACTACAGCTACGGCTCAGCTACTAAAGCGACAGCTACGGCTACTACTGGTTGCTGCTGCTGCTGCTACTGTTACTGTTACTGCTACTGCGACTGCTCTTACGGCGACTGCTAGCTACGGCAGCTACTACGACTCTTACGGCAACGGCTGCTGCTACAGCGACAGCTACTGCTAGATAAATCAATACCTTTCAATTCTTATATGATAATGCGCCACATAGGGATTCGATCCAGCCGCAGGTTCCCCTACGGCTACCTTGTTACGACTTCACCCCAGTCAAAGACCCCACCGTGGTATGCGCCAATTAGACCACCCCAACCTC
>Ga0233336_1000004_pt1 | contig 42797 bp, 15 predicted proteins | sample GEONDECOMP225_FD_183636 | JGI IMG/M metagenome (GOLD analysis project Ga0233336, IMG submission 183636) | Leaf litter microbial communities from Shasta-Trinity National Forest, California, United States - GEON-DECOMP-225 | ecosystem: Environmental > Terrestrial > Plant litter > Unclassified...
ATTTGAGTGAAGTTCATTCGGGGAAAGTCCTGCTAGTGCGTTGACTCTAAATATGCTTCTCCCCTTTTTGTAAAGCAGATTGAGAGGACGCTATACATGGATAATGCGTATATGAGGGGGCCGTTGTCTATTCGATGTTTCGTGCCAATTGGACCGCCCGAAAAGAGTATTGTAAGGACATTGAACAACTTTTTAGTTTTTGCTAATGATTTATTGGACCTGAAAGATTGACTGTATAAGTTTGGTTATCTTCCCAAGAAAGACCTTGGACCGACTGCGCTCATAGCCCACACTGACGACCAGAGTATATTGAGGCATGAACGGTTCGGGCATAGAATTTGAAAAGTAACTTGATGGTAAAATGAAGCAAGGTTGCTAGTATACCCACAACTCCCCCTTATGGGATTATGTATGTATGCTTGGCAAGCATCATTAGACTTCCTTTTTAATAGGGAAAGCTTTAAGAGCAAAGAAGCCGGAACTTGTCCATATTGACCTATGTTACACGAATAAACCATATTTAGCCGGTACACGGTATTGTTAACCTTCATTGATGACTTATATACATACTTGGGAGTATTTACTTAAAGACAACAGTCATTTTTGTTTTCAATATTCAAAGAATTTAGGGCACTTGCTAAAAATAAATGTGCTAAACCTGTTCAATGTTTAAGATCTAACAATGCCAAAACCCAACAATAAGTTAAAACTTAATATCTGAGCAAGTAATTTGAAAGGTACTTGTCAATGATATTATGAAGGAAGTTATACTGCTGATGCAAATGCAGGATTGTATTAATTGAAGGAATCGTAGGGTCGGGAAAATATCGGGCTTTCCTGTATAGGGCCCCATTGAATAGAAAAACAAAAACACTTTCGCCCCAGCTAAGCTAATATTGATTGAAGGTATTCTCTATATGAAAGAACCCTTCGGCTTCAACGGTAGGTCTAGGCATTTAGCTTGGCTTTTAGGGCTCGCTTCAAAGATCCAACTTCTTGCTCTCTTCATTGAAAAAAGATTGGAACTTTCAGCTATTTCTATAGCTTTTATCTTAGATGAATAGTTATTAGATCCTTGATTCTAATCAATTGAATGTGCAACCGGGATTCTAATCTATGCTTGATCTTTCTAACTGGCTTGGAGCTAACATCAATGAAATAGAAAATAGCCCCAGCAATTCAATACTTACTAGACTATAGATCAATGTGAACTACAAGACGTTCTTATAGTAACAGTGAGGAGCAACGGCATGCTATACTTGAATAGATTCCCTAAACCTCTATAGGAGCAATAGACTCAAAACTTATAAGAGCTTTATACTAAAGAAAGGATTATGAGAGCTTGATATTAAAGGGGGTTCACCCTTGCCTTCACAACAGTTAGACGTGAAGGTTATGCCTTTCCTCTCCCTCTCCTTATCAGTCGAGTCGCACCTTTGGTCGATAGCTTAGCACCTGAGCACATTTGTAGTTCAGGTAAGTGAAGGGAGGACATCTATTGATATAAGTGTACCAACCAAGTAGCTCTATATGAGTGTGCCCATTTGTCTTTTTTTATTGAAGTGAACCAACTTCTCTAGTGATGAGGTGTACTAACCAATATAGCGTATATATATATGGCTCTCTATCTCTGTCGTCTCTATCTATCTCTAGCGTATAGAGATCGTATGATCTAGCTACTAATCTATTGACCCCCTCTCTAGACTATACTAAGAGATGCATATTTTTACTTGTAAGATAAAACCGTAGTCGCATCGAAGATATCTGCCCTTTGACTAACTCTCTTCATTCAGGGTATTATTCATTAAAAGATCCAAAGACTGGAAAGAGAATAAATCACTTGCCTTCACACAGTTCTAAGCTGTTGCACAGTTGAAGGCAAGGTATATCCTTCTCCATATCTATAAGGCACTTGCTGTAGCATGAAGTTATCCCGACCCATCATTCGTTCTTCCCGGCTCGACAGCAGACATTGACTTATGGTTCAAGTTCAACGTCGAATGCAGGTTATTCAGCTATTTGTGTTTAACTTGATCTCATATCGAAGGCGTAAGGAGACATACATTCTTGGTTAACAACAGAGGCCAGCCATCTCTCCTGAGCTACGCGCGCGAAGGTTATACCTTTCAACTTTTGGAGCACAGTGAAGGGAGGGAAGGAATTGGTTCGTTCAATTAGACTACATCTTTTATTCATATTTTTATTAAGAGAGAGAACCTCGCCCCGGTTGGGTCGAGAATCGAGTTATTCCGAGCATTGCAAATTGACTTATAAATATCTTACTTATTATAACGATAACAACTGGTTTTGTCGAGCTTATGCTGCTGTTCACAAGTGTGTGTCTACTGATTAGCCTGAAACTTGCTATACTACTTACTACAATTATGATGAGTCGTAGTAAACGTATGCTTCTGCGTCTTCAACGTCGTCAACTGCGTATGATCCTTATTATTCGGCATCTCGCCAGTGTCTGGCGTATACATATGCGTCTTCCAATAGGTAAACGTCACCATTCACCTTTTTCTCTTCCGGATGCTTAACCGTCGACTGGTTTTGATCCGTATTCTTCTTATACATAGTAGTAGTGTACCGATAGCAAGGTGCAATAGCCAGGAGCGAGAGCGAGAGTAGTAGCCCGGATACCCCGAAATCTTTTTTATCCAGCTTATAGATTTCAAATTTTCGTATATGACTTACTACGATTATAAGGGTAAGGGGCATGCCGCTTATTCATATACTATTGAGCCATGTAAACTGTTGTAGCGTATAGCCTCGATAGCCAGACCACTGAGCCCAGTTCAACTTTACCATTTAACCCGTCGTGTAACCCGGTGTTGTAAACAACTCGGAGTACTTGTTTACGTATCCACCCCGAATAAACCTATAGCCCGCAGAAGGTAGACCTGCTGCTAATTACCGTAGCGACTTCTGTGACCCGCTTGCGACCAGACTTTTTCTTATTATGAGCCTGAGCAGCCTTCCGATCCGGACAATGGTACACCTTACTCTTAGCCTTTCGAACCTTTGCCTCACAATTATTCATAGAGTTATAATGATTCGGATAAGATGCCGTATAGACAAAAAGTTCAGGTTAACATCGATAGGTACCACTGTTTTCATGGGGCAATTTCAACGGTGATTAAACAAGCAAATAGTGTTTGTTTCACCACTGAGCCATACTTTGAATTGCAATTGCACTGATAAGCAAACCTTACGAGTCGGATTCGGAGACTGAGTAGACACCGCTAGCAAGACGCCGTACTAGGGCGCATAACCTTTCCAATTATGCTTTGAAGGCCAAGCCTTGCGATTCAGATACTTACGAGAGACCTTCAGAGACTACCCCTTTGACTTTGTCACTTGCTTTGCAGCCTGACGATACTTCAGACCCAGGCACTGCACGGTACGGTCCAAAACAAGAAATGCTGATCCTTCAGAGCCAGCAAATACTTCAGAGAGCCCATTTCATTCGTAAGCCGGAAAGCAACCAAACTAAACCGGTAGTGGTGCCATTCATTTAACCCGATTCAATCCCGATTCACCCGTCAAACTAAAACTTGGTTATGGGGTATAGCCAGTTCATGCAGTAAAACTAGCTTATTTTACCCTTGAAACTGGAGGGTCCACTAGTGCTGGAAAGTAAACAGATGGAGGCTCCCAACTGCAATGGCTAGTGGAGAGACTGACTAGCCGTCCCTGTAACTGCAGCCTATTTACCCTTTTCAAATTGAAGTGCTGGTCCAGACACGAAATATACCAGCGGGTACCCCAGTACTACTTACACTTTCACAGTGGTAGAGGTTCGTCGAGAGTTCACCTGAATTTGCTAGATAGACTTACAATGGGTCAAATGCAAGGTAACCTGGAGAAATAACCATTTCACCATACCCTCCTCGGTAATGTAGGTGTTGACCCCTTACTAGCAGAATAGCCATCAGACCCTAAAGCCGACTAGCTTTTTGCGTTGATCTGGAATTCCCTTGAAACCTTTCACTCGATGGCAGGCGGTAAACCTTAAACTGTAACTGGCTCAAATGCAGCAGCAGGTGTTGCTATAGACCCGGCAGACTTGCCTGTAGAGTCACCTGGAGATGGGAAATGGATGATATAGCCTTACTAGCCCGTAGCTCCATTTCCTTCGTAATTGAGTCTACCATACAATTTCCCCCTTTAACTGCAGTAAAGAGAAACCCACCAGCCTTTACCCGACCGAAAGATTATGAATTCGGACTGGAGCCATAGCCCGTACCAATTATCCCTTGAACTGCAGATAACCCATCAACTTTTTGTGGGTAGGTCAACTGCTGCCCTTTCAACCAGAACTCTGGAAAACACGTATCAACCAAATAGCCCATAAAGGTACCGTGAAGCCATGAAGCCAGACTTGCCTTAAGACCCATAATAGCCATAATAGCCAGACTATAGACCCGAAGCAGCTGCCATCTGCTGGTTTTCTTTTACTTACAATTAGACGTACGATTTTTATATTTACTAGATTACTTCCGCTTCAGAGTAGACGCACCCTTCTGAACCTTGTATTTGCAATCACGATCTGGTCGAGGTCGAAGTGTTCGATGGACCGTAAGGCTCAGGCGTACACGTGTAATTATCCAACGGTTTACGATTCTTCCTCCGAACACGCACGAAATGGGTTTCATGGCACGAAGGGTTCCCCAAAAGGCTTACCCAAATAGGGAAACGTCTTTTCCCACCAAGTATTTCAAGGCGTCCCATACTAATTGCAAGTTTTGTCCGACTTATCCGCTGCAGGTAAATCAGAATGGTCACAAGTAGAACCGGTGACACGTCGTCTGATGCGGATTTTCTGCAAAAGGAGCTCGGTCGAAGGGAAAGGCTCACGATTCTATTTACGATTCGAATCCGCAGAATGCAAAGGCTCAGGGTCGTCGAGAACTAAAGGTAAAGGTAAAAGAATAACTGGGTAAACAAATTACAGTCGTAGGTACCCCGGTTATGCTTATATGTATCTAAATTGTTTTGATTCTGATCCGGATTTTTGTTGTTAAACTTCGCATTGTTCTCGTGCTCCGGATTCTGAGGTATCTGAGTTGGTGGTCATCGCACTAGGTCGTAAAGGGGTAACCCGCAGGGCCAACGGCAAAGTCACAAGTATGACGATTGCTATAAGTTGGGTCGTCTAATGGCAATAGCTAGCAATATATATATATAAGCCGCATGGCGAAGCAGAAGTCGTCTCGCAAGTAGTAACGGTCTGTCTCTCATACTTTTATGAAGGGTTCTATTTATCTAAAGTTTACGGATGCTACTTAGTTTGCTGCTTCTAATCACTTTAGTACCTGTTCAACGAATAGTTACCGCAATTGGCAGAAAAGGGTTTCTAATCTACTAGTTGCACTCCGAGGGTATACAAGTTACACGACTAAGAATTGCTAGAAATGTTACAAGTATAAGTAAACGAAGAAGAGCTACTACCGCCGCAAGTAGTCTGAGAATCGCTTTGAAAACGCTGCGGTTCATCAAAATAAAACGAATGGGCCTCCGAAGGTATCGAAGTTGCTTACGATAACAGAGCTGCCTTTGTCAACAACAAATTAAGTAGTGTTATTTGTATTTGGTCCCTATTGTGTTCTTATGGTTCTGGTTTCTTCTTATTGTTCCATAATAGCTGAACTCACTGAACCCTGAATGATATCTGGGAAACCTCTAGTTAGTATCGAAATTAGAACTATCTGGTCTACCTGGCTGATCTTCTGTGGAATCACCAGTTTCGCTTGTTTAATCTATATTCCCGCCGTGAAACAATCCTTTCTAACGTTTCTGACACGAGGTAATAATATCATTGGATGAAAAAGCAAATGCAGTTGCAGAAGCTTCTTGTATGTTTTGGAGATGACTTCTTGTCTTTTTTTTTACTGATGGAGGACGTCTTCTTGAGAGATGGCGCTACCTTGGAACCTCCAACAACTACTACAACCCCAGTCCGAGAGTGTGTTCCGAGAGTGTGTGAGGTGCACGGATTCTGCTTTGTCTGCTGCGGAAGCGGAAGTTCAGTTCAGCAGAGATGAAGAGCGAACAACAACCAATGCTATTTTTGTCTAAACTCGCATCGAGACGTGTTCATATATGATGTTACATATATATGTCCTGGCATTGCTATGGCAGGTTGAGATCATGGAGAAGTTCTTGCATCGTCGATACACGATGTCGCATGGATACATTTACAAAGTCCATTGTAACCAGTGCTGTGGTTCCTAGACGCACCAGATCTACGTTTGCCCTTGGACTAGCCATATCCACATGTTAATATAACATCATTGTTATTCATGAGCGAGTGTTCCTACTTCTGAGTGCCTTTGGGATGATGCTTACCCCTTCCTTTTCTCAAATTCGTTACATAACTTACTGTTCGAAAGCCATAGCTCGCTGCTCTAGTTTAAGTTTCATATCTAGATAGATCCCGTACTAATTGACCTTTTGAGAGGGGACGGGATGAGTTACTATCTATGCATCTGTATCCGCGCTTGGATTTGCTGCATAAAGTTTTGTGGAGCTATACAAAGAGCGACGAACATCACCTTGAGTCACACAGGCGTACTTTTTTCCACCTATTCTAATTGATGCGATTCAATCAGTACATTTAGATCTTTCCAAATCCTTCCCTTTATTGATCACATGACATTGGGCGATATTGTGACGCCCTCTTTTATTGCATGGAAATTTGAACGAACTCTGTTAATGGTATGGAGTGATACTTGAACGTACTTCAATCCGGACATAGAGATCCTGACGCCCCCGATCACGACGACATGGGAATCTTAGAGGCGCTCAACCACTTATACACAAACACTCTGGGCACTGACTCCCACCAGCTATTTGACCTGCTCTTTTCTAGAAAAGAATTGAGAGACTTACTAGCCCTAGCCACTGTTCAATTCGCGAGTGACTACACTAGCCTTTATTCTTCCCTTTTGTTTGTTTGCGAAGAAAACACTATATATTACCACAAAGGCACTTTCATTTCCCTTACGACGCCTAAAAAGCTCGCCTTTCACTGCTGAAGCTGGGACTAACTAAGCAACATATATAAAGCAGCTAATGACACTACTCCTAGGAACACGCGCTAATGCACATTTAGGAACAACGGGCAATGATGGAATTACAGATATAGTAACTATAGATATTGGAGCATCACTCATAGGTTATAGCTTTCCTTAACGTAGTGAGGGGAAGAAAAAAAGGCATATGCCGGAAAAGAAGAAGTATACACAATTGCTTATGCTAGAACTCCACTGGGCCTTACACCGGATCCAGGGACAACTGTAGATGCTGGGACATCACTTGGAACACGTACAAACGTAGAAACAGCACTTATAAGAACACTAGCAGATGTAGGAACACCATATCTGGCTTATATCGGAACACTATAAGTAGCTCAATAAACAATCACAAATGCTGAACTACTCCTATAGAAACAACAGTAGACCCCGCACAAGGGAGATAGGTGAGCTAGTCACAGTAATACCCCAACACAAGAAGACTTCATTCTTTAGCCGAGCCCATACAGTATATATTCTCTCAAATTCCAGTTCTAGATCGATTCCGTAGAAAGATCTAGAGTAATCAGCATTACCAATAACAGAGCGAGCGTACCTTCCATCTCGAAAGCTAGAACCAGCAGCATATCCAGTTGCATATCCAGTTGAAGAACCAGCAGTTATCTCTTTTTGGTAGCACATGAGAGAGGCTTACTTTAACAGGACAAGAGCGCACCCTTAATATTATTTACCAGCAAAGCGAACGCAACAAGGGCTACGCTCTTTCCCGACAAAGGAGGGGAAGGGTTCGGGAGGCGCAAAAGCAAGTGATGAGGAGCAACTAAAGGGCATGGGCTCCCAAGCACCTCATCTCCGGCACACGAACTATTGAGGGTCAGTGCAAAGAGAGAGAGACAATTGGGTGGGCGGGAGCTTTATAACTTTTAGCCCAACTGAATTCGTTTGAACGGCCGGCAAATCGTTTTATTTACGTATTAACAACTTCCAGAAGTGCGCCCTTCATGTCGATCCTAAGAGCTATACTCGACCCGACAGGAATTTAGCTTACTAATGAAAAGTAATCTCCTTTAGTCCTTCCCCTGTCGGGAAAGAGCGTAGCACCTTTTGTATTACCTTTCTTTCTCAGCCGGAAGGGATTACTTAAAGAGATTACTTAAATCGACGACCTAACCTGTAGTGTTTACCGCCCTTTCACTGACTCCACAAACTTCGTTTAGTGCTGTCTGCCCCACCACTTGCTTAATCTGAATGAATGCTTAGGGGGTACCACTTCGTGCCTCTTTTCGGACCGGGATGAACCCGATGAACCCCCAGATACTTGTGATTAATTACGACTGCATTGCTAAGATATGCGCTTTTATCACACTTGCTGAAAGGACTGAGTATTTTGGGTACCACTATGAGTAGTTACCGGTCGAGCCTTGCTCAGGATACTAGTTAGGAATTATACAATACTGCTATAGCATGAAACCTCTTAGACTTAGTCCCTTCGAGCAAACCTTTTTATCCACTTTACTTTATGTTAGATCGTTTAATCGTCGAATCGGATCGAAACTACCGGATTCATTCATCACAGCCAGAGTATTTAGCAGAGGTTGTTTAACTGCCCCGAATTTAGGAATTCCAGCCAGACAGAACTTCAGAAATATTGCTTATGGGATGGTCCATCAGAAAGCCTTGTGTTTTATGGGCTTCAGACTACAAGGAAATAATTTGATCAGATCACACTTACTCAATGAAGCGCTTAGCAGGCAGGTACCACTATTAACCCTTTATTAGAAGGCTCTTAGAAGGACCGGATCAGACAATCCCTTACCCTTCTCCCCCTTACTTCTTTTTTACTAACTATATCACCACTTGGATGAATGAGGCGCTTAAGAAATATCGATCGCTAGGAACCCTTATAGTATCCGGGTGGAATTGCATGGCATGGAGGGAGATGGCATGAAACCAACCTTCTTACCCTTACTTTACTTGATTACTGCTTTCACCCTAGGAGACAGAGGCCCAGTTAGTGATTCAGCCAGCTTAATGACAGTATCACATACAGCGGCGAGTCACCAGAACTACGATGTATGTATCCACCGGAAGACCCAGCACCTGTAGCCTATAGACCACTTGTGGCTGAATGAATCACTTAGTGGGGACTGACTGCTCTTATCTTCTCTCTTAGAAGGTATCAGGGTTCATACAAACTGACCTTAACTTACTGTTAATGCATCAGCTAAGAATGCTTCGTATGGAGGGAGGCATCTCATTAACCCTTTTTACCCTTCCCCTCGTGCCTCGGGAAAGTCCCTCTCCTTTTAGTCGAGCAGCTCCGCCCCTCTCCTTTTAGTCGAGCCCTCCGGACCTTGCCCTCAAAAGGACAAGCCCTCCGGACCTCCGGGTCCTTCTCTTGTTTCTATAAGTCTGAACCAAACGACTAACCAACACTACTCCGTTACGATGTTGAGCCCGACCCCTGGATATTACTACCCACTGGAGTAAGCCTCTAATCTTCCCTTTCAAGGTATAGTGAAACTCTATGTTAACATGCATCTTATTCTGTATAGTTGACCACCCAAAGAACACAACTGCTGTTTCATTATAATGATGGCTAAATTCAACTATTGATCTTAAATACTGCCTTGTTTCAATAAAATGTTTCAGAGTTAGGGCGAAACCAAAAGCTGAATGAATTTATAGCTAACGTTCTCTTTTCCAATGCCATTCCTGCTGCTAAAGAGTGGAAAATTCCAGATCAAGCTATGTGTTTAGGGTGGCCGCTGCCAAGCCCACGCAAACCCAATTCTTCCGGTTAATTGGTTTAATTATGGATTCTTTTTGAAAACCCAAATATAGGGTGAGTTAGAGGAAATGAGAAAAGGATATATTCTGCTGGAATTCTTGATTCGTCCAGACATAATTTAGGATTCTAATTGGGTCTTTTTGTCTCCAGATGAAGATGCACTTCAAGAATTCTGGCTTTCCATTTGATACTCTCCCCTATTTCACGAAATGAGTTTGCCTTTCTGATTTGCAGCATTCGAGCTAACCGAACTAACTGGGCAAAGTCAAAAGGTGGGTAAGAAGGTTGGCTTGGTCATAGCACCTCCTACATAGCAAGCTTCTGTTAGGGATCAGAGGTCTTTAAGCCTCATTTGAGTGGGCGCACCAACCCAAAGAAATTGAATCAATCGTTAAATACATATTGATTATAGCTAGTTTTTACTCCGCGAACATGCGGTAGACATGCTCTGTACCGAGATAGCTACCACGTAAAGGCTGTAGGCATGCCCGCAGATTCGATCAATTCAGCTCTTAAGCATTTTGGAGATTGTAAAGAAGCAGTATTGAAAACGAAGTTGTAGCACTGTAACTGCGATAATGACTAACAGATAGGTTAGATTGAGCCACTTATGAACGCGGTCAACAAGGATAGAGAAAATCTTCATGTTAATTAATTAGTACCCATACAACTAGGGAAAGCAGGCAGGGAATAAGGTCAGTCAGATATTTTTCAATTTCAATTTGTCTCTTCACAAGGGGGAGAAAATAATGACACTTTTTTTCTACATAGCATTAGTTACAGCCGCTCTATCACCTTGAAGTTTCATAGTCATTGCGCACCTGATTTTTATGACGTATATAAAACTTATAACTGCGGATTGGTCAGTCAAGTATATCTTCCCAAACTCTATAGACCAAGGTTTTTATGGGTATTTGGGACTTATTGCACAATTCCCATTAATAACTGTTTCGCTTGGATCACAATCCGCCTTTTCCTTTGGGGTTTAATGAGTAAAGCTGTAGTTTCATGTTCAGCAAATCCTGGGTTATACAATATAACACTTGGTTTGGTCAGTCAAATTGATTTAATCTAGTAGTAGGTTTGGTTTAATAAGAAATGCCGGCCGTTAGGTCACATGCTTGTTTATTTTACCCGGAAACAGCCCAATCTCTGTGACTTAGGTTGCTATTCAGAAACAGAACAGATAAGTGTGTTGATGGAAACCTAAATGATTTAGTCAAAATGTTTTACTCATTCTGGCTTAGTTGCGGTATGATGGAATAATAGATGCAGGTACCCAAGTGATGCTGTTGAAAAACTCAGTTGAGTGTAAGATAGTTCTTCTGATGCACCGAATATGATAAAACTGTAGTTGCTTCGAACACAAAATGATTAAGAGTATATGCCAAAGTCTGAATATTATGTTGAATGCAATGAGTCATAAGGGAAGACCAATAAAGCAAAATTCTTCGGTTTGAAGCACTACAAGCACCTGCAAACTTTATAGGTGTAGAATGATTATCTTAGCTTAGGGCAGCTGCCTACACTACATTCCACTTCAGTACCCGGGGGCCGAAGACTTGTTAGGTGTAGTGGAGTCATGTTCTGGCCGATTTCTGGCATGGGGTGAAACGCTCAATTCAGTAGATTGCCCCGGGCAATCAAATAGAAGACAGATCTCCTAAACTCTCTTTCTTTTACGCGGAGATGGAGATGCCGAGGGGATGACCGGTGGGCGGAACCGCCTACTATGGCGATACTGCCCTTGAGCCATCCCACTCGCGTTCTTATGTTCCGGCTGCCCCTCGCATCGGGCGGGAGAACTTTGCCCAGAATAAGCGGATTTACCTTCGATCTCGCTTACCCGCTATGTTCCGCCTTGAATAATTGGCTTATAAAACCAATATTCTATTTCATCCGCCTCTTCACAAGCCCAACCCAGCAGTTCGATTCTTTCAGAACCTCCATCTCTTCGACAGGTCCCATCTGGAACCCCCGGCCCTCAGCTGTAGAAGTTTTCAATAATAAGAAAAAGGTTTACTTAAAAGCAAGAAAACTAAAGCAGCAAGAAAACGGATGCAGTAGTTTTCTTGTGACGGATATGAGCTTGTAATTCATATATGTCTGAGGATCTGTCTGTGTAGTTCCTGGTAAAGTGAGTTGAAAGGCGTGGCAAGAAAGCGAGGGAAGTGCAGTGTTGGTTAGCTCTGGACTAGGACTGCAACCCTGTATTGTCTGTAGAGAGTTGGGGGGTTCTTGGTATGAACTTTACTTTCACCGCTTCGCCGGTGATGGTTAATTTCATTGTTGTTGTGAGACTGGCCAGCAAGCTTCTTTACCATTCGATGGACAGGGGGCGCAGTGAACTGTAATTATAAGGGACATATGGGCTTTCCTTGTCTGCATCATTCGTGCTTGAGGTTCGTTCAGGTACGTTCATTGGGAAGGATTGCTATCGATCCCAGCCGACCGCTCACTGAGCTATTGAGGTGGGGACTTAAGGCATTGGTTTATTAAAGCAAGGGTATCATGGGTGCACATGAAGATATTCTTCTTCAAAGATAAGGTTATACGAGCCTGAAGTTCCACTCTCTATGACACCGCCTTTCATCTAAGGATTTTAAGAACATACGTTGTCCTCGCTTTCCAATAGGTGTAGTTCGTTCCATCGAACTTGATGGGTCTGGCTGGTAATAGAGTTTACTTCTTGAGGGAAATCCATTGCACGCTCTGGTTCAGAGTAACCTACGCTCTGAGATACCAATTTGTTATTTGTTAAAGTGAAGTATAAGCTAACACAAGCTTCAATACCACTTTAAGGGTTTTATCCATTAACTCAGAAGTCAGATTAGCTGAAAAGGAAAACAGCTGCTATTGAGGTACCCAGAAAGGGTATTGCCAAACATTACTAGGGAACGGTCCTACGATCGATCGGGCAAGGCTTTCTCTTTTTTTCCAGATGACGGAGATGCAGCTATGGTTCATTCTGGAGAGTCAGGAGACTTTTTCACTACCTTTCTCTAGATGCGGAATTCCAAACCCAGAAAGCAGAGATGAGGTGGCATTAAGGAGCTTAGATTCAATTTATATCTATGCTTTTAAAATAGCGAAATTTCTATCCCCAAGGACCCCCTTGGATTGATGGGATGCGTAGGTTAGGGTCTAGCGAGGCCATTCTATCACGGATGCCGTTAGCTTTGTTGCTTGTTTGCGTTCTTTTTCTATTACGTTGAGCTATGAGCTAATGGAAGCCAAGGAAGTTCCCCGCTGTAACCCCCTTCAGAGGGTTCATCCTTAATTGATGAGATATAATGCAATCTCATCCAGGGCAACAGGCTGTCTCTTAAAATAAAACAATTAAAGGCCCTTGCCCGATGGTTGGGTGGGAATAGATAAATAAAAGAAAATAAAAAAGAAAGTACGACCTTTAAAAAGTGGCCTTTAAAAAGACTTTTTTTGGCCATAGAAAGGCTTAAGGCGATACCAAAAGAAAGAAAAGATAGGGTCAGCGCCCAATTCAGTTTGAAAGAGAAGCTGCGCCATTGCATTAAGCTCAGGGGACCCAAGTAGACCACTTTATTTATGACCTATAGCCCGATTTCCCTATGCTTCCAACCTTTGAACAATTACAGTTCACCATTCTTTCAATAGCTTTAATCAGGTAAGGAAAGAAAGAGGCATCCATCCCATCTCTATCATCGCTGCCATCATATCATCATGGTCATTATCGTAGTCGTCATTAAGGTCCATCGAGGTGGAAGAATTATTAACCCTGCCCTGCCTTGAGGCGCATTTCTAAAGCCACTCAGAATGAGAAGAAGCCCGGGAACCCCAATCTCCGCAATCTATTATCTCCTTTCAGCTTTATTCCGTCTAATCTTGTCTACCAATCCCACTGACACAAGGCTTTCGGTTCGTGTTATGCTTCCCGCGGCCAGATCTAGTGGCCAGAGTCTAAGATGAGGGTCTCTTTTCCTTTTGACTATCTCTCGAGCACAGGTCCATGGTGAACATTCTGCCATACTTGGCGTCCAAACGGCACTACTGAGTAGAGCATATTGAGGAGAGTCGACGGTGGTTCCCTCCTCTTTCGCTCCTTTTAGAATCAATATTAATCCCCTATTTATGCGCTTGCTTGCTTTGAGAATCACATGTTAGTCATCTTAATGACTTAGTATTGGTAGCTTGTGCTATGGTACAATATAAATCATATTACTTATAATGTATTGGTAGGCTTGCTTGCTTTAGGGCGTCAGTTGTGGCTTGACTTCTTTAAGTTCAGCTAGTTGATATCGAGAAAGCTCCTTAATGGCCACCTCATCCCTGTTCTCCGGGTTCTAAGTGACCGAAGCGATTGTTCCACAGGTAGAACATCGTCACCTTATTCGATCGATTGAAGAGGCATGAAGCTTAAGAGGGAAAACGGCCATAGAGCCTCTCTCTCCTATCAGTCAGACAGATGCATGCGATCGTTAGAGATTCAGGATTACCGGTTAGTGTGCGACTCTTTGATTGTATGTGCAGCCACGAAATGATTGAGAATGGAAAGAATGAATGAAATTGATCTCGAAGAGAAGAACTCGACATGGAAAAGATGGACCTTACCGAACAAGAGAAATGTCAAACTGAGACATAGAAGTAGAAGTGTCCCAATCTGTGCTGTGAACCCCCCAAGCCCCAACAATTTTCCCGATTTGAAAAGTCGACGCAGCAAGTAAAATCGTAGACAGAGATGGGGAACCTCTGGACTATGGAAATCCATGAAAGAGAACTTATTACTGCCGGCCGACTAATTTACACGAAAGCCAATCCAGATCAACATATTGATCACCTAACCGGAGAAAGGCTTGCTAATAAACATAAACAACGGATCAGGCTTCGTATTCGTATTCCTTATTTGTAAAGGGGTTCCCTCTCAGCAAAACAGACAGAATTACCACTTGTTTTGTCTTTACTGTCGAGTCCTCTGGTCGCAAAAGTATACCACTATTGATGTATATAGGAGGTTCTGCAGTTGTGCATGACTGAAGGAAGAGAAATGGTTCTAAAAAGAATGGAACATATCTCCGAGCATTCTGGTTACGTTGAATTCTCCGTGAAGATGCGGAGTCTTTCCCTTATCTTGGTAACCCTCTTTCTCTTTCTCTTAATCTTTCTCCTGTGCAATTTTGGAGATGATGAATCTTCTCATTCTCCAGAAGCGAACCTGGCCGAGTCTGGCCTATCATCAAATTAGCGAAACATGGGGCAAAGGGGGGCTTTGATCCCAACGCCAGAGAGGATATACTGGGATCAAGATCCTTAGCTATTCAGAGCTATTCAGAAAGTGGAATCGGGGTTGAGGACCCTGCCTTATGAACAAGAGGCAGGTGAAGGTTTCGAGAAAGAAGCCCACAGGTCTGTGCCGGACAGAGTTCTCAAATGAGAATTTTCTTTTCTCTCGGTAGCTATCTTTCTCACAAGCTGGCACCCCGCCGACCGAGACTTTTATGAAATACAATGCAGACGTCTGTACGCTTACTAGTTTGGTACCGGACTTGGGACGCATGGTCCCGGACTTGGATCTCAGTACAACCACAGTTCTGATCTTGCCTTGCTTCTGATCGTGAACTCTGTATATGCTGCTACGCCAATCTTTGATGCGGGGCATCTTTTTGAATCTTACTTTGATGCGGGGCATCTTTTTGAATCTTAATTAAACCAGATTGCGTATCCCTATGGTGTATTAAGGTGTGTTTTCAATTCCTTATCTAAGGGGAGTTCTCCCAAAGCCATTGGATGATTGGGTTCCTAGCGATGTGCTCATCGAAAGCTGTTCCAGACCTTGACATATGAACAAGAAAGCTGTCCTTAACGGAAATAGGGATCGTGATCTCTTTTCAATCTCATCTTGCACGGCCGCGGGTCTTTTCATTTCTCAAAAGATTGAAATAGGTACACGAACGAAATAGGCCAATCCACCACCAGCAACGGAGCCTTGTGAGGATGCCATTTCTAAGATCTCTTGTCTTAGGTTTGAAAGAGTAAGCTGAGCATCCCATAGCTCTTAGGGCATCAACACTCGAAAATAGGCTTTTTACCGGCCCTTGCTTTGTCACATCAATCAGTAGAATCGGATCCCCTTCTCTAAGCTAAGAAATCAGAAATCGCCTACATAGTAGATGCAGCAATTCGGTTTACTAATGCTTCCGTGGAACCCTTTGATTGGATTTCTTTTCAATTACTCTGCCAACGTCCTATACTGATAATGATCCCTTTTTTGGCAACTAAAGTCTTCTTAAACTTTCTCTTTTTATTTACTTTCGAGGAGCAATGGAGCTAGTGTGGGGTCTCTTTATCTCGTCTCTGCCCACACGATCAGCATCCAAGGCTTGAAGCAGCCGAGGAGACCAGCAGAATGCGCATCGGCAGATTCTGCAGCAACTTGAAACCCTCCGAAAGGAGAAGGCAGATGCCAAAGGTGAATACCCACCTAACCCCCCTTTAAAATGTATTGATACGCACGCTTGTTTGCAAAAAAGGCTATCAATTCAATTTCCTAGTCAGTCGATCAATAAGAAAATCGAGGATTTCCTTCTAACTAGGATAGGATATCTGGTTCATGTTATTGTCTTAGTAGATTCTTCAGAGCAGAGTCTCTGGCTCTTTTTAGTGGAGGAAGATTTTCATTCTTTGGTGGAAAAAAGGAAAGACCGTGAATGGACAAAGATGTATGGGGGCTTCATGCCCCGTATCGAACGAAGGCCTCAACCTCTTCACCGATGGCATACGCTCAAGAAGAAATGCATTTTCTATTTATTTAGATATTCAAAAGATTCACAAAACCAAGAATATCTCGACTGGAGTATAGCCTTCCCGCCTCTACCACTAAATCCTGTGGCAAGTCTCAAATGGAGAAGAGAGAAGTAATGCGAAAAGAGAGATGGATCTACTCCTTTCGGCTTTGCCCGGAAGTGCCTTCTCTGCCCGCCTACCTGACTGAACATGAATCTTTGTGATGACTCAAAAAGCATTCGACTTCCAACAAATGCAATCCACGCTTCTACATTACGATGCCTCTACTGGAGGTGCACCTATCCTGGGGTGTACAGATTATGGGTATAGCATTAATGACTAGACGGGGCTCCCATTCCACCAAAACCAGTAAGATGATTCTCAACTTGATAGGAATTCACTGATTACCGAGTAGTGTGGGTACGCCTCAAGGCAATAAGGGGGAAAGCGTATGCCTTATCTTGCTCGAGCAAAAGGGCAAGGAACAGCTTTCGGGGAATGGTCTTGGGGAAGTCTCACGAAGCTAGTACTCTATTCTATAATTAGGCAGGCTACCTGTATTGAATGGATGCCCGATAAGTGAATTCGGTGATAACTCCCCTTTTTTGATATGTTGTTGTAGTGGCTGGAGTTTCCTGTGCCTGTGCTAAAGAAGCCTGTCGTAATTGTACGACTCTTTGGTATGGAGACGGGGGGACCAGAATCGAAGAAAGTAAAGTGCACACGTGTGGAATCATACTTTCGGGTATATGGGATGCTCGTTTCGTTATAGTTATCGGAATGAATGAGAGTTCTCGGTTGAAGACGAAGGCATTCTTTCACCAAGCAGATATGGATTCCTATTAGCTTTGGGCTTTGGCTAAGATGTCCTCAGAAAAAAGTGCGGAATCCCTTGAGATCGGGTAGGCCCCCGTTGTTTTGATTGTGTACGAACAAAATATGAGTCTACTGGCATCTGGAACAGTATATCTAACTTCAAGGTATGACACTAGAGTTGAAGAGTTTGCTGCTGCAACTATAGAAAGCAAAAAAGCGGGTAGGTCTAGAAGACAGGGTAGACTTCAGCTGTCCTGGACGTGAAGAAGATAAATTTCGTAATAATAGAGTTGCTTCTTCTCTTTGCTTGGCTGGTGGTTAACTAAGTGGTCTTTCGCTTTGCCTTTCGTATAGTGTGAAATCCTGATCCCAGTTCTTCCCCTCTATCTATTAGTAGGAGCTCTGCCCCGTCTGCGTCTGGAGGACGAGCTGCTAGCCCCCGAGCAAAGCAATAGAAGAAGAGGGGCTTCCCTAGTCCAATATGTGATGTGAGTAATAAAAACCTCTGGAGCTAGTGGGATAAGGGTCATCTCCCGGGTAGGGTAGGAATGCTCTTATAGTAACAACCTATCTTATTCAACAACTTATTTTGTACAAAAATAGGTGGTAATAGAATAGGTTGTTAATCCTTTTTACTATCTGCTATAGGCAGTCATTGGTGCATTTCCTTTGTAGGACTGCCCCTCTAGTAGCTGCACATTTCGTGCAATAAATAGAAGTAGTTCTTTGGGGCCCATACACTAGGTTGTTTTTGGTCGGATAAAGGCTCCCTCCCCGAGGGAAATAAGACTAGAGGCGCTAGTCTATTACTAAATCAGTTCTTGAATAAGATGTCCTCCTACTAAGAGCGATGCCTTGGGACCAGTAGCCAGGGAAGGGCAAGCTGCTGCAGCTAGAGTCTCTTGTCTTAACGTCCGCGTCTCCTCATCTATGAGAGGGAAGACATTGAAGAAGCTAAAAGCTAACAGCTGCTACGTCTTATCATCTGAGCTAGCGTCTGATGCCTCTCACTCATAAGATTGCTCTCTTACAAAGAACCTCAATAGGAAAGAGCGGCTAGCTAAGACGGTGCAGACGTTATCCTTTCAGTAACATCTTCTTACGTCTGCTTGTTAACGTCTGCTGCTTCAGATAGGGACAGAGCATAGACTCAGAATAGCAAATGTAGGGGCGGAGCCGCTCGACCATAAGGGAGAGGGGCTTTTTGCGCTATGAATCTCGGGGTTAACGGGCTTCTAGTCCTAAATAAACCAAAGCCCAACTAGGTTGTTGCTCGGGGACCAGTTGCACCCCATCTTTGTAGCAACCGATTAAGTAGAGAAATGTTAGTGTCATAGAAGGGGTTGTGATCCAAGCCGATCCCGCCAGTCTTTCATTCCTTGCTAAAGGAAAGAGTCGTCGCATCCACGTCGAAAAGGGGCAAGGCAAGAGGCAGTCGAAAGGAAAGCGGCAGGCCAAAGGAAGGACTCCTGGTTTTGTTTGTTGCCGTCGTCTCTCAGATGCTAAGAGGATAAGCTGCAGGGGATGATGCAGCTGATGCTATCGGTTGCAGTTGCTCTTTCTTGCTACTTGCCTGTCGGGTTATAGCCAGGTTTAAGAATTCCTAGGTTTCGAGAAGGCAGAGTGAATAAGCGTAATACCTTCCCTCGTCTTTTAGCTCTTAAGGTTGGCTGCTTTCCCGGCCCTAGATTCAAGACTAGGAATGAGATAAGGGCCTACCTTTCCGAGCCGAGTATCCCGATGTTTTGGGAAGCACGGATAGAAAAGAATGAATGGGGTTGCTCTTGTTCTTGTCTGTTGAGGTTAGGAAGCTAGGTCTATCTAATTGGTAGTCGTAGAGCGGGCAAGGGTACTTTCTGGAGCAAGCTACCTGAGGGAAGTAGCTCCTGTATCTTTCTATCAAGATAGAATGCATTAGAAGGAATTAGATCCTTGGCGTGAGCTAGTCGATGGGGGTTGGTTTGTGGGCTCCCCCCCAGGAAGTATAGAATTTCTTTCTTAGGGTTAGTCTATGGCTTCCTTTCCTTACTGTTCTTTGAGTGTAATAAGGCCTCCTAGCTTCTTGAAGGTTCTAAGAGAGAAGTACATATTTGAATATATAGTAGTGCCTGCGTTCCCTTCGGAAACTGCCTAAGGTCAGTACGATTAAATGCTTAATCCTCGTAGCACTAGTTCGTAGGAACTCTAAGATCGATCAATCGAATGCGCGGATGGAATCCCGTGTAGCTAGCCGGCTTATCAGGATAAAGAATCAAAGCTCTTAATATAAGTAAGTAGCAAGGACTTTAGCTACTACGGTTGTTTTCTCCTAGCGAAGAGAAGGAACAGGGAATAAGCAGAGGCCTTTAATCGCACTTGTAGCTCGGTTGGCTGCTTCCCCGTCCCTAGATTCAAGACCTTGGGCCGGAATGAGCTAAGGTTTTTATTCCTAAACCATGTAGCTAGTATCCCAGTAGCTAGGTAGCTAGTAGGCAAGCCAGGAAATCCAGGCCAGATGAGAATGGATTCTACAGGTGTCTATGGGCATGTAGGCTAGAAAGTCTCTTTCTTAGGGTTCCCAACCTGCCCTCTTTGATTGGCTGTTAGTTGAATAAGGACTCCCCGCTTTCTTGTTTGTGATTTCTTTTAGGCCATTTAAAGGCTGGCAGTTACGGTCAGGTATTAAAGGCAAGTGGATAGACGCGGGGTTAGGATAGGATACCGCTCTTTGACGAGTCCTCTTTCCCAGCTCTCAGTCCTGTGCCCTTTCACGGAACACTTTCAATTTCGGCTTTCTTCTCCGATTTGCAGCTTACTATTTGAGTTATTAAACATTCTCTCGACAGCTTTGAGAGCGCAGGGGGAGACCAGAGGTTTGGAACCCTGAGCCTAAGGCCTTCAATGGTGCTCGGAGTGCCCCCCTATAATAACCCTTGTAGAGAACTTCGTGTTCGATGTCTAACAGTATCTCAGAGTGACTCATATACCGGAAGCGGATAAAGTTTTCATTACTTTCATGTATCTTTTGGGTGATGAAAAACTATGGTGGAGAACCAGAGTTGAGGATTCTTCACGCCAACCTATCACCGATTGGCCAGAGATGAAACAAGAGCTGAAAAAGAAGTTTTTGCCTTGTAATGTCCAATGGCTAGCAAGAGACTTCTTAAGGCGTTTGAGTCCCACCGCTCGTCCCTGCCCGTTCGTTTCGTCTAGTCTTTATAGCGGGAAAGGGGGTGGTAAGTTGTAGAGGAGTCAAGGGTGGCCTAGCTTGTATTGCTAGCTTTTCTTGTTTTGGAACGGGCTTATATAATATACTAGGGTCTTTCAATTAGATAGTTTTTAGCAATTAACATTAGTTGTTTTTTATAAATGTAATAAGACAGGCCGGGGCGTTCCAGGACACAAAGAAGGCTTTCATTTCTTTATGGGCGATTAATCAAATATATGGTACACTCTGGATAATTTAATATATAATTAAAGTTACCTATACCCTAAAGGGCCTTATTATAGGGGATCCACTTAGGGCTACCATCTTAAGCAACACCGTTGGAGCTGGCACTATGTTCGGTTGGAACTGATCTTACAAAAAATCTTAAGTACTTATTGGGTGGGGGGCGTACCTCAGTCCTCAGTCACCCGTTTCATGCTTTTCAATCGCCTTTTCGCAGGGGACCTGGCCAAGTCCTCGTCGGAACATTATGGACGGGGAGCAACTAAACAACTGCTCATCGATACAATGCCTACCTTTACGTATACATTTCGCCTCCACCCTTGCGTATACATTTTTCCTCCCATATATATTTTGATAGCCCAATATAAAGAAGGAGGAATGTTACTCCGACCTGCAAAGGGTCCAGGGAGGGGGAAGGTGTGGGAAGCTCCCTCACATTCAAGTTAAACTCTCGGACCCTTCTAGTAGTTCTCGAGCTGCGGTGGCATAAACATCCACGCCGCTTCCCACAGTAAACGGTATTCGGAGGACCGAAATGGGACTGTGCAGCATGGTAGAATAAGGGGATTTCTAGTAGTTTAGGAATTAGTATTTGAAAAGGAAAGGGAGTTAGGGGAGCTTTTGAAGAGACGGAACAATAGAGGTCCGCCCTTCATCTGCTAGTTAATAGGAGGTCTCGACTAAAAGGAGAGGATAAAAGAAGAAACCAAAAGCAAAAGACGGGAAAGCAAGTAAGACCTTTAAGGGAAAGGGCCTGGAAGGGATTGATGACGGCAATAAATAATATTGAAGATCTAGCTATGGCATCACTGTTTATTTCACAGGGTATGGAACGGTTCCAACATTCGTGCTTCAATTGGATCAACCAGTGAAGCAGCTGCCTCTTTCAACGCAAAGGGGTGGGTCTTTTTCTGTAACTCGATCTTGAACCGGGCAAAGTGATGCTGGGATTCCTACTAGTACATTCACTGGTTCTGGTTAAACTGATTCCTCAATGGGCTATACAACCGGAGAAGATTTGACGTGGTTACCTGGATATTAAACTGGAGCAGCAGACTATGGCTCTTATGCCTTCTCTGCCGTAGGTGGCTATGGATCAGTGGTTGAAGCAGCTTAAATCCGGACTCACAAACAGCATACCTATTACCTCGCTCAGTTCCCTTGCCCTCCGCATCGGTGTAACAAAAACTATTAATTATACCTTCTTATCACGTATCCGGGAATTGAAACTAAAAAACATGGTGCTACGCTCTTTCCCGACAAAGGAGGGGATGGCAATATAGTGGAATTATACTTTAAGAATGATGCACCATACTGGTAATTTTACAGCAATAACCTGGCTTTTTGGCTGGGATATTGACATGAAATAACCTGGCCTCTTCATAGAGATAAGCGGTGGTAAGCTAAGTTGGTACGGAAGAACTGCTATAAGCTGATACAGAAGTGCTTCCTTCTCAATACAAGTTATCATACAAGGTTGTATAACATAACTATCGAGTGGTGAATTAGAAGTTTGACAAGCCATTGAGCTATGCGTGCATCGTACCTATAGGAATTTTGGCATTTCCCGTATTAATCGAGGGGAAGACTGGCTATGGAGCAGTAACTCGATCTCGAAGGTATGCTGCCAGCTATGGAATTGGAACAAGCTTTCGAACAGGAATTCTAACTAGAACAGGAATAGGCTCTCTAACCGGTTATGCTACTGGATTTGGAATCGAGCGGAAGGATGCTGGTGGATCCGCTTCGGGCACTGGAACTTTGACTGGTTCTGCCTCTGGATATTATTGCTCGAGTGCTTTATTCTAAGATGATCTCACGCCATGTCGTAATCAAAGCATGTCAATGTTACACGATCAAAGCGCATAAGGATCCCATTCTATGTCCAGATCGAACGCACGTAGATATCTCGCTCCGCGTCATGATCGAAAGGCATAGAAGTATAAATCAATCGCAAGCGTACGAGAGAATTAGTCCGTTGCAGGTATACAATAAAGTGCCTTCGCGGAAAGTAAACTAGCTCTGGTCCAATAGAGCAAAAAGCCGGTTATTCTACTCGATCTGCTACGGGTGAATCTAGAACCGAGCAAGGTGATGGCCGGTATGCCAGTGGTTATGGATATAGATCCGGAACTGGAAAAGATGCTGGGCAATATGGTACTTGAACTCCTTACTCTGGCTTTCTATCTGCGCTTGGATTTGCTTATCATAGGACCCATACCATCCTAGCTAACCCTGTCCCCAATGCTGGCTCTCTATCTCCATTTCGATCTGCTCCTAGTGGTGCTAAAACGGGTGATGCTGCCCCTGCCTTTACTGGTGCTCCAGCTTTTTAGACCCTAGCTATCTTTGCCCCTGCGACCTCTGCTTCTGCTACTGTAGCCTTTGCTCTTGGTGCTGCTTTCTTTGCTACTGAAGCCTATCTATGTATGCTCTTTTTTGACCCTGTCTTCCCTGCTGCTGGACCAACAGAATCAACCGCTCTACCGGTATTTGGATCACGATAACTAAGGTCTGGATTACTAAGGTATTAATCTCGCTCACGAAGGGCTGGATCTCACTCTAGTGGAACTAGTACGACTGGCTTTGGAACTACTGATGCTAGTGGGGGTGCTGCTGGATATACTGGTGCTAGGACTCAATATCGATCTGGAACAATAGAAAAAGCCTTCCACACCTGAACACCCCTAGAATATAATATAGGTACGCATAAAGTCGGAACAAGGTTAGAACGAGCTAGGATGTGCAGAACCCCGGAAACACTATCGATATTATATAAATGAATATTCGGGGCACTCTTTTTGTATTTAAACTACTTCTGCTTAATCGACTGGATAAACAAAAGGAACTGGAGCTACTGAATCGTATAAACTGCTGCCCTTGCTCTTGCTCCCTCAGATGCCTTTGCCTCTACTTCCTGTGCTCCTGGCTGTGCTCCTGGTGCTTCTACTCGTTCTACCCTATATGCTGGTGATGTTGCTGGATCTATAGAAAGGACTGGATCTACTGGATCATTGGCTTGGCTTATTGGCTTAGCTTAGTTAGATGGCTTTATGGCGGCGGCTTTGTACCTATGTATGGGTTTTTTCTTTGGCTTTGGCTGGCCTTGTGTGTTTGTAACTATAGGTGACCTAACGGCGCCCGACTGGACATACCAATAGTCACAGGATTCATATGGGCGGGAAGTGGGCAATAATCTTCTTAAGATCGATTTGTCTCAGAGTGGTCGAGGAAGTAGATATAATAGCAATCACGCTTAGAGTCTAAATTAAGGGAGTAGAACAAGTCCCATTTTGGCTGTTTTTATATGCTCAGGGCTGTGAGCGATTGAGGGAATAAAATAGTGACTTATAAATAAAATGAGAAGGGTGGGTTGGGATAATCTACACAAATTCACAAATTGTTTCTCAACCCAGCCATTCATTCGAAGTACTCTAAAGGAAAGAAGAGAGAGCTCCCTCTTTTTCCAATAACTAACTGGACTAAACCGGACTGAACCAAACTAATAGGCGCCAGGAAGAGGCTCCGTCCCCCGTAAGTGGTGATTATTATCCATCTCCAAAGGGTAGGGTGTGGAGTTCACTGCACCGACCCATTCCCCATCCGGGTCTCCCGCACTGCTCAAGTGTGCGACTCCGTATGAGGACCTCCTTCCCTTCTGCCCACTCTCCGTTCACACGGTTCCCAAAGCAGAAGGGTAGGCAGCAGGTACCACGAGCCCTCTGTCCCACACATCTATCCAGAAGCAAGTGTAGTTCACCCCGAATGCTCCTATCTCTCGGCAAAGATCGTGTGAGTGTGCAGTTATGCCTCAGATGCTTCACCATAGAATATAGAAACCTAGTTCCCGTTCCTCTCTGGTGCACTCGCTCTAGATCTCCGACACACAAGGGAGGACGCAGTAGGCCCTAGCCCCTGCACGCACGTCCGGCCGATCATTCCGCTGGCATCTCGCATTCACAATACCCGTTTCACTGCCGCTCGAGGATGTAGTTGTAGATACGTCGAGCCAAAGGTGGCTCCATATATCCTTCTACGACATGCTGGTGTCGTCGCCATATTCTATGTGTCACTTGGTAATCTTTTCCTCGCTGCGGGTCTCTGCTGCAGCACCTACCTCCGGAAGAAACGGAGGACTTCATTTTATTTGGTTATTTGGAGAAAGCATCTTCTTATCTCGATTCTCTCTTGTGTTCAATAATGTGGCGATCTTTCGTAAGGCCGGCGACCTCCCATTTTGACTAGGCCTGTGATTCCCATTTTGACTTTTGATATGCAACTACTTATATAGAAAAAGCTGTTCATTCTTTATATATGTCATTACGCTTTTCATAATTGAGAAAATAGGAGATTGCATTTGAGCTCGACTAATTCTAAAGAGGGCGAGGTGCGTTAGCTCTCGCTCAACCAAAGAGAGAGCGAGGTAGGATTTCACATTGGTGGGAAGTGTGACTCCCGGCTATGCCCAGGGCCCCGAGGGTAACCGAAGAACACACATATAGTGCCTGGGATGCTGGTTTCACACGACTAACTTTGGTGATTTTCTTTTCCTTTCCCTCACGGCGGCTCCGCACCTCGTTTTTCAGTGACTTTTTCTTGATTTCTATTCATTCTTTATATATGTAATAACGCTATATTCGGTGTGAGTCGCTTCACGCTACGTAGCTCAGTAATTCGACTAACGCCCCTATTCGCTGTAGGAATAATATTGGAGCAGCGCGTTTGAACTAACTGAGTCCCGTTGAAGCCGTATCCGTGGTCAATTATTTATCTATGTAATAACACTAGATTCGTGATTTGATGCGATCCGAAAACGTGAAACTAATGCCGATCCGAAAGCGTGAAACGAATGCCCTTGCCCGATGCGGACAAGCACCGTAGGACCTTTCAAATGCTTGAAAATGAGAATCTTCCAGTCCTTCCCCTCCTTTGTCGGGAAAGAGCGTAGCACCTTTTTTATATATGTCATTATGCTAGTATCACTCACGCGATCACCAATTCGACGGGTTCTGTGTCTTCACCGAGAACCATTCTTTATATATGTAATAATGCAAGGATGCGCAAGCACGCTCGACTAAAGGGAGAGGCATTTTACCTAATTATTGACTCAAAAAAGGAGTACTTGAGCTAGCACTTTTAGTCACCTCCCCCCATTCATCTCCGTGTGTACCATTGATGGAGTCAAGCAACAGAATGTTAAGTATCTTAACTTGCCGAACGCTTGCTTTTCTTGCTAGGCATAGGATCACTTGATTCATGACTGCCCCCTTCGCAGGCCGAAGCCGAGGGAGGCCGCGGGTGCTGGTGTTGGTCTGCCCCCCACAACTGAGGTCGGGTACATTCTGGTTCTACTCGTGGTGCTGAAGGGTTGTATCGCTCTTGCTGGCTAGTTGGGAAGTTGGTAAATGAGGTGTGAGCTGAGGCACTTCGTAACATCTGCTTAGGCGTCACATCTTTATTCGTAACATCTGTATTCATCACATCTGCTTAGGTGTAAAGCATACGTACCTACTGTCCAGCGTTACCTCAACTAATTGATGCATATGCCCATAGGCCCTTACTCTCATTGATGTGATGCGTACCTACTGTAAGCTATGAAATAACTATTCAATTTATTGAGCGTAATTACACATATAATAATGCCACTCATAAACCTAGTGATGGATCAATGAAAAAGGTAAAGTGGTACCCTCCTGCCTCTTCTCGCTCTCCTTATCTCGCTTCTCCCCTCTTATCAGCTGATTTCCTCTCCCTTATGGTCGAGCGGCCTTACGGCACCTCTTCTTCCAATAAAAAGGGAGGTCCTGTCAAATGTCTTCTTTTTAGGTAGGTCGACCTGGCAAATAACTCATTTATCAAGGAGGGCAGAACACCTCTGGATATATCTCCTCTCACTAATGTTACTTGGATAGCAGACACCTTCCCAGCCACCCTCAGCCATAGATTCATCACATCTGAGACCACCTTACCAAACTGAAAAGCAAAGTGGTACTAGAAAGGGAAGGAGACAAAAGCAATAAGCAATCATTTTTGGTTGCAATCTTACATTACCCCCTTAGTGAAAGTGTGGATAAGTACTATAAGGACTAATAGACCTTCCGGTTCAGGACCTTCAGCATAAATACGTATTATTCTTTTCTTATCTTTCAGGGAGACCGAGCGTGCGTGTATGTGGTGGGATTAATTATATATGAGATTAAGTTACCTGCGATCTATGCAAAAAATTGAAGAGCTTATTTTCGTCACGTCAGACTATATTAATTATCTATGATTTAGTTGCCAGTTATATATCTTTAGGTGGGGTAACCCGCCTCATGAACAGCCTTATGGTGTGGTAACCCTCGCTGGTGGTGGGTGCCAATCAACCAATTAATATACCCTTTGGGCTAATGGATATCTACTATTTTCTTTTTCTTTAGTTGTGCATCCCATCAATATTCCCTTTGGGCTGATAGATATCTGATCTGTTCCCTTCCCTTAAAGCCTCTTTCTTCCTAAAAGGAAAGATGGGCATTCTTGTAAATTGGGGAATGCAAGTGCAAAACGCGGATCTATCTTATATGGTGATGGTAGTGCGTAAATTTATGTATAGTGACTGCCAACCCCCTTTCCTAACTAGGCTTATTGGAAAAACTCTTGGCGACCTCTTGGCACATTGGCAAACATTGGCTTAATTGCGGACAACATCGGCTGTGCTTCCCCCTTTAGGTAGGAGGAGCTGGTTATTTAAAACAATTATAAACCTCTATTCCACAAACTGCCCTCAATCTAAGACGCATCTAAGGCGCATCTAAGGCGCATTGGCTCCTCCCTCGAGTTGTTTCGAACTAAGAACTCGAAGGAAATAAATCGCGACCACAAAATGAGGTTTTTTGGATAAATAATGTATATAACGATATATATATATAGCGATGAGGCCAGAAGACCCCTTAGCAAGCAGCTTGGAGGCAAGAAGGCAGGCACCAACTCCACTTGGATGGGCTCTAATACGCTAAGCTAATCCACAAGGAGGGGCTTAATAACAGGGGCTAATGGCCACTCAATGGGAGGGTCCCAATGAGGTTAGAGGCATAGGTGACCAGGAATATTCCCACCAAAGTATGATTTCAAAGTCTGTTCCCAAGGAGGGTATATGTATGAGGGTTCCAAGGAGTAGTATGGAAGTTTATGTATTAGTAATAGAATTGTTAGTTTAAGTTGTTACCGGTAATCAGTGTTAAGCCGTGACCCTTTCTTTAATTGGTAACAAATAATGCCAGGTAGTATATAATTGAAAAGTGAACGGGACATAAATCTCTTCCACGTTTCGGTCCGCTGTCACGCCCAGTTCTGTAGCAGGCTTGGGTACTGGATCATCAAACTCGGACGAATATGATCCATCTGAAGGCAAGTCTGGTTTCAAAAATAATAATTCGGGGCATCTTGTGTGGGAGGCAAGGCAACGGAGCTTCAAAGTTCAATATCTGAATCAGTTGTTTTATTTTGGGCCTCTGTTTGCAATCAGGATTACAACACCATAATCCAACCACCATCAGTTGTCTCATTTCCATGGGATCTAATACTCCATTTACTCTGTTGTCCGCTGCATCCAGCAAGCGGTTTTTGCCATACAGATCCCACACCCATCCTACCAACGGCCAGTAACAACCTTCTTCAAGCAGCACGACTCCGTTCCCGTCTAAAGCTCGCCTTCCAGAGGCTATTTAAAGGTGCAACCACCCCAAAGCTGAACACATAAGTTTCCACGCTGGTTATTCCAGATATCACGCTCTCCGGTGCAAGGTACCCGCGAGTCCCGCCAGGCGAAGTGAAATGCGAAGTATGACCGTTCTCTATTACGCGAGCCAAACCAAAGTCGCCAAGCTTTGCCTGGAAATCTGAGTTCAACATGATTTGCTATAGTTTTATATCTCGATGCACCACTATGTTTTAAATTTAGTCGTGGAGATACATGAGAGCCGAAGCCAAATCACATGCGATTCTATATATATAACCTTCGATTCCATCGTAGGCGGATCCGCTTCTCTCGACGATCTTAAGAAATATTTGTCGAGACTTCCATTGGACATGAATTTATAAACGAGCAGAAGCTCGTTGGTTTTATCGTGACACCATCCTAATAGCGCGGAACCAAGCTGCGGTGCCTGAACTGATCAATAATTGTGACTTCTAAAAAATACTCTTTGCTTCCTTGTTTTGATCCCGCGGAGATTCGTTTCACAGCCACGATTTATCCACTATCCTTCAATAGACCCTTATACACACTTCCGAACCCTCTCTCTACCAGCGGTTATACCTAAAGTTATTGGTGGCAGCCCTCAGCTCCTTATATTTATACTCACGGGGACGCCTGCCCTCTACGTTTAGTTTTATATCACGACTAAGCATTCTGCTATTTTGCAAACTGTATGATCTGGTTTCATGTGACTTACAAAGCCTAATAACACGGAAAGCATCGCCTATTCATTTGTATAAACTATTGGCTATCATCAACTGGATCGCCACCTGGCATTGAAAACTGGCTATTGTAGACCTTCTGTTCCTTGGGTTGGGAATAGCCTTTGGACCCTCATACTTGGTTGGGAACCTAATACCTCATCCCTACATACACCTCGAGGACAATATTGATTTATCTAAATCCAATGGCTTCAGGTTCGGTCGGGGCAGGAACAAAAGAAGTAGCGGAGGGCACACGGATGTAGTTCCCTCAGTGTGAAAAGTGCACCAATGCCAATAGCCAAGTCTGCCCAGAGTAAGTGTAAGTTGCTTAATAGGTAGGTCTCCCGCTAGCCGGTCATCCAATACCCAGTGTGTATTCACATTGTAACCAAGAGAGGCCTTGCCACAAAATTGATAATATACATTGTATATATACGACCCGGAGGTTACTTTCCCCGAGGTACGAGGTAATGACCCGGAGGTGCTACTGCTGGTGCTACTATACTTGTTGGGAATGATCCTGGGAATAATTATGATGCTGGAAATGCTGATACTAAGGCTGCTCTTGGAATTGCTGTTACTGGTACTGCTCCGGGAACTGAGGAAGCTGGGAATGCTCTAACTACCGCGGAATCCTATTTATCCTGAAAATGCTGGTAATGCAGCTGGTTCTACTGCTGGTGCTTGTTGTGATGATGCTTTTGCTGCTGCTTATTTAAGTGCTAATGGGGGGTGCTGGGGATGATAATTCAACTGGTGCTAATGCTGCTGCTAATAATTATGCCAGTTAAACTTATGCTGCTAGGAAGAAAGAATTCTTATGCCGGTAATGGGGACTAGTTCAACAAGAATGGGGATAAGTATATATATATATATTTATCCTTATTGGGATGGGAGATAAAGAGTCCTATTTTAAGGTACTAAGATTGTGTATAAGCTTTTAACAGGACTAGTTTAATGGCTGGAAATAGTACTGAACTAATCTTTATTGGGAGATATATATTCCTCCTTTTGCTGCCAGGAATAATATGAACTGCTCGCTCTTGGAATTATGTTTATTTAAATGATCCTGGGTATGCCAGGAATGCAGCTGGTTCAACCAATGCTGGACTGGAAATAATACTACTAATGTGGGTGAAACTGGTTATGCTGTTCCTTCAACTAATGAAGCTGAGAATGCTTTTATGGCTGCTCCTGGGAATGATAAGCCAGTGAAAAATGAAACTTTTGTGCTTTGAAGAGCGAATATAATAGTTAGTTTTTTTAGCTAATTAACTGCCTAAGCTTATACTGGAACCTGCCAGATTCGATGGAAGGAATAACTCTCTCCGAAAAGCCATAATGAAAAAAGTGTGATAAAAAAGTTATTTATTAACTCTGGTGGATTTACCGCCAATCAGACCTGTAAAAACGAGGTTTTGTTTTAGGAAAGGGGCATTTTATAGGGTATTAAATTACACGATTGCACTAGAGAGAGAGCTTAACGGGAACAATTGTTACTACCTGTCTTCTCCCTCGTCTTTAATATTATATTGAAGAGATGGATGCACGATTGCAGGGACAGCGGAAACAGATACGAATACAGCTACGGCTACGAAAACACACATAAAGTATATAGACGTATATATTTTATATATATATATATATATATAAAGCAGCTATGTGATATTGGCTATGGCTTATAGTGTAAGCTAACTCACTATGTGCTCACAACGTAATAACGCCCACGACATCCCGGAATGACACTCCACTAACTACCGGCCTAACTCACCTAATTTTCCTGCCTATATATACCGATTGGTTCTCTATGACTTGGTCCTCTGTCTCTGTTACTGGTGCTCGTTCCTAAAATCAGGGGTCGTCGGATTGGGCAGTAGCAGTAAAAAGTAGGTAAAGGCAAGCGTCCCATAAAGCAAAAAGGCAAATGGAAGATAGGGTCCTCAAAGGTAAAAGATTCGGGAAAAAACAAGCTAAGTATTTACTCTTTATTTATCTATTCCCACCCAACCAGGGGGCGGGTAGACTAATAGCCAGGGGTGAAGGCATATTCTGTAGTATTACCGGCTCGTGGTATCCAAAGTGTCCTTCCTTACCTTCTGGTTGAGTTGTTTATGTAGGTTCGAGAGTATTTTGGCCTGTGGATATATGTAATGGGGCTTTATACGGAATCCTAAAGCGGACCTCATAGTAATTATATAGACTCCATAAGGCGTACAATAGAAAGCGAACATCCCTAATATGTACGACTTAAATACATACGTAATTCTACGGAAATAAAGAGTCGTGTTATATGGGTACTGGTATCTAGCGAACAAACAACGGCTAAGTGACTACGGCTGTCAAAGGTAAGGGGAGGAGGGCAAGGTCTCCATAGGTAATGTAAGGTAGGGAAGGGGTAGTAAGTTGTTTGGTCATTGGTATGATGGATGAGTTTGCAAAGGCTATTTCCACCCCAAAGCTGTAGGTCTGAGACAGAGGTGTTAAAGACTAGTCCCAAGGCAGTAGGTACCAAGAAATAAAATTTTTCATTATGTTTCCAGGTGATGCAGCTCATCATAGCAAAGGTAAGTAAAAGTGTCCAAGCCTTCATTAATATGGTGCTGTAGTTTGTAAATACAAGAAGGCAGCTACGGTTGATCCGACCTTTCCAATACCAAAATACAAAATGAAAGTAGACAAGGATAATAATCAGAATAATAGGGGTTGTAAAAGTGTTAACAAAAACTAATACAAATAGCTCTATGTAGTAGGAAAGCATGGAATGCTATAGGGCAGTTCCCACAATCCCAACACAATGGATTGTTCCTCTGTAACACCCGCTCAACTTCTATTAATTGCGTGGTACTGTCCAGTCTGTCTTTATTTTTATCCAGGTCCGAGGCGGGGTTAGCGGGTGGTTAAGTTAGTTAGTGAGTTAGTGAGCGGTGAGATGCATGCGTGAGGGTTCCCCAGGCCCAGGTCAGAGCTGGGGTACTACAGATTCACTTATTGTATTATCTATGTAATTATCCAACAGCTTAACAACTACTTATAGCGTGCTTACTTAATTTCCTCCTTGTAAAAAATACTATTTGGATTGTGAGCATCCTATTCGTTATTCTAGGCAGCAGTACCAAAAATCTTTCGTCCAGCCGTCTGGCTAACAAGCAATCATAGGCAAGCCAGGAGTGCTTATACTAGCCGCTGGGTTCAACCAGGCCCGCCGGGTTTTCTCCCGTCGAGTAGCAATAAAGATATCTATAAGCATTTTGTAAGTCCATTCCAGCAGGTAGTACTTTGTTGTTCCCGTAGCGTTAAGCTTTATTTAATTGTTGTCATTTAAGTTAGGTGGTACTGGTAGTATACTGGTTGAATTAGGGTACTTGTAAGTGACAAAAAAAGTTTCATTCTCCTCTCGGGTGGGTAACATGTCCTATATATCAGAAGATGTGGGCAATAAAAAACTGGGCATCACCCCCCCCCCTCCTTTCCTGAAAGGCACTAGCTTCCTAGCATTATGGCAAATATACTCAGGTGCACCGTGTAAGTAAGCATCACGCATTGGTTCCTGCAATAATAAAACAATAATAAAACTCGCAAAGATTGGCAGCACAGGTGTTAGTAAATGAGGTGTACAACCCTTCCTTAACAGGTTTTTTAGTAGCATTATAAATAAATTTGAGAGAACATTTTTCATCATAGAGGTTCGATTTCTAGCTCGAGTTAGCTTCAGTTATGTGTTTGTCCAACCGATCCAAGCAATGCCTGTCTATACTAGTACCTGATCCTGATTATAAATCAAAAAAACAAGGTAATCCTAGGTAAACAATCTGAAATGGTCTAGTTCATTAAGAATAAAAGAAATTAAGTGCTTCAATGAATTTCCCCTCGGCCCATAAAAAGTATCAACTAAGTGGACCTCAATCTAAATGCTTGTAAGTAATGCCCATGTCTTCTTTCTGCTCTATTAAAGTAGCCAGGGGCTAGTATCCCAGTTGAGTTAGTACCCATGTGTTCCAAGTGGGTAGGGTTGTTAATTTAAAGGGTAAAGGATATAAGGAAGGGGTTGTGGTTCCGTCGACTCATATATAAAGTTCATGAGGATCCTTATTATCAGCGGAATTAGCCGGGATCCGCGTCGTAGCAGAGTAGAGTGGGCAATGTAGGGTATTCAAACGGAAAACCAAGCGGAGTAGTCTAAAATTGGAGAATATCCAAGTAACCAAGCCAACTGAGTGGCCCAGTCCGAGTAGATTATCTTAGTATAGTGAAAAAAGTTGAAAGTATCCCATCCTATATCTATGACTGGAATTGAGTACCTGCATTTGCTCTTGGCTTTAGTAACAGCATCGTTACGTAGTAGGGTACTCGTAGGGTCAAGTACTGGTATCAACTGCAGTGACTCTTGGATTTACTATTGGCAGAATGACGCGTGGGTAATGCCGGGCTATCAGTTCAAATACGGACAAGAATACATAAATACCTGGTAATCATAGGTACTACTTTATTACAGGGTATAGTTTATTAAAGAGAAAATATACTTGCAGTTCCCGATAGGAATTACTTGGCCCTCCCCTGTCCGAGTATCCCGCGAGGCAATCCCATGAGCCGCTCCCTATATTTGATCCCAGGAGCCCAGTCAAGAGGTCAAGCCCAACCGACCAACCAATGAGCCAAGGCCAAAAGCCCAAGCCGGGCAGCCCGCGCAGTAGCCCAGCAATTGATCCATCCTGCCAATAGATCTATCTGTTACTTACAATGCACCTTTTTAGGTTCAACGACAGACACATAGTTCATTCATGCTAGTATGGTTGTGCCTGTAAGAGAGGAGGGTTATCTCAATAAATCTTTATTTATGGCCTACATATTCGGCCCAGGCAACAAGTCGCTTGGAACAGATTCTTTCAAAATATTTGCATTTTATTTGTTAATTTATTCAAACTTTTTTTATCTATTTATTGTATATAGATTTATAGTCTTTTCATATTAAGAATTTTACACGCTTTGGATACTCCACTTTGCTACTCAACTTGGATACTCACCAACTGTTGGGCTTATCACTGCCTAATTCACTCGGGGATGCTCGAATCCAAAGGTTATAGTGCAAAAATGAACGGGCGGCGGGCCTAATCTCACAGGGGGAGCTACTCAATGGTGGCTCAACGGCACTATTGGTACCGGCATTTTATGCTACTCAATTCTGCTACTTGACGAGACAAGAGATGAAATCAAGGAAAGTTATTAGTGGATCTTTGGAATGCTTAGCAGTACGGAACTATATCCATGTTCTTACAAGCACACCGAAAAACTGGAAACACACTGATAATAATGGCCGTCGATCCCAGGAAGATATGCCTGTCATAATCTCCATAGCCTTTTTATTTGCTTATAGCCAATAGTACCTTGCTGGGAGTACTCGTCCCATGCTGAAAAAAGTCGTGAATAAAAGTAGTAAGTAGTTAAGGAAAGATACTTTGTAATTGAAGTGTATGTAGTAGTAAAGAAGGGAAGACTTGCTGATTTTTAAGCGCTACCGCTCGTGATATGTAAACACGCGCCAACGATAACGATAACCGCGATTATCACACAGAATGGATGGAATAGCAACAATACCACAGGTACGCTTTATGGCTTCCACGAAACACATATTTAATTCCCAATATTCCCATGAACATAGCTTATTTATTATATATGTTATATGTATTACTTATTATTCTGTATAAATAACTATGTTCAAAGTACACGCGCCCGCAGCATCCCCGCATTATCAATTAACCTTTCAATTTTTCCCTTTCACTTGCCCTGCTTGATGTTACACAATGCGGCTTCTACCCGATGTCGGTACTCAATGCTGACAGTATTCAATGTACTATGCTGTTGATGCTTGTACTCCATACATTGGGAAGATTAATTGCTGGTCAAGTGTATGGAGACAACTTCAAGGCTAGCACTCGGCTTTCACTACCAAAAATCCAATCAATGCCAATCCCGTAAGACGTATCCTCCACGCACGCCACCCGTAAGCGAGAGAGATAAAGGCTGGCTGATGAGGCCAAGAAAACGCCCAGAACGAACGACAATCAAGGTAGACGATGCACCCAAAGTAAGCCAGTAGAAGTAAGTTCATCGTCCCACTTGCCAAATGGTCAGAGCCAAGGTATGAGTTCCCACCCCCCCCAGAGATAGGCCTCTGTAGAATAGATAGATGGATGGGGTTAGGGTTAGGTATAACCCGCGTTCAACGGTCGGCCAGCGCGCAAATATGACCGTTGAATGAGCCCCGATGAAGGTTGAAAGTGAGGCATAAAAGAAGCGCGCTCAATTTGCCTTATGGGAGGCTTTTTTAGAACCTGCCTAGTGATATCTCTTTTATTGGCTGGAATCCTCTTTAGACACCACCTAGCCTGCTGCTGGATCTTGAAGGAACTGGATAATAATTTGTATATAAAGAGATATAATCATATTATATATAATTCCGCTTGATGTCCCACGTGGATGGGGGGCTTAAAGAACCTAAGTATATAGGCCATTTTAAGGTCGGAAGTAGTAGTTATTTCTATTCCCTTGGTGATATAGATACCCGTGCCCAGCCCAATTAGTAAATTAGGGATAACCAGTGGTAAAATTGAGAGGGAAAAGATCAATGTTACCAGTCAACTAATTTGAAATAGGAACCACTGTGCTACGGGCTCGCTGTGTAACGATGGGGTAACTTTATCTCGGGGAGGTTCCTTCTCTTTATCATCTGGTGGAAACATGGGAAACATCATCATTATTATTATTATTATCATTCGTTGGGTTGATGGGATAATTATACACCCCGTATGGTGTGAGGGAGGGGCACTTAATATATCATACTGCTGATCGATCGAATGATACTTGTACGTATCGATCTTACCGTAGCGTTATTGCTTACCGCCTTAGATCTTATATCTTTACCTCCTCTCCCTTTCAACTTGGATAAACAGCTAACCAATATGACCTAGGAATCTTTGTCTAAAACCCACAGGATTCACACAAAGATTTTCTTTTTTTGAGTTATATGGGTGGTACCTATTTCCATAAATACCTTTATTATTCCCGACTGTTTATATAGAAAGTGTCCAGGAAGCATATCTTTAAGAGCTACGCGTAAGTGCCTGAAAAGCAAGCCAGCGAGCAGAGCTACGCGTGATAAAGCTACGAGGGCTAGGCAAGCAAGCAGAGCATACCGACTTCTGCTTCCTAAGTGAGTGCCTGGTATATTATCTTATAGATCTTCCCTCCCTTCGCTACGGGCCAGTCGCTTGGGGGCGAAAGATAACTTGTCCTTCCAACTTGTCCTGATTAACTAAAATTGGCCTTTTCAGGCAAGCAATAAAAGAATATAATCCGGCGATAACCTCAATCAAAAGAAAGGGCTCAGTTGGCTTGCTTGCTTTCAGTCAGGTAGGTACGCTCACCCTTAATATAGCGAATTCTACCCTTCCAGCTCTGCTTTCATGCTTGTAAGATAACCAGCTCTTCTATTCTCTTATCTGGGGAGGGATCTTACCTTCTTTAGCTATCAGGTTGGAATCCCAATAAACTCCCGGTTAAAGGGTCACCTGTTAATCGATACGCCGCTCATGGTTCATTGGTCACTAAGAAATACCTTTTGGTGTCAGACCGAAAGATAGAACGCTTCTGGTTGGATCATTAGAACGAACAAGATAAACAGTGAATGGCTTCGTGTAGTTAATGACACGACGAGGCGGGCTAAGTTAAGTAAAGGCATAAGTCAGTTAATTGCGAGTGTATGCAGTGTACGGCTTCTTGGTTACTCAGCTTGGATCCCCGGCTTGCTTCCTCGGTTGGGATGTAAACAGTCGTTGCCTAGAAGCTCTTGGCGGTGCTAGAACTATAGTTGATGCTGCTAATGATGCTACTCGATCAGTCGATGCCAGTAGAAGACATCTTCTTATCTATTTTGGAACTGATAAGTAGGGTGAAAATTGTCAAAAACCCAGTGTCCTAATAGTTTGGCCAAGCTGATCACCATAAGGTCATTACCAGAGGGTAAAAGCCATACAGGTCAGGGAGGGCAGGTAAGATCATAGAGTTACAGCATAAGGTGGTAACCTCGCATATCTACGACCCATAGGACCCTTTTTTACAAGACACGAGGAAATGTATTGAACTACCATTTCAAAGAGTTTAGCTCCTTAGCACCCGGGGATCCAAATACTGCTCTATAGAAAGTTCAGTCGTGCCTTTGTACTCTTGGTATGGCTCGCTTTCTTTCTGCTGGTGCCGCTTCCTCTTAATTCTTTTTAGTGTGCAAAGAAAGACTTGTTGTATATCACACTTGCATAAAGACGTGCCCCTTTTGATAATAAAGATAATCTCTCCCAGCCGGGCAGGATTATGTTGTGGAACCAAATTGATAAAAATATGCATTTACTAGTTTTAATTGCCATAGATGTAATAAATTTATATATATATATAGGGAAAACAAGAAGCTGTAAAAAAATGTCACACAGATATGACGCATATAACAAGTAGGAATGTCAGTAATATCAGTTCTGGGTTGTCTAATTATTCTAGTTCGCCTCCAGGTAAAGCAAGAGGAAAGTCTAGTTGAGCGCTTTCGGGATTGTTATTTTATAAACAAATATGGCCACCACATTATGAATAGTACAGAAATGACTGGTAGGGCGTTCAATACCCAGAGCATGAGGCAAACTGACTTACTTACGCATTCATACATAAGTAGTACCTAATACTTTCCTTAATAATGAACCGTACGTGAACCACTCCCACATCATATGGCTCCGTTCTAATAATCAAAACTTATCTCTATATAACCAAAACAAAATCACTACTTGGTTGGATTGAATTCCCTCCGCTGTCCCACGGAAGGGTTGGTTTCCCAGTCCCGTCTGTCCCAGCATGCATAGCTTATATGAGTAGGGGCCAGTTCATAAGGCATTCTAGTCAGGAAGGAGTATACTTCAGATTGGGTAAAAGGAGTATACTTCAGATTGGGTAAAAAGCCTAAAAACCTATACTCCCTTCGTCCGACATCTGCTATGGAATCAAACTGGGGGGCTTCAACAAAGCTTGTCGTGTTTTTAATAACATGAATTTTATATCCACGCCACGGGGTACGTATAGTCTCGCTGAACCTGGTCTCCTATAAATACAGTCGTGCTGTGACTTCGTTCCTGAAACCTTTCAATCTTTCCACCCAAATTAAGGAGGAAGTATGTTCTCCACTCCCAAATGGTTCCTTCAAAGTGATTTATCCAGATAAATGTATTTACCCCGGTACGGTACAACTATCTTCCTTTTGTGGGCTGCAGCGTATATAAAATATGGCTGGTCTTTCCTCTCCGACAATTTGCCTTTTGGCTATAATGAAACAACAGTCAGGATACGGGGATGTATAACCTTATAACTTTCGAAAGGTTGGGAGTTCTAAGAAATATATAATAAAAAAAGGCTTGTATTGTATAGAAGATTCCCATATAAAATTTGCACCTGTTTGAGTCGGGGTTGGGCGAGAGAAGAGGTTGTTGGGTTCAGCAGGTAACTTAGATACTTAGGCGGGTGAGGAGCGGTAAAGGGCAGATGTTTGTCTGAATTAAACCATCTATGTGGCAAGGGTATTAGGTAACGTGGGACCTACCTACCAGGCACGGAGTGGTGGAGTTTATGGGTAAAAAAATGTAGCCATAAATCAGGTTAGGAAGAAAATAAAAGTACTTCTCCATAACATATGAAACAAAAGGAACAAAGTGAAAGTGGTTGTATATTTTATTTCTCGGACGAGAGAATAATAGGAACCTTGTATAAGGCCAATAAATGAAAAATTAAGTGAGTCACCTTAAAAAATGAGAGTTATAAACCCTAGTGATTATTCATACTCCGAACCTCCCCCACACCTGAGTTTGCCCTATACAAACATAATTTGATAAGCTTTTTCGGAATCCACCGGAACCCCATTCATTCACAAATAGCCTTTTGGAGTTTTATTATCCTGGATACAAAAATATGTTTTCACTCTGTTTATTTGATTCTTCCGAGCTATCCATAAGCCATTGCTGGATGGATGCCCTTACCCAACCTATTCATTCAGTTAGGAATAAGGGGTACAGCACGAACTCTTCTATTTTGACTTTCACCCTCAGACCGCCTTATTAATTCTTACTGCTACCATGTTCCCGCTGAAGGAGCTCATACAATACCGATTCATAATTTAGAACGAACTGCTTAGACCTCTATATTAACCTGCTCTTCCGTTTATGTGCTACCTTATACTAGTTACCCACCTAGATATACTGCTGCCTGCTTTACTTAGACTTACTGCATCATAGGACGGAATGGGATAAACAGATAAAGCTAGACGGACTTCAGACCACCTAGGATATGCCTTTGATAACACTTGCTAAATGAATGAATTTTTTTGTTGGTACCGCACTATGACTATTTACCTTTTGAAACTATAGCTCTACCAACCGGAATACCTAGCTATACCTTAGCTGACCATTTCAATTTTATCCCTTACTTAGGAGAACAGACCAAGATGCACTATTGGGGCCACAACCCCAGTTAAACACTACATGGCCCCCCTGGCTTGACGAATAAATAACCCAAGAGCTGGTCGAAATCAACCCAGGCTTTAAATAAACCGCCCGACGAAGGAAGGAAGCTTGGTGCGAGAGGTTTAAACCATCGATAAAAACCCCGGCCGGCTGCTGGTTTAATAAATGAGGAGCGAAGCGGGGATCTTTTGGATAAGTTTAGGAAGAGACGTGTGCATTAATTGAAGGATAAGTTTCGTCAAATAAAAGAAGGTGTTCAGCGCTTTCCTGAGGTAATAAGGTAAAGCACTTTCCTTGGGGCAACGTCTGAAAGTATCGCCCTTCATAGGGCGAGGATGGCCTTTAACTAGTGAATTTCCCAGTCAGTCGTTTGCTAAGTTAAACGGTCAATTAAGCATTATCGCAACGATGCGCAAGCAGGCTCGACTGATAAGGATCGATCGGCCCCCCCACCCAAGATAAAGGAAAGCTTCTATCCTGCTCCACCCGCCGACTTTACCCTGTTCCCCCTTGATATCTCCCGAAAGGTTCATGCCCTCACTGAATGAAGTCTTAAAGTGTCCAAAGGATATCCCTTGTTGGGTTCATATATTACATATGTAATAGCGAACTATCATCTTTTTGAAAGTGCTTTCATACTCAAGCAATTTTTATTCTCGACTTATCAAGGAAATAGGTCAGGTATTTGGAACTTGTTAACGCGTTGAAAGGGAGGGCAAGTCTCCTTACATCCATAACAGATAAGTTGACTCCAGTTTTATGCTTGCAAATATCGGCACAAAATAAATGCTGTATTGATCGTAAAGCATTTATTCTCTCTCGTTACCTCGAGTCGAGTGCTCTAGTTCTCGCGTTTGGACTTTCCAAAAGAAGAGCTCTAGAAAGCATTTTATGTAGTACACTTTACATATTGGTCAGTCACGTTCAGGACGTCAATAAGCTTTATAAGTAGGGAAAGAATATGGTTTTGGATTCACGTAATGGGATCCTTTTCGTTCGGCGTTCCTATTATAGTATAACCAAGCCTAAAGATTGAAGCCGACGGTGCAGAAACGGAGATAACCTTCTTCTCGTCTCTATCCCCTTGCCCCGCGATCGATGGTGGCTTTGGGAGACACTTTCTATTATTTATTAAGCGTGAAAATTGGGTCTATCGCCGGGGCCAGAGCATTTTCTTTGGAGCAAATTGATTCAATCTATCTACCAGGAGTAATGGTAATGGCGTAATAAGAATAGAAAGCATAGGTTCCAAAGAAAGAATAATTTGAATAAGTCTCTTTTCCACCAAGGGGGGGGGTAAGTTCATTAAGAACTATGCCTTTTAGATTGTTTATCTCTGGATAGCCATAATGTACGTCCTTTAACTCCGAGGATGTCGTCTAAGCCCGGTAGTGAGTGACACTCGGAGAAGTCATTAAGTTAAAGCATTAGATAGACACTTCCGCATATCTTCCTCGATCTACACACATGTCTATGTCACATCGCATAATAAGTAAAACTTTCCTTGCCCTCAGAAGCGCAAGACCTCCGGACCTTTATTTGGACAGAAATCTAAACCTTTGTAATGATCATAAGATAGGAAGGAAGCATAATAGGTGGTGGTTCCGTAGTGTAAGTCATGTCACCAGGGCTGATATCTAGACGATATGAGACCAATGAATGCCAAGAGGTACAATGGCTCCCACTCGGGGCAAGTCCGTTCAATGGGGTTTACTCCACCACAGGGATGGTAGCTGTGCCTGTTCAATCCATACATAATATGGGTCCAATTTGTTAATATATGATCAATATCGCATATAGACGTGTCATTGCCGCCATATCTACATTTTTGCATACTCTACGTGTCTACGTTCTAACAACATATGCATATCTACCTTTTAACATACTTTAATAATCTTGTTTAAATGACCCTACTGGCTTCATGGATACGTTCTATACTCGCACGGAAAAGTGAAATAACGTGCATAGCAGTCTGTCACAGATAACCAGATTTTACATATGAAGCTATGGAGAAGTGGTCATTGGCGTGAACCAGATCTACTACAAAAATAAAATTCAATAGAAAGGTTGTCATGCCATAGGTACTACTAGCCTTACAGACACTTTATTTGCCTTAAGCCCCATAAGAAGGGTTCAAGCCAAGTGTGAAAGTCTCCATTATTGAAAAAAGAAAGATCCTCCTACCCCCTTCCCCCCTCGAATTCTATTTAGCTGGATTCATACTTGACCATGTCACCCTTTATGTACTGAATTTACCATCCTCCAGATGAGTTAAGTCCACATCACTGGATACCCAAGAGAGTAAGGTCCCCCTCGGTAGGGGCTATGTGCTACAAAAGATTAGGTGCAGCGAACACGGAGGTGCTACAAATGAGGAGAGAAGAACCGCATCAATGGCCGATAATGTCCCCAGCATAAAAGTTGAAAAAAGCTGTTTCCATACGTGACAATATGTTAGCCAAGTTACCAATAGACGATAGATATGTACCCGCTCAATCCAGAAACGAGAGAAGGTAGGTACCCCTCGTCGTTACCACCCGAAGACATTTATAAATGTTGTTTACTTACGAGCATATTGATTGAGTTTAACATATTTATTAATAACTTAGTTTGGCGCAGGCAACACATTGGGCTGGACCATCATATTGAAAATAAGCTTATTTCGGCCGTTAGCTCTTATCCCCTCTCGAGAACCATCGCAGTTCAGTCTCTCGGCCTTCTGTTCAAAGGCTCCTGGGCTTGGGCACACGTCTATCACTCACTTGGCATCTGTTGTTGCATGTGGTGTTTGTGATGATGACTCATTCCTTGAAAAACAATAGTTCTGACGAGTTAAATAGTTTTATTAGTTCATCCGCTTCTGTTCTTACGCTTCCGTCGATTTGAATCCGTCTATTTTCATCACTTTCGTTCTGATTTCATAAATCGTATTCCTTCCCGTTGTACCTTATTTGTTCGTTCCTTCCCGGTGCGTTACCTGCCTG
>Ga0233336_1000006_pt1 | contig 36514 bp, 16 predicted proteins | sample GEONDECOMP225_FD_183636 | JGI IMG/M metagenome (GOLD analysis project Ga0233336, IMG submission 183636) | Leaf litter microbial communities from Shasta-Trinity National Forest, California, United States - GEON-DECOMP-225 | ecosystem: Environmental > Terrestrial > Plant litter > Unclassified...
GTAGTATGGGTGCGGTATGTCCAGCCTGCTTATCTGTTAGTGTTTTTGCCCCTCCCCCTCGTACCTCCTCACCCCCTCCGGGCCCTAAGTACTTATTGGTGGGGGGGCTCAAAAGAGGGAAGTACTTTCCACATCACGATAGAGGAAACAACATTCGCCATAATAACCCGAGTGGATATGTAGTCCCCTTTCAATACTGACACGAATGAGATGGACCCTAGGGGGATTGTACGTACGGAACAGAATAGGTTCTGCATCACACTTACCGAGAGGGAAACAGAGTTACTACTGCACCTCAATAAAAGCACCTCACATAGCAGACTTACACAATTAGCACCCGACATAGTCGATCATAGCCGATAGCCAATAGTATCAATCAGAGCCAGCCGGTAGCTAGTAGTCATTGCTTTCAGGTCATTTCTACTAGTACTTTTGCCTTAAGGTCATTGCCATATATACGGGCCTAGCCATAAATCATAGCCAGCTGATCATAGTTATAATTCCTAGCCAGGTGTCATAGACGATAGACAGTTAATCATAGCCAGCAGGAAGTCATAGCCGATAGCCAATAGTCAGTGCTTGAATGAAGGTCATTGCTGATAAACGGGAGTACTTGACTTAAGGTCATTTTCCAGTCATTGACAGAAGGTCAGTCATAGACATACGGACATACCCGAAATAGATTACCCCTAGTTCCATGCCCGCGAGAAGAGGAATTGTACCCCATGCGACATACAAGAGAATGCAATGTGTTTATAGAGTTAGTTGCCTAGCAGCTTGTGCTGGTGCTATAGTTAGGTGATGACTATGCACGTGTGGGGCAAGAAAGGATTATAGGAATCAATATATTAAAACCATTTGTCTATCTGAACCAGGGTAGTTGGGAGTTGATCGGATTGTGAGCAATGATGGGTACGTGATCTGCCAGGTAATGAAGGGACTCTTCCATTGTAAGATGGGTCAGTAGTAGGAACGCCTCTTTCGTTAGATGTATAAGTTGGGAACGCCCTTATTCAAAATAATTATTATTTGCCTTTGGCCACTCCTTACCGTCCAGCCTCATCAGAATACTTATCAGTTGAGAGAATCCAATCAAATCAATACCTTTCCTATAAGATGGATCAGTAGTTGTTGGTAACGCCTTTCTTGGAAGATGTGGCAGTTATCCCACCTCCTAGCGATCCAATCGGAAAGGGAGATCTCCATATCGAGTATGGCAATGGATGGAAAGACAATAAATACAAATGGAGAATCGTAGGTACCAAAGAAATAAAAGACATAGGTGGTTATAACAAATTAAGGTGTGTTGTTCTCTACTACGAGCGTTATCAAGGAACCCTATTATCAATGGGTTGTAACTTACTTAAACCACAGTCCTGTGAATCAATTACTGAAAAAGCGCCACACGGATGATCGACAGAAAAAGCCAGCGGGAGGTGGATCAATGATTACGGAAATTGCCTTGGAGCGGGTTCTTACCTGATGACCTCCTATAGATCGTGAACTGCCTAGATTCTATCTCTACAGCCACACACACTTTGGATACCCTTTTTCACTTCAGTGGAGATCCTTTTCACTGCCTGGATTCTCTCTCTACGGCCAGCACTGTGGCAGAGATCGCTTAGCGCTTCAGCTGATATCATCGCCAATTTGCCAAGAACATGTTGTATATAATTCCCATGCTGTTGGATCCCATATCAGAAGAAATGGATGATCCATCACATTTCTATCTCAATCATGAAAAGATAATATCAATTGTTGTTCACTAATGAGATTATCCAATCATTTTTAGTTATTCTTTTCGCACTCAACAAAAAATGAAATTAAGTGAAAACTAACCTGCTAACACACCATGCACGTATGTGTGTACAGTAATAGTATAATTGTATAATTACGCTCTGTTGGTATATGTATATCTACTATATATATAACTCTGCTGTGTGTAGGAGATATGTCTCATTGTGTAACCTGCATTGTTTCATCGTAGCGTATTGTTAAGTGAACGTCTACAGGCAGGTAGGAACAATTGTTATCATTAAACTCTAGTGCCATCGCGTGGGTTGTGTCGTTCTCTGCCCTTGCCAACGCCAATCACCATAAACGTCGAACTGGTAACACACATAGAATCCCTACCTTCCTGGGCACATCAATCAATCTAGTGAGGTAGGTAAGGGGTCAGGTAGGTGGGTAGGCCAGGTAGGGAAGGAATTGGCATCCACACAAGGGAAGGCAAAATAGAGTAAAGAGCAGGAAGGAAGGAATTGGCATCCACACGAGGGAAGGCAAGAAGGGCAGGCTCCTTAAAAACTATTATTTCAAAGCTTATTTTAATCTGGAATTAACTATTGGCTATGTTTGCTTCTGGGAAGATCTATTGAAGCTATGCTGCTATGGGAAGCCCATTTGAACTACTGGGACATATACTATTGAAACTGCTGTTAGGTACTACCGGGACAGACCTATTCTAACTGGACTGATGGAGGTGTACCCTTACCCATTCCCCTTTCAATTAACGAGACGGAACGATGATTACACATTGAGCTGATCGATGAGGTTTGATGAGGTTCGATGCATGAGCTTACACAATTGAAGTCACACAATGACAATGCAGGTTCGATGTATCTTGTATTGTTCATGGCAACATGGGTGGGTAGGGTGTGATGGCTCACTGGTGGAGGTATGGACTAGTATCGTAGGCTTGCTGATGTTGGGCTTGGGAAAGGGTGAAGGCTCAAGGTGAAGGCAAAAGACAGCTTCGTCTGTTGGATCCGGTGAGACTGAAGGCTTAAGGCTTATGGTGGGCCTAAGGTTAACTGCAGGTGTGATGTTAAAATGGGAACATAATAACTATCGTTCGGTGATTCATAAAGCCAGCAAGTTATAACAGACCCTTGATTCATAAACCAGCAAGCAATCAGCAATTGGAGCAATCCTAGCTTTTCCATCCCGCCTTCCATAGTGAAACGCCGTGAAGAGAAAGAAAGTAAGATTTAACTTTAAGCGCACCACCTTACCCGCCTAGGAAGAACCTACCCTTATTTTAAAACTCACCCTCCGATAATAGCGAGAGCTCTCCGTTCTTTCACCATCGATCGTGTGTTGACCAACTTATAAATAAATTGTTTCTGTTCACCATAAAACCCCTGCCTGGTGGGTGCTCAAAATTTCCAAGAGGGCGAGACCCTTTTAAATCAATATAGGCTTAATACTAAGATATGATATCACCCTATGTTAGCATAAATCCATAGAGAATTGGATTTCCTCCCTCCACCAAGTGGAAGCAGAAGCAACTGCATAGATCCATCCAGAGCATCCTCTGGGAGTTCAAACTCAGCACCGGTTGGTTGGAAACACTGTAGAACAAACATAGGGGAGTAGTGTCGCGGAAGCCTTGCTATTTAAAAACCATATATCATTATATCATTTTGCAGTTTTGCATAGTCATAAGGTCATTTTGATGGGCTCAATGATCCCCCACATCAAGTGGATTTTTCCGTACTGAACCATGCCTTGTCCTCGTACCTCGGACAAGCGGCTTCGCTCCTAAGGTTAGCCATTTTGGTGGGGGGGGCATGCCTCAGGATTCGCGTCGTACCTCGGGCGAGATTTAACGTATCCTCGCTCCTGTTTATGAGATTTCCCTCGTGGCAGCAGGATTCCTAGTTAAATACATCTGTAATGTTGTAACATGCATATCTAAGTTGTTTCAATCCATACATTTATACAATCAGAACAATCATAGCATTCTCACGTAAACTCCATATCGTTTAATAGATTAAAAAAAGTGTTTTTGGGGAGTTTTGGGAATAGACCGGAACAAATAAACCTGGGTGTTAAGGAGCCTTTAAAAAATAGATAGAACGGATCCTATTACTTGAACTTATTATACCATTGGAGCATTCAATAGCATTATTAATGAATCTTATTACTTGCTATGGGCGCTTAGCCTCCTCCCTCCTTCTATCTTTGCTATGACGAATACGCTGTCGGGTGTTGGTGGGCTTGGCTTTGCTCGGCGGCTTGGCTGGTGAGATACTAATGGCTTAAAGTGAGAGGCGGTGAAAGGTTAAAGTGAAGGCGCTTATGGTTACTGGATATAACCCCTCCCAGAGAGGCTCTATCTATTTCCTCTCCCTGGCTCTAGTCTATTCTTGCAAAACGTGATAGCAGCATCAAGACTCTAAAGCTCAAAGCAAATGAAATTATCCCGCCAAACAGAAACGTTCTGATTGGACCAGCTTGGGTTCATTCATAAAGCCCGCAAAGCCAGCAAGCAGCAATTTCATTCTCCTAACTTAACTGTGCCCTCCCCCTATCAATTGGCGTGAACGTCGTAAAATGCAATTATTCTTCAATAAAATGAATTGAGTTCCCTAAGGAAAAAATAGAGGGAACCCAGATGCATCATATTATTATACGAACCCGTCAAAACGAAATCTTTATTAATTTAAGCGTATTTGGTAAGGACCCAGAGGGAATCACCTGAGGTACAAGGGGGAGGTTTTAAAAATATGTTGTAACTGACCTTGTGACCTTATCCGATCTGGGTATGTAGGGAATGGTGAATAATCCATTTTGCGGTATTGCTCCACCAACCAAGCAAGCAACCTTATGGGTAGGGGCGCGTGAGCGATAAACAACCAGCAGCAAAGAGGAGTAAAGTGGGTAACCCGGCAGCAAGTATGCCACTGTGATCCAAAACCTCTGTCGACATCTACCGACCAGCTGGGCTGAATGGGTGTTTTTAATCAAGCCCTATAAGCGAGCAAGCACGCGGCTGAACCTCCAATCGAACAAATCCCGGCTATGTAAAAACTTTATTAAATGCACCCAATGTGAAAGTTTTTTTAACCCGTGGTAGGATGGATACCCCATTTGCAGGGATCATTCAATGCATACAGGGTTTACTATGTATGATACTGGATGTACTTACTGTGCCTTAGGCATACAGGTACTGGGCAGAGTAAAAAAAAGCGGTCGTTTCTCCCCCGATCCATCTTCGATGTACTCAATTGCTCGCTCAGTGCAGCGGGTCATCAGGCATCCATCCGTTGGTGAGCCCGAAGATAAGTTAGATTTTTAAACCCCGGCAGCAGGCAGCCAAAGGTGGCATCATTTATTATAAAAACAATCAATGAGCTAGGGTGTGTGCATCCCAGTTATCTTGTTTAAACCTGTAGCCCAACATATGGACCATTTCTGTAATAGATAAAAAGTGATTATAAGCTTCCCGTTCATTTGTTCTGTCAAGATTCCATCTTGTAAATGTTTGTTCATAGATTGTCCAATTTAGGCCATAACTAACTATAACAAAAGGGTAGGAGGCCGATGCCAATTATATTACGTATATAATTCATGACTGGAAGATCAAGGATTAAATAAGTTGTTAATATTAGTAGAGCCTGCTTGCGCATCCTCTGTGAACCTGGCCTTGCAAGTGCTTAATTTACTGTTTCACTTCCAATCTATCAGTTCAGGAAGAGGCAGTTAATACCTCCCTTCCTAAAAAAGTAAGGTTACATCTAAAGCTAGACCGAAGGGTGGAGCCATTGTGCGTTCACTTTTATACCTTCTTACCGTCCGTAGTTGCTAGAAGGGCGAGGACATACAGAAAGGATTGCACTCCCGGCATACTTACTGCTGCCTTGAGCACCAAGGCACTACGTGAAATACGTGATTCGTGCATTCATTTAAGAAACTTATTACCTACATTAGTTAGAAGGGTGGGTCCCTTAAAGCAATTCATTGTATGCTGTATTTTGCTCTGGTAATGCTTTATACAAAAATGAAATATACCACATCCTAATAATTGATTCTGGTCGAATCTCAGTTCGCTCGTATTGACCGCAGCATCTATAGGTTTTGTAACAAAATAATATGATCGTTCAGGAAGGAGCATCCTACATGATTTTACACTGAAAAAGAAGGACTTTAAAAGTCCGATATTACAAGTGTAAATCCAACCAAGCAGTCACTGAATGAATAGTTGCTTCTTTATTGACACGATTCATCAGCTGGGACTGATGACAGCTGCACGCTACGGAACCATTGATTGTGACTACCTTGACTGGGTGGGATAATAATTAGCTGGCTAGATAGGGGGCGGGAGTAAATAGCTTAGGAGCTTTGGAGCTGGCTTGTTAGCGAGCTGGATGGGGAGCTTGGGAGCTAGCCGTGGAGAAGGAAGGTGACGCAGAGAGGATATATTTTTTTGGCTAACTGAACCACGAATAAATAAATAGTTACCCTGGCGTTTAACCTACTTTAACTACATACGCTTCGAACCATATAGTGGAAGCCCTATAGAATTGCTGCTACTTTATTTGAGGGATCGCTCGCTCTCAATTGCTTGGATTAGTGAGTGGGTGGGGTTGATTGCTTCGCTGGTCGTGAGCTGCAGTTCTCTCATCACCCAGCTATTACCTAATAACTCCGTCCCACGGGGATGCGAGTGGGAGAGGTGCCTGATGTTGGGCTTGGGCAGGGAAATCTGAAGTAAGGCTGTAAGTAAGACCATTGTTCCGTCCCGTTTAGTTTCAGGGGTAAGGTGGAATTAGTAACTGTGTTCCGTAGGAGAAAGTGCTATTACCGAAAGGGTCCTCCTCATTCTTATTCTCAAAAGTTTATTATCTCTCTGTCGGGTCTGTATGAGGACTGACTGTCTACTGTCTGTCAATGTCCTTATGTCTATGTATACTGTATATGACACGTTGAACTTTTAACGCACATAGAAACACCCACTTCCTCTTCTTCTTTTCATACATGGGAAATCAATAACAGCAAGTAAAACGCCTCCTTTTGGGTACGAGGGATCGAGTACTGGTTACGTAACCTGGGCTTTAATCGGTAATGCCCCCCTTTAACTTACTGACTCCTTCACTGCCTTCACTAGTCCTGCGGGGTGCAATTTTATAAAGTGATCAACCGTTAAGAAAGTCATCAAAGATAGCAGCAGGTTACATAAAGATTACTATGCTCTGCATGCATTATTCTCTTAAGCTCGTGTTATATATATATATATATATATATGAATTATGCAAAATAACATACTTTGTGTAGCTCTACGTGGTAGCTGGTCCCCTGTGAGTAGACTCCTCCCTACCTACCTGTGTAAACTTCCTGTTGTGGTGGGGTCCCCTGTGTATTGGCTATTGTGAGAGAAATGACCTACCTTAAATAAAGCAATGAAAAAAGTCTATGGTAATTACCTCCTATACTGTCTCTGGTGACCTGCTTCCTGTAAATGATAGTGGGCCAGTTTGGCCCCAATTCATGGGCTATGTGCAATGGTTAAAGCCCCTTTTTAAGTCGCCCTTCTGGCTAGAATCAGCTAAGATCGGCTATGAGTAGCTCTATCTATACTCCTAGTGTAACAAAGATATAGTGCCTAAGAGTGCACCAGGCTACTAAAATGGGACTTACGCATACTGTTCCGGCGGGGTTGTTGTAAACAGGCCTCTGGGTTCAAGCAGGCAACATATATATATAAGGTAGGTGCGAGAACTGTAGGTTATTCAATCTATTGATCTGTATTGTAAGTAAGCAAGATACCCCCCCTCCCTTCAGCAAGCAGCACGTGATATCGATCAAATTAATTGCTCCCCGTCCATTAGTTCAGATAATATAGTTCAGAAGGAGGCATAGCTTTAAGATAAACCTCATGAAATGGGTATAGTTTTCTTAACCATAATCTACATTGGATATCCCAGATGATGTAGGGTTTACCATACTTTACAAAACCTATTTTTTTTTCTACCTGGTACTTTAATATGCGATGGGTAGTTACTATTCTTGAGAACTTTATTATTGCTAGCATTTTGACTCACCCTCAACCCAGGTGGGTTCCCCAATATGTAAAACCCGTGCTACTGTATTATGGCGCCCCGTAAAAAAGCGGAGGGACAATTACTGCGAGCTATCTATCGGCAACAATTAATCGATACCTCCTTCCTGGGGATCTATTCTTGGGTTGACTACCAGCAAATATTCCTGGCATCGAGTACCGGCTATTGGCAATGGGCAATAATAACTGGAATGCCCGTCTGCTGGCAATGACCTATAGTCAATGATTGGCTATGTGAGTTGCTGTAGTAACCTTGTGTTCCAATGGGTAAGTCCCGCCCCGGGTAACATGGGGTTAGACTCTTCTCTCATACATGGGAACTTGGGGTAATCTAACTCGTATGATGTTAAGGACGTATAGAGGCTTATGGCTTCTTGTTAACTTGGCAAAAGGCTCCTCCAAGGCGTCTATCTGTTGGACCTGTTTAGATCTGTCTGTGGGGCTTAAAAAGTACTTTATTATTCTGTTTACTTTTTGTTTAAGGCTTCTTTATGTTAGGCCTGGCTGGCGGCGATCCAGATAAAAAAGTAGCTCCAGTTGTAGCCTATATAGTGCTTAGCTTAGCTAAGTCGTTCCTCTCTATAAAGAATATTTCGCCTTTGGCTACGCTTTCTCTATAATGACTGCTTATATCTGTAGTGCTTTTAATTATATAATAATATACTAGTTAATAAGCTGTAGTGCTATAACAACTAACTCTTTCAATCTCTATGATCCAATGATCCCATATGAACACTTTATCATAACGCTGTTTTATTAATAGTCCAACTAACCTTACAAGCTTTAGTGAAACTTTTTTAGTTATGTAGTAGCTGTAGTGAATAAGCCGTATAGAAGCTTTATATCACGACTTAAGCTTCCGTAGTTTAATAAGTAGTAATAGCTTGAGTTAAGTTCAATCTTCTTAGTTATTTATCTATATTTAGTTAAAGCCTTCCTTGTGAAAGCCCCCCCTTTTTTAAATAGAGAGTGCCTTCATACACTAGCTGAAGTCTGTAGAGTCAGTTCCATGGAAGCCTTGCCTTAGATAAACTGCTTAAGCCGTAGAGTTAAATAATAGTGCTGTAGTTAAGATCTCTGCAGTGACACTGTTTGGAGACTCAATTTAGTGCGATAATGACTATCTATATAGAAAGAACTCCGTAGTTCAGTTCAATCTCTGTCCAATTCTGAAGAGGATCCCAAATAAAAAGAAATGGTATGAAAGCCGGGATAACCTTCTGTCTCTTTATTCCCCTAACTTTGAGTATTTTATATTTGCATTACTAACGAGATTATCCACTAATCTCTATCGTTATTATTTTGCACTAAACGTCCCGTGTATGTAAGCAAGGTAGGGACGTCCTGTATGTTCCGTGCCCTGGTTATTTTGTGGCAGGCAGTATCCATAAATATCCGTCCATCTGTCTGTGACCCTATCTCAACAGTATCATCAATTCATCAAGTCAAGCCCGTCTCTTCATACCTGTCCTGGGTAAAGAATTATTCCATTCTTCTTATAGCCGCCCGCCGATCATAGCCCATAGTCGCTAGTAGAGAAGACAGGTGGTGCTCCATTACAGGAAGGATTGCAGGTGCTCGATCCAAGTATGCCCCGTTGGCACCAAGAGTCAATCCAGGTGTAGCTTTTTTTGTATAAAGCTTTGGCTTACGCGGGTAGCCAACATACTCAAGTTGCGCGGTTTCGAGACACTCATAACGCTACTAAAGGTTACATGCATGTAACATTTGAAATAATATCATATATAAGGAAGGACAAGTTAGTAGATGGATTCTTATACTTTCCCGGCAGAACTAGCGGAATAGGGGATGCCCAGAGTCAACCCAGCTAGGTTTTTATACACTAGATCCGGTAATCCGTTCAAGTCAATGCCAGGTGGTGGCGATGCCTTCTTTGTTGTTTTGGAGCCGATGCACAACGATCTTACTTACTATGCACCTTAAATTAATCAACACATGGTTGGTTGAATTCACGTGTCGGGTAGTGCGCCCGTAAGCGGGTCGGCTAATGCCCGGTTATATCTTGATTGATCGCCTACAGACACATCACCTAATGCTATAAACATAAAGCGTTATCGACTACATCGTTATTCTCCTATAAGCTATGCGGAATTGGCACCTACCAACAACTATCTCTTCCATGCTGGGGATCGAAACTTGGATATCATACTGGCCATTAAGTAACTATCTCTTGTTGCACCTCCGTTCTCGCACCTCCCTCACAAACACATTATATGGCTACGTCCTTGGCTTTTCCTCGTGCTCTCGTGCCTCCCCCAAAATAGAAGCACCTCCCTGCACCTCCTCTCCAACTAAGCGAAGTAAACTTTTTACTCTATCTACAACCAATCTATCTACGGGAAGGAAAGCTTAGGGGAAGCAATGAACGCTTCGATCTAATTAAATGATTATTTATGTTAATGATGATGGCTTAATATGGTAAAATACTCTCTCTAGAAAAGATGATCGAACATAAATTCATTAGTCAATGGAAATGGATCCCACTCCTCCCATAGGATAAGTAGACATAACCCAACTCCACACTCAAATCTTCATCTTTCTCCTCAAATTTGCTGAAGAGTGACCTATCATAAGTCATATGTCTCAAAACTCTAGTGTCCACATACCATCCAACACTAGACCTAGTGCTAGAAGATAAACAAGAGACCATGGTATATGTGGCCTCAAGCCAAGATGATGACTCATCCATGCCAACTATAGTAACTACAATCCTTACATCTTATATTTGTTTCTTGGCCTTCCCTTTCTTCATTGCACACTAGCCAGCATAATGACCTATTTGATGACACCTTTCAATTATTTGACTTTGCTCAAGTTTTTCTTCCCTGGGTTTGCACCATCTTCCTTCTTGTAGCCTTTCTCACTTTTATTCATCCTCCCAACTAGGGTAATTTGTTCTACTTTAGAAGTAGTATGCGATACTAGTAAAATAACTCATCATAATATCTATGTTTTTCACATGAGCAGCTGCAATATGATCGATAAGAGCATATGTCGAGAAACATAATAACTTTGAAATAAACCAAACCAAAGCCTCAAACATATCCTTACCAGTATTATTCTCTACAATATGAGGGATGACATGATCTTTCACCTAATAAAGAATCATTCTCTTTCTTAGCCTCCCTTTTTCTTTCTTCCTGACCCTGGCCTTCCTTCCGATAAGTGGGTCCAAAGTGTATGGGTATTGATCCAATAAAATGGCTCTGGGTCCGCTCGATCTGCGCGACTGAAACTATTGGTGGTGCTTATGAAACCGAAGGGATATCATCCTCCTCATTGGAGAGGATCCCAGGAGCTTCATAAATTGAAGATTTGGGCGATGGACTGTAGCTAGCATTTTCATGAAAAACCACATCACGTGAGAGGTGCAATTTGATAGTGATAGGATCCATAAGGCGAGAGGCTTCTTATTCAGCACTGTAGCCCAGTAAAATATATTACAGTGATTTATAATCAAGTTTTGTTCGCTGCTGCTTCGGAATGTGCATGTATGCTAAGCACCCGAAAACTCGAATGTGAAATATGGATGGTTTCATATCTATCCAAACTTATTCCGGAATGAAACCATTGAGGGTTTTGGTGGGTGCTCTATTTAATAAATAGACTGCTGTATGGACAGCTTCAGCCCAACAAGATTGCTCCAGATGAGAATCATTCAGCATACTCCTCACCATTTCCATGATGGTACGATTGCGTTTCTCTGCAAGGCCATTCTATTGTGGGGTGATTTTCACATCTGTTTACTTCGAAGTGATTTACCCAGCATGTGGGCAAGCATACACAACTATTGTTAGATGACCTTGGGGTATACAAATCACAAAGCAACTATTGCTCTTGACAAGAACATAATAAATTGAAAGGGCCTTGGAAATAAGATTATAATACCCCTTGACCTCACACAAGGAGAACCTTGGTCGGAGCCTATTGAAGATAACGAGGACAAATAATTAATTGAAAAAGTGTACCAAGTGACTCAGGATGCACATGCCAAAGTTGAACAAAAGGCATGATCTTTTCGGGACGGACTTCCAGATACAATTATTAATGAAGACAGCAAGAAGCAAGCATTGTCAGGAGATGCTTTGATTACACTTGCTTTAATATGCTCACTTGATACAGCACTTAGATAGAACCTTGACTATTAACCTTTTACTATGCTGCCTTCTACCCACCCGCTTCACTAACTTACCGACTTACCCCTCCACCTATGCCTCACACTTATTGCCTATAATTGGCTTCCCATAGGGAGGAGAGCTTTTGGTTGTTGGACCGCCCCATACATACAGCTTTCACAGGCAGACCTTTAATTACACTTGCTTTAATATGCTGACTGCTGAGTACCCACTAGGACTATTGTCCCGGCCGAGCCAATACGATTATATGATTCATCCATTATAACAACCTACTGCAAGGAATAGACCTTCTATACCCGCTTAATGAATCTTAGTAGCTACTGCTATAGACCTTCTCTTGTAGGGACGAGACGAGATTCATCTTACCCTTCCCTTACTACACTACACGTATACACAGAACTGACTATATCCTTCTTATATCTTTTAGTTATGAAAGTTATATACCTACAGCCCGGGCTAGCGCCCGCCCGGACTTACTGCCTTCACCCTAGGAGGATGGAGTGCTAACCCATTTATGAAGTCGGGAATGCTCAGTCAGTAGGGTTTTAACTATCGCCATTCACCTTTCTTTACCCTGCCTTACCTTTACTGAAGTGTTACAAACTACCTACTCACCTGAATCACCAATCTTATGACTTACCTAACTTAGGAATGCCCCAGGCAAGCCTTACAGCCTTGTACAGGCGTTCGGATACAGAAAGCATTCACAGACCTAGAATCACACTTGCTTTAATATGGATGGGATGGATACTCTGGTTATCACTATTATCTATTCTTCTGGCCGAGCCTTGCCGATACGATTAATTATAACCCACTACTTTGCTGGGAATAGACCTACTTATCCTTACTTCTTAGTCCTGCTGCTATCAATAAAAGTAAAGGGATTTATCGTCAAGTAAGTGCAGTACCACTAAGTAAGCATTCCTTTGCTGACTGAAACAATAGTTTTGGGCATAGGTTGGGTGAAGCAAGCATTAAGTAAAGTCTGACCAGGTGGCATGCACGTTAAGTCAAGGCACGGAGTGGCTTAGTAAGAGAGCAGCTGCTTTATATACGTAATTACCTGCCTGAGCTCTGCGAAGGTAAGGTTATCCCATCCCAACCCTATCATTTGAACCCGGTAAGTAAGTCGCGTAAATAAAGATAAGATCGAGTAGTGGATTCACACGTATAACATCGCGCCACCGTACGTAAGAACATGTCGAAGTTGTTTCCTGGAAGTTGAAACCCTAACATAAGTGGTGCGCTTTCACCTTTGGAAGCGTCCTTCCTTCTAAATGCCCGGTATCCACATCCGATGCATTCTTTCCGATACAGTAGGTTTTACAGCTCCTCACACCGCACCAAATTCTGAATCGATCAGCTCGAATGCTTGAAAATGCTGTTCTTATCGAGGAATTTATAAAATCATTGATCAAAGAATTGATCTCGGTGCGCAAGCAGGCAGGCCAGACCAAAAGGCCACCATCGATTGATTGAGGGAAGAAACAAAATATAGTTTAGATGGGGACAGGGCGAGTGCCGGGAGAAATCAATTAGATTCCCATTTGAGCTGGAAACTATAGGTTTTTTTAATCTCTTTTTATCTCAGAATCCAACTTAACATCCAAAGTTACACTCAATAGCAAAGGTTCAGTGAGCTAGTAAGTATATAAGCTCAAAGTGCCGACCCCAAGCACGTAAAATAAAAGAATACATTTTTCAATTGAACAGGGAGGGCAGTGTCTTTTCTTTCCAGGCACCCAGGTTGGTTCCTGTGCCACTTAAGTAATCTATCCTTCCGGAAAAAAAGTAGTTAATACAACGGGTCTAAGCGCAAACTCACCTAAGCAAGGCCTGCCTTCCAAGATATAAGTTCCGGTAATGGATCCGTCCGATCTTTAAAGGTTATTAAAAAGACGGGGTAGGTGGTTCCTTAGTAGCAATAGGTAAAACAACAGTGTAATCCTTCCGGCAAAAGGTGATACTCAAGGTCTAAGTGCCGTACCAAGTAAGGCTATTTCAGCAAGTGTTTTGTTGTCGAACGCCCTCCCTTCCGGTTTAACAACCGCTTCCAACACGCTTTTAAGTGGCTATGCAGCTTCTGGCCGGGCTCATTTTATTATAAATGTCATTGCATATCATTTTAGTATAAATGTAATCGCATAATGACTCCCGAAAACAACAAAAAACACAAACCAACCAAATACCTTACCTTCCCCTGCATCGAATTCATCTCGATGTGGAAGCAGAGAGAGTGGGCAGGAGCAAACATAGAAGACAATAGGGTTCTCCTATCCTTCCTTCCTTCCTTCTTGGGCGATTTCCATTCATACTTGGTGGAAAGTGGCTGTAGGCTCGAGCAGGCATAAAAATAAATAAAGGTGGGTAGGTGCTGTGTGTCCAAGTGTTGTTCCCCCCTAAGTCAAATTATATGGTAAGTAAGCAATAGACAAACTTCCCTTCTTTGTCAAGGAGAAAGTAGTATCAGCTGAAGTAGTTAGTTGCTCCCCAGATTTATCAAAGGGGTGCACATAACTAACTGAGCCTTATTTAATTTCAATTATCCTAGCTCCCCCACCTATAGGACGGGGGGCCACCCAATAATAACTCCCACATGCTTCGGAAAGTAAAAGGGAAAATTCAAATATTATAAAAAAAAGGAGGTTCTAAAGAAGCAATCGAAACAAAAACTCCTAATATTGGTATCATCTAACAAACTAGGAATAAGTGTCCTGGGCGGTATCCTCCTCATTGCTTACACATACTGGTTGTTCCGTCCTTTCTGTTGACGTGTCCTGGGCGTACTGAATGTGGACTGGGTAATGCATATGGAATGGGTAAAGCGTACTGGGGTAATAAGGGTAAGCCTATCCTGTAATATGTATCATTTTTTCAGCGTTCGTTATATACGATATTCTAACCAATAGGCTCATCAACTTCTAAAAAAAAAGCATTGTAAGTAAACATCGCTCGGTTGTTCCGAAACCTACAAGAAGACATGCAATAAGAATCCACCGATTGGTTCTCCAAAACATAAAAGAAGACGTCCTCCATCGATTCCCAAGCAGCTTGTCCTTAGAAATCCCTTTACTCCTTAGAATAATGCTTATTCTGCTTGTTCTAATGACACTGGGGATGCTTGTCGTAGTGATCTGTTTGGGCTTGTAATGATCCTCCTGGGAATGAGGCTTGGCCTGGTCATGCTCCTTCAACCAACCGTTTATGGAAATTATCCTGCTGGGAATAATTATGATTATGTTGGGAATTAAAGAACTGGTTAGACTGGGAATCTTTCAATTGATGTTGGTTCAACTGGTTCTGCCGGTTGTTCTGCTGCTTTTGCAGTTTCTTATGACCCTGGAATTATGCTACTTAAACCAATTATTCAAATGTTGATTAAACTGGTTATGCTATTTTATTTGGATATGCTATTGCTGCTGCATCTTTAACTGCTTCTGCTACCTATGTTACTGGCTTTGCTGGGTGTCTATAGACTCTCGAACTGATGGAAGGGGTGCTCGAGCACTTCATTCCTTTAAAATATAGGACGGAAGGGCAATACCTCTCGGACCTACCTACCAGGTAGTCAATTTGCTAGTTCGAAGGTGGCATATCAAGTAGTTGTGACTTACTCACAGTATTGGTCATAACTTTTACTGCATATAGCCTTGTCCCGTGGTAAGCACCTTATGGTATCTATATTGTAGCACATATTGGACTACCCTTCCTGGTAGTGTCATTCGCCCTTTCATTGGACCCTCTCTATGTGGGCAAAAAAGAAAAAGCTTTCCAGGCAAGCAGCTTAAATCAAATCAGTTCTGTCTTTTGGTGCAAGCCTGTTACATGGAAGCTCAAGGTGTAACGTATATTAGCATAGATGCGCATATATAAAAGCACGGCATCCCGTGGTCGAAGCGCGTCTACGCCGCCGTAAGAGTTTATTTGATGCACGGCGTCCCGTGTTTAGTTTCCTAATTTTTATTATTCCTTCTCCACCTCTAGCCCGCGATCTAGCCATACAGCCCGCTTATTCTTCCACCCATTGGGACCATCCCTGCCCGGATCATATAAAATTTTGTATAAAACTAGATTGATATCCCGTCCTTCCGTTGATTCAACCACATGTGGGATGAACCTCCTTCCGGGCATATGCCACCTGCGTATAGCTAAGACCTTGGATAATAATAAACCGAAGCGGGATACCGTAACTGGAATCGGAATCGGGACCCCTCTTATCAACCTAAGCACCCCTTCTCCCCCCCCCACCCCTGCAGACAGTATAGAGAGAGAGACATGCATACAAGCAGAAACAACAAGGGGAAGTAACGGAGCTGCGATAAAGCTGGAGCCAGCAGGGCAGGTTAAAATTTTTATGTTTATTCGCCCTTGTAAACGCCATATCAATCCTCAGGTGATTCTAAAGGAATTATAAACCAAAAAGCAACCCCTGTTCCGTAGTGTAAGTGATTTATAGGAAGAGTTATTATAGCTCAAGGTTGGGTGTTTAGGTGAGAGGTCCCTCCCTGGTGATTTATGGGTGTAGGTTTCAAGGATGGAGTTGTAGGTTCGAAGTCAAGGGGTATAGGTTCAAGGGTCGAGAGCCGCGGTTGTTTATATTTATAGTTATAAGTGAGTTTATAGGTCTTCCTGTCTGTTTTGGAAACCGATGGAGCATTTCTTCTTGTATTTATTCTTTGATGCTTTGGAGATTCTTGTATCTTTGGGAAACGATGGAAGACGTCTTCTTGGAGGATGTTTTGAAACCGATGGATGCGGCACATCTTACTTACGATCACCTGTTGAGAGAAAGAAGTTGCTAAGCCCATTGTTGTAAAATCAAGTATATAATGCAAACTGAACAAACTGAACCTTCTTCCGAGATAGGTGTTCCACGGACCCAATGAGGAATAGCCCGCAGACCTAACTCGGTTTACCTGATTTGAGAAAACCTCCCCTACCACAAAATTGGCATTTCACGACGCTTCCCTATGAGAGGCAGGATGACATCATAAGCTGGTTGAATCCGTGATGCTATAAACCGAGGCTGGTCCAAATCACCCGAAGAAGCTGGTCCAACCCGTGAATCTAGAACCTGTGGTGGCTAAACGTGAGGCGGGGATAACCCGAAGCTGCTCAAACCCGAGGTTTTACAAACATAGCTGCTTGCTGGTAAATTAATTCAGTAAGCAAAGGTGGGATATAAAGATTATAGAGAGTGCGAACGTAACAAGAGATGGTAAATTTCAATTTTTTTTGGTGGATGGATGTGTCAATTGGTTCGAGGAGTGAGAGAGTTTATCAGGAGGGATATCAATAGGGCAGTTAGCAAGAGAGGTTGCAACGGTAAGATCGCAACAACGGGCGCGCAACGGGTAGCAATAGATCAGCAGGTCTCCGGTTTGGTGCTTATGTGTCGCGAATCTTAATTGTTGGGTCTTGCTTCGCGGGTCTGGGGAGCAGCAAGCAATCCTAGCCATATTTGTTTGTTCTCAAGGCCATCCTGCCCCTCATGGAGAAAAGTACTAACATGGCATTGTTAAGTAATAAAAGAATCACTTAAAGTAACCAATGTGGTCCTTCACGGCCTCACCAAGTACAACAGATGCCCTTACCTTTTTGCCTTTTACTCTAGCCTTTGCCTTTCAACCTGAACCTTATGACAGAAGCCAAATGCCTTTGCCCTTTAGCCAAGTCCCACAGATGCCAGCCTTGAACCTATAAACTATCAGCAGAAGAATTAACCTATCACCTCTAGCCTCTCATCTTTAGCCAACCAAGCCAAAGTCCTTCCTTAAAATATATCTGGGGTATTTGTAGTTCTTCAATATAAAGGCAGTCCTGGTCTTAGAGGAAGGAATCACCTTAACTGCATGAATTAAGCAATTTTACTATATTTATTGAGTTGAAGCTTTTTACTAAGCTATCGAACTGCTTCAATGGCTTCTGGGTCCCGAGCCACTATATACGACCTGGATATGCACCTTAAATGGGCTATGGCTCCTCTCCAACGGGCACTGTATTTAATCTGCTTTATATGCTGCTTCTGGGTCTCGATTTAAAACAGACTCTGCCTTTGCTTATGCCGCTTCTGCTTCTGGAATTGTAGATGAATGAGCTGCATGCCTCTCGAACAGGAGGGAGGCGCTTAGCGGGGCGTTCTTACTTCAGTAGTGGGGGGTTAATTTACTCGCTTTCGAATGGGCTTTGCTACTGATGCGTTTGCTTTAACCTCCGATACCTTTGTGGCTGCTCCCGGACCAGGATAGTTTATGGAAGTTTATGCACATCATAAGTAGGAACACATACGAATGTCAGAACCAAGCTTCCAGGAACAATATTTGTGGTAACATCATTATTTGCAGAGTGGACTCCCCCATAAACTAAAAGTCTAAGTATGTGCCTGAGGGCAGGAGTTTGCGCGGGTTAAGACCCCCCGTCATTTTAGTAGTGGTAGGGGGGAAGGTGGTTGAACCTTCAACCCCGCGAACAACAAAAAGGCAGATAGCCACACCACGAAACAAAAAAAGCAATATAGGCTATGGTTAAATCACTCCGTCTGGTCCCGATTAGAAATGATTTAACTTGTAAATGTGTTTTTAATCCTCCCCAAAAACTATAGTTTTTGCTACGGTCTTAGATTGACCAAATATGTAATAGATACAAGTATATTGGCGTATAATGCCCTGTGGCCCCACAGGAGTCTAATATCTTATAATCCCTTGGGTGGAGTATATAGATAGGTTAAACCCTCCAAAACCGGTGCCTGTTTCAGATGGATATTTTATTGAAAACTTCTTATTGCTATGATTTTGAATCCTGACCCTTGGACCTCAAATGTTCCGATTAGGTTGAGGTCATACATTTCCATACCCTGAAAGTATGATACTAGTAGTCATGGAGCGGAGAGGGAGGCGCGAAGCCCTGTACCCAGTATAGTGTATAAAGGGGCCTTCATACAAGGGTGGGAACCATACTTTTACCTTGAGTTTCATATTTGGATCTTATTTTTAAGTCATATCGGGATCTTCTTTTAAACATAGGAAGGATCTTCACATTCGTTCCTAAACTTTTTGTCTTATTTGCTGCTTGACTCCGTTCCGGAATATTCTCTTCAGAAACTTATTATAGGTATAAGTATGAATCTTCTCTTTAGGATTAGATTATTGATCACATAGGAGGAGGATATTTGCTTCGCACCTCACCTTCGATCTTGGAAGGGCGGGCTTGCTTGGGTTGGATGCGTGGGCTTAACATTGCTATTTACCTTTCTTTATGAAGCTTAGATGCTAGGTTTTTCCATTTATTTGTTTGTTCCCGTGGGTGCTTTCTGTTTATCTGTAAGCTGGGTTCTATCTATCCTCTGCCGCCTGCCGTGTCCAGGCCTGTATTGTCAAGGCCTGTATCGTGTTCTGGTCCTCATGCTATGGGACCGAATTAAACGCTCCTAACCAACAACCAGGGGCAAGCCAACGCTCCCTTCTCTGACTGTTACTACCTTAGCACAATGTGTCAGGCGCATGACCTTAGAACGGGTGCATCGTAAATAAGCATCGTGATTCATTCCTTCAATCCATCCCAGGTAGGAACCATGTGTTCCGTATCAGTAAGTGAGTTCGAGGGTTGAGGGTATAGATCGAGGTGGAGGTAGCTGTGGTTGGGTTTCTCTCGAGGGGTCCAGGATCAATGTAGAGGGGCCCCTCTTTATATTTAAACTACTCTATGGGGACGTGATATTTTACCTCGTATTGGGAAAAGAAAGTAGAAAGAAAGCTAAGCATCGAGTGTATCAACACTTGGATCAACACCTGGATTGAAACCTGTATCGAGTACCGGCATCTAGTGGATCGAACCCTACCTGGCTGGAGTACCGGCATCTAGTGAAGAAACATCTGGCAATCCTAGGGAACCGCTCTGAAAGGGTATAGTTCAGTAAATAGAAAATCCACTTTGATTTCCCGATGATCAATTCCGGCTCATTTGTAAACGAAATTTTGAAAAAGAAAATAGCGAATGAGCCTTATTTATCTATTCCCACCCAACCGGAGCCGCTCTCCTAACGTAGGAAGGGGAGGTTTTATGAATCTGGTGCAAGAATACTTTGTGCCTGCTCCGAACCAAGTATTCCATCGATCAATCAATAAAGAAATCCATCCCTCCCCAGCTCCCATCAATCAATCAATCAATCCATAAAGCAAGCCCGCACTCAAATAAAGAGGTTGCACGATGAATCAACGTATATGACCATGTCTTTCCCGTCGATATGTCTAGTGGTTGCAACAGCCATTTAGGAACAAGGCAATGTTCCGTATCGGTAAGCTTTGTTAGTTGAGACGGGGGATTTTGTCGAGGACGGGGGATTTTGTTGAGGACGGGGGATTTTGTTGAACGGGTATCATGTGCTTTCTGTTGTACTACCCCACCCCTCTAAAAAGATGTGGGCAATCTAAATTACTATCCGGGCAAGCAGCATCAGCCAACTCGGCTCTGTATGTTGTTGCCCATCACATGTAAGCTAAGGGTGTATAAACGTATGTAAGCATCATCGATGTCTAACAAACTCCTTTAACCACATCCTGTGTTTGCAAATAGTTGTCGAACACTGAACATAGTCGCCGTTCACTGAATCCGTTAACAGACACCATTAACAGAAGCCATCATTCATTCACTGCCTGCACGAATCCATTCACTGATGCACCTACTTAGCCCCGCCCCGTGTCATTCACTCACGGCACATAGAAGCAATTCGCTGGGTGAAAAATAGATCTTGGGTATGAGTATTGAAGGAGCGGAGCTGCTTGTCCTTCCGAGGGCAAGGGGCGAGGTACGAGCCGCTCGACCGTAAGGGAGAGGGTCCTTATCTCATAAAAAAGTACTAGGTGTAGAAGGAGTTAGGGGGGATGGGTGCTACACCTCAAACTGGGACAACATGCCCCACCTGCCTGACTGGCACTACCCCTGACGAGCATGAATGAGACTACCTGCACGAAGCTGTTAACAGAAGCCACGTCACAACAAACATAAGCCATTCACAGAGCATGCATCTAGCCCCGTGTAATTCACAGCACGAAGCCGTTAACATAAGCCGTTAACATCACAAGGTGAAAATAAGCCGTTCACAGAAGCAAATCACTTAAGCGCCGTTCACTAACTGCACGACATTCATTCACTAACTGCGCATAGAATATTCGCTGGGTTACCACTCTCGGATATGGCGTGATGTTTACTGGGTATTTTATGTGAAGGGTTTATTCTCTTTCGGGTATGTGCTTATGTTGAACTTCTCTCATTAGGTATGTGGAGACGGGGGTGTTTGTTGAGGGACGGGGGAGTTATTTGATTACGGGTATCGTGTGTGAACGGGTGGCACATGTTTCTTTCTCGGGTCTGTGGTCAACTTGGAATGTGTGATTGGTGAATGGGTGCGCCTAACGCTGTGGACTATTTCATTTCCCCTGTCCGCTCCTTCCGGCCAGCATCATCAGCGGATTCAATAAGTTCTAAATAAATAGAAAATGCCGAACACCTAACCTCAGCACCCATCTCGAAAGATGTTATCTGTAGTCCGTTGGACCAGCCCTCTCAAAAGGTGTTGGCCATCAATCCAAATCTTTCCAGGCAAGCGTATGTATGGCTGCTATGACTGGCTATCCCTTCTGGCTAAGATCGATTATGTCTGACTGGCATATGAACCTATACCTCTTGTGAATCATCGTATATAATGCTTGGTCATGCATTCCCTCCATCTATCCCACCCAGGTAATCACATTCCCAAGGCTCCGTATAGTTCGAGGTTACAGTTCAGGTTGGGTTCGGAAAGTCAGGGAGATGTCCGGTATTCTTAGATTAATAGACCTGGACTTTCCAGGGTAAAAACACTTCAAAATGCAACGATACTTGCTCTGTAGTGTGTGTGGGTCAGAGGCAACCTGGGGAACCAACCTATGAGGTACTGCTGGAGAGAGAAAGCTGAAGCAACAAAAAAAGAACTAGTGTGGTTACCCCCACCGGGGGAAGGGGATGAAAAGAACAACACAACTGCAATACAGAATGATTAAATGAATCATCACAGCACAGCGAAGCATAGTCGAAGAAGCCAAAAAGCCGAAGCTATTTAACAAGGTGCGTAGCTCTTTCCATCCATTTTATGTATTGGGTGAAGCGGATATTGGAAGAGCGGCTTGCTTGGGTGCGTGGGCACAGAGCATTGAACCTTTACCCTTGCTATCTTCCCTTTACTTAACTGTTACCTACTACCCTTTTCTTTTTACCAACCCTTCACTGAAGTTAGGTCTTCTCAAAACTTCGATCCAACAACCTATGCCTATGGAATGAGCATTGCATATATGTAATTACATCATTAGTTTCTAATACATGTATGCTTTACACCACCAGAGCCGAGTCTCCCAAACTACGCATGGCCACATCATCCATAGCCCACAGGGAGTACACCTATGATGCACCTATGAAATAATGCCGCGTAAGAGCCGGGTGGGTATCGATCTGGATCTAGATATGGAACTGATGAATCGGGATCACGAACAGCTGCTAGCTTTGGATCTCTATTATTTCATGGTGGTGATAAACCTGGTTATGGAAAGAAACATGGTCTAATCCGACGGTGTCTGGTACGGTTGGGTCTGATCTTGTAGGGTCTGGTCTCGTAGGGCCTAATCCTGTAGGGTGTAGCATGGTTAACCGGCCCCAGCCTTTGGTGGGAGCCAATGTGCAAAATCCGGGGCAGTGATGGTGCCACTTCTGGAACTACTTTCTTGACCCTATGAATCAACAGAATAAACTGCTGCTACGGGTGCTCTCTCTATGGGCGCTTCTGCCTCCTTCTATGCATCTGCTTATGGGTTTCGATCTGGGCGGGGTGGTTATAAGACTTAGTAAACAGGATCTGTATATAGTTATTAATCTGCAATGCGAGGATCTGCATCTGCGTCCTATGGAACAGGAATAGGCGCTTAACCTGGAAGATGTGAACCTAGTTGTGCTCCTGTCTTTCCCTTTGCTTCCTTAGTTACTGGATATGCTTGCTCTGCCACTGATGCCCTTGCCTCAGGTGCTTCTATCGCATGCTTTGCTGCTGGATAAACCACTGGATCTTGAACTGGACGAAGGGAAGCTAGAGGCTATGGGTATCGAATAAATGGAAGGGATTCTAGGCTAGGTGGTGGGCCTGAGACGCGTAGTTCCTTTGGCTCTTTTGTTGGTTCCTTCGTGGCTTGGGTGAATAAAGAAAAGGTTTGGTTGGTGATTGGAGATGAGCGCTCTTTGGGCGTTGGCATATCATGGCCTGGCTTCTTCTAGGTATGGGTAGGACTTCGGTTAAAAGAGGATCGTTGTTGGTTTGGTTTGGTGTTCCTTGGCCAATTAATCTTCCCACCCTATTAAAAACTGCTAGTTGTTAATACGTAAATAATAGAATATACGAATTTACACACACCGGCACACGGGGAAGAGTAGAATTGTTTGGATTTATAAATCCCCCTCTATTGTCGGATTTCCCTGTTTGTAAGAGAAGTCAATCCATAAATAAGATACTAATTTATTTCCCGCCTGACTCGGCCGGGGTTGTGGTAGGGAAGAAGAAGTGTTGTTAGAGGTTTGTTTTTTGTTTGGCCTGGGGAAACAGAAGTAGTGCTGCGAAGAAGGGCAGGCAAGAAAATCCACCATAGCCTTGCCCGATGCGGACAAGCGACTTCGTACCTTTACTGCCTTCCCCTGTCGGGAAAGAGCTACGCACCTTGTTTTGCTTGTTTTGCCCGGAGTGTGATTGGTAGTGGATAAGGTAGTTTATTTATCTCTCTTTCTCTGCTTTTCACCAGCTGATCACCTCTTTGCTTGGATGCTCGCTGCCAGGCTCCGAAGATCATCCTTAGTATGTGGGTGGTGTGTGTCCTAGGGCCTCAGGGAGGGGCATGGGCGAAAAGAGTTATAAACTTAAAGCTTTTCACCTCCTTGCAAGGTGTTTTTGTTTGCTCTGGGAAATAGAATCTAGAGTAGGTGGGTAAACACCGTCCGAGCCTCTCAAATCGAAGTAGGTTGGTAAATAACATCCTGCCTATAACAGAGCCAGCCCCTTCAATCCAATAAAATAAACCTGGCCGAGCAGAAAAGCAAATTCCTTTTATTCCCGCCCCCTTCTTGGCCTTACTTTACCATCTTCACCTTTCAACCTGGGAAGGCCAAACTTCTTTCACTGCCCCGCCAAGAAAGAGGTAGTCTCAGTGTGTCAAATAAGAGGAACATGAAATGGTCCATCACTTCATACAGCATTTCTAACTGATGCTCTCATGATGTACACCAGTTCTCATATGATGAGTTATACAAAATCTTTCTAATCAGAGGACCTCCAACTAGAATGTTGAAAGAATAATCCTCCCTCATTTAAAGCAACTCTGGAGAAAGTGTTGGATCTTTAAGTCTTCTACATATAATATAATAACCACTAATACAATCAACTTGAAACCCGGGAAATAAATGCAAATTCTCTTCAACCATATGGGAATAGGAATAGAGATATAAGTTCAGTAGGGGATATAGCAATGGATACACCATAGGTTAATATAGCATAACCTATTCAACAAATCTGACCAACTATACCACTAGCACTAGCTAGTTATGGGAGTGCTTGTTAGTGAGGTTGAGTATTCGTTGTCTAAGTTGAGTCTAAGTATAAGTATAGGATAAGATATAATTTGTAAAGTAGTCTAAGAGTTGTAGTTCCTAAGGTAGTCTAAGTAAAGTATAAGGCTAGTTAATTGTTTAATATGGTTGAATTATGGATAAGGATATAAAGAAGACTAATGTGGTTGAGTAGAATATAATAGAGTATGAGTGAAGTCTAAGTTATATTCCTAAGTATAATGTATAGAATCCTAATATTTCTATTTTCATAATCTGTATTAGGGGTCTAGTTGATTACCTATCTAATAGCTTAATAAGAATGGAACCTACATAAGATCTGTCTCCTCTAAGGTTTACTAAGAGCTTAAAGAGGGTTGTGGGTCTTGTGTTCCAGGGTGTCCAATGGTAATGTACCTTATTGCTGTCTACTGTGATCTACCTGATTCCTGTGTACTCTGATCTATCTAAGACCTTATCTTATTTCTATGAGACTGTAATAAGAAGAGAATATATCTGTATACTGTGAGGTTTCCTTATTGCTGTATAATATATATATATATATAATTTATAACCCTATACTGAATGATACCTAAGTAACCCCCTTGAGTCTAGGAATACCTAACTTCTATCTTTCTAATGTCTAAAGAAGAATACCTTACTTATTACTAAGGAATACCTTATAATCTATATATATAAGACTTCTGAATGTGTCCTTTCCTAATATAAGGCTTATAAATGTGTTCTTTGCTTCTACCCCGGTAGCTTGAAGTGGAAGTCGCATTTCTTAGGGTTATTAATCGATGTCCGGAGGTCTTGCGCTTCTGAGGGCAAGGAAACTCGCTTGCTTGACCGAAGGGAGGGCAAGGGGTTTATCTCTTCGTAGGAGTGAGGCTTATCAGAGTTGATGGATGATGAAAAGGGTGGTATGATGGCTTCCTTTGCTTTATGAAAGGAGCAAAGCGGAGCCCGATTGGGTGGGTATAGACGTGTGAACAGATCCAGTAGTATGGTGAGTTGGTTTATATAAGACCTCCTTGTTTCCCAACTATAGATGGGTTCGCTACATAAGATGCCATCTGTGGAAACCCAAGTAAGCAGTAAACTCTGCATAGAAAGGATCCCTAGAGCAGTGATTTATACATATGGGCAGAGGTACCAGTTCGAAGTCAGCTGCCAACACTTCTGCTATATGCGACCGTGGTTAGCGGACGATAATGTCACATATGGGCAGAGGTATAAGCCCTCGACTTTATGCTAACACCAAAGCGTGTTGAGAGGGTTTTAAAGCAGCAGGCAAAGGCAGTGGAGGAACTGCAGAAGAAGCAAGGAAAGAGGAAGCGTTAAGCTGGCTCACTTTCCATGGCAAGTACAAAAGATGTAATTTATCAATCTCTTCCCCATGAACTAACTCTTCAAAATAGGTAGTGAAAGCTTTACTTAATAGGTATGAGCGCCTTCCTACAAGCTCACAAGCCTTATAGACTTGCCTTAATTTGTGACACGGTATGGTGAAAAATAGAGCATAGTGCTGGCTCCCCCTATGACACTTGCCTGAGTCTTAGGTCTTTTGTGTCAGGTGAAATTAGCTTTATTTAAACCTTTCTCTTGCCGTTCTGATTCTCTATCTATAACTCCTATTGCCAGACTATAGTAGCTCTTTAGTGCATCCAGTAGTTAGTAGTTTCCCAATATATAAACTCTTAGACTACTCGGTCTAAGCTCTCTACGACTCTATCACTGCCTTTATGTATGCCACTCCTAGTAGTGAATAAGCTGTAGTAGTTTTATATCACCATTCCCGCTATCTATGATGCATAAAAAATATGTATAAAACCAGAAATAAAGGTCCGGAGGTCTTGCGCTTCTGAGGGCAAGGACTTATTACTTGCAATTCAAATTCACTACTAGATCTGTCTCTTAACTGAGAGTCATTCTTTATATATTAATTACGCAAGGATGCGCAAGCACGCTCGACTAAAGGGAGAGGCATTATTGCCTACAGATCACTAAAAAAGGGGAGTACAAAAGCTAGCAATTTGAATGGCCCCCCTGAGCACATGCAACGCTCCTCCTGCGACGCACCCTTAAATTGAAACCCTCCTCTTCAATTATAGGTCCTGACTTCTTGGCATACCCATAAATAAGAAAGTTTACATTACTATTGCAGTTAAAAAAGTGCGTAACTCTTTCCTAGCAAAAGAAGGAAAGAAATAAATGCACAATTTTGATAAAGAGGACTATTGCACTTCACAATAATAAACATGCATTTTACCTTGCACTTCACAATAATAAACATGCATAGACCATCGCAGTTCACAGAGTCCTTTCTTCCTTAATGCCCCCTCTTAAATAGAAACCCTTTCCCGAACATACATAGGAAACACCTGCCCTGAGCATATGCAACGCCCTACCTAAATGTAATAGCCCCCTTCAATAATTTCATGATCCTTACTTAGTCTGACAACTCCAATAGATAGATAGACGAATTCACCCGTTCGACCGGACCAGTTCCGCAGTTCCCACCTACGCACCCTCCCAGCCCTGTCTTACCGCCCGAGCTCTCTCATCTAGAATTAGAAGCCCCATTCTCGTCTGTCTAAAAGTAGTTTTAAGCCCCATTCATTCTCTCTCAACAATGAAAGAATTGCTCATTTGGATCCTGCTCACTACACTGGATCGTAATAGATTCACTGGAGCCCCAGCATTCTAGATCCGTAAGCGGCAATAATTAGAGGCAGGCCATCTCTCGTATTTATCAACCAGCACGAGCCCCCCGATAGTTGAGTCGTCAACTAATCAGCACGCACCCGAGGTCACTCCTAAATGGGTTGGGTGGCCCACTTACTGCCTGAGACTGGGTGTTTACCAGGACCTTGCTTGCAGGAAAGAACATATCCTTCCTGAGCTATGTCTGCGGGAAATAATCCTAGCCCGACCTTTCCTTCTCTCTACTATTCCCTCAATTCTTTATTGAAGCTTGACCTGCTTAGACTATATAATAATCCATCTATATATGAGATTATTCCTTAATTGGATTCTCCCTGAGTTGCCATTTGTTAGATAAGCGATTATGCATGCTAGCTTTCCAGCCTCCAGGGCCTTAATTTATAGAAGGTCAGACCCTTTAATCCCTAGGGGGCTTTACAGTGACGTCAATGATGAGTGAGGCACGTTCAGGTATGCCTTAAGTATGTATGTCTATTAGGCGATTCAACGCGGCACAACAAGTAGCCAAACCAACCACCAAGTTTCCAACAAATGGGGATGCGTATTGAACTGAATGCATGGATGCGGGTAATGCTTAGTAATTGCGGGCGTTATAACATATAGAAAGTGGAGTTCGTTTACCTGAATGAAATGAGTAAATAGAGGAGCCTTGTTTTGAGCTAGTCATTGCTCTAGTAGATAAGTTCCACCAGCCTAGTAACTGCAGGTGTTATTACATATATAAAGTGAGGTGCGTCTTAGCCTTCCCCTCCTATGTCGGGAAAGCGACTTCGTTCCTTCCCGTATTAACCTCGGGAAAGTCCCTCTCCTTTTAGTCGAGCAGCTCCGCCCCTCTCCCGTATGGTCGAGACCTCCTTCCTAAGGAGCGAAGCCGCTTGTCCTTCATAGGGCAAGGACCTCTGTAACAAAAAAAGCACGTTTATCACCTCGATGGGATAAAGGCAAAGGCAGTTTCCCGAGTCTCAGTTTCATCAGTTTACCCCGTCTTTCTACTGTTGCTTTAAAGGCTCGCATTTTTACTGCTTAGATTTCTACTGTTGCTTCGATGGTGTGAATTTCTACTGCCTTGATGGTAAGGGAGTTTGCTGCTACCTTATAGGATAGGATCTTGGATCTTTAGCTCTATAGAAGTATAAGGTTTGGGAGCCCGGGCGTGGGGTGAAATGGGAAAGCTAATGAATAGTCGAATTGGAATTTATGCGGGGGTTAAGGGAGCTTTTTTCAAGTTTGAAAGCTCGGGCATAAACCAGTTGACTGACTGAACATGGAGCCCATTCTGACTAGTTATTCTGGGTGACCACGCAATCACGAGCCTAGAGTGTGCAGTCCGGCGGAAGAGGCCTAAGTAGGTGTATCATGCATGGTATATAGAAAAGAACAGAGCCGATCAAACTAGTTTCTCTGGGGCGGGGGCAATGAGAGCGTTTCCGGAAAACACGTAGTTGTGTGTCCTAAGCTAGCAGCATGGGGTAGCGGCACAGGCAAAAGGCAGAGGTCCTAGTACAAGTAATCGATAGGTGATCGTATAATAATAATAAGAGCAAGTGCGTCTTTCTCCGGGTGATCAATTGAACTATCGAATACCTTAGTCGACTTTACGTCTCCCTCCATTGAATCACGCTACATTCCCACTATGCGTGTAAGCTCACTGGAAATGACGATCATTCCAATTGGAGTGTTAAACTGTAATGAAAAGACAGACGATTCAATGGTTCTTCATAAGGTGGGAATAGCTCCTACTAGTTGGTCGAAAATAATGCAGATATCGATTTAATACGTGGCGAGTGTAAGTGCTTACCAGTAGTTGGATGCGCAGTATCGTGTGATACATAATTGAAAGGTTTTACATAGCATTATAAAACACGGATCCAAGTTGTATGGTCTCCCGCTCTGGTGTGAGAGATGCTCCGCACAAAAAAAGTGTAGCCACGAAAGCTTTATCCCCCTTAAGAATCTCTGGAAGTCGCTATCTGTAGGGCAGGGTGCTTACCTGTGGTATGATATACGGGATTTGACTTAAAAGCGGCTCAACATTAACAAACTTCTCTAGTAGCAAATGATTGGCTTATTGATTGCTTTTTTTAAGCTTTAATAATTCAATTTGGTTTGCTTGCAGAGTATTTATAATCGCTCTCCATGAAAGCTTTCTTCGCAGCTTAGCTTTGACTGATACTTAGTGGGCAGATAACACATGCATAGTTATTCTTGCTATCATTACTGCACCGGCTCCCACCGCTTAAACTAATACTTAAGCTTTCATGGTTTTTAGATTAATAGCTTTGGTAATTGCTAGTATATTATAAGTGGCTACGGCTGCTACTTCTTCGGGTGTGGGGACATTATTAACGTAATTACGCCATTTCAGAATTGAGTTTGAACCTTCCCAGAACTATGAAACGAAAGGCTCTGAACTGCGATGAAATTGATGAGAGAAATTTCGGATTTCCCTAATGGTGCGTAGCTCTTTCCCGACAAAGGAGGGGATGGAACTGCAACACTTTTTGATGGCAATTTTCTCTTTATGAACCCGTCCTCGCCCTCCTTATGTCAGGCGAGCCCTACGTCCTTATTTGTTATTTGTTGGTTCGGAGCAATCCTCCTCGCGTGAACTTCTCCGAGATTAAATTAAACAACCTCGATTCGGAGTAAATCCTCTCCTATTTTGCTGCGAGCGTTTACATGTTCTCGGCGATGTCGGAAGAAGCCTCAGAGATGGTCTTTTAAGATAAGTAAGTTATTCTCTCAATGGTCAATACCCTGTTTAATACCCTCCTCTTTATGTGTTGGGTGAGCCCCCTAGGTCCTTTGGTTAATCCCTAAGGTTGGATCAAAGTTTTTTTGTCACATTCCCTGCAACCATTTCCTGATAGTATCTAAGAATGAACCCGAACGCCTTGCTTGAAAAATTGTGATCCTGTTATATAATGTGAACTTCCTCCGTTTTATTCGAGTGCTTTAACGCTGATGTCATCTCTGAGAGTGAATGCCTTACTTCGAGTGAACGCTGATCCCCCGAATGGCAAATACAAATTCTGAATAAGTAGTTGTAAGCATCAATAGCGAGGATAGGCGCGCCCATAGAATTAATTAGCATTCCAAATAAGGGTAATTATTATTACTTAGGTTTTTTGCAGCATTCACCAACTATGTATCAATCACCGACTGTGCATTGAAGTATTCACGACTATACGTTGTATAAAAAGTCATAGGGAATATCGATAAATGATTCTAACCACTATGGTTTTTGCTACGTTCATCTCTGTCCTAATTAGCTGCATTCATATCTTTATGAATAAAAGTACAGATGGATGAGGAACCACCTGAAGGCATACTGAAGACGGTTATAAACGCACTGGAAAAGGCCCTCTCCCTTTAGTCGAGCGTGCTTCGCTTCATTGAGCCAGTTTTCAATATTTGTAGATGTGCCGCTTCTTCTCGAACCCGATCTGCAGCTTTCTCTTTACTTTTCAATATTGAACTACAGCCCCTAAACTAAAGCCTAGCTCCTAAACTAAAAGCTCCCCTATTATGAAGGTAGGGTTAATTCGACCATAGATTGGTTAATACGCAGTGACCCACATCCGAGAACCTACTTACTTAGTGATAAAGCAACCAACCTAAATTAGTAGTTCAGGTTCTTCATGGATTATCTTTATAGGTCATGGAAGGATGACTGACATATATATATCTTTTTTTGCTTTTTTCAGAGCCTATATAGCCGAGGATATAAAAGAGGTGGGTCTATCTCCTATATTTTTGGAGCCGGTAATCAGCATAATCTTTTGGACCGAAACTTATGGATTGACTCAGATCGGATAACACCTGCAAAGCTTTGGTAGGTAGCAATAACTTTATGTAAAAAGGTGCGAAGCCGCTCTCCCTTAGTAGGAGGGGGAGGACATTGATACGCTTTTCAAGATTGGTGATATCTTTTTCCTCGAACCCAACTCGTATGATTAAATTGGTTACGTTCTCCTTCATTAACCCAACCCTCCTTCCTTATGACTTTATTAGTTACGTTCTCTTTTAGAACCTCTAACCCTTCCCCTCCTTTGTCGGGAAAGAGCTACGCACCTTATGACTTTCACTTTTTTTTTTTATTTCAACTTTAAGAAATAATAGAACACAGAGCTGGTCTCATTTCCCTTATGGGATAAAGTCTGGGTAATTCCCTCATAGGGTTACCAGATAAGATTCACCACCCCAGATAGAAAAAGGTGAATAACTCTTTGCAGTACTTATTGGCTTGGCCCGGACCTCCTTTAACTTAGAGAGCCAGCATAAATAAAGGTAGTTAACCGGGAACCATAATCCCCAGCTTCTTTTTGCCTGGTTCCATATTGGCGATTTGGAGCCGCGAGATTGAGAGACATAGGAAGTAGAAGTAAAGATGAAATTCAGATGCTCGTGAGCGTGATCGGGATGTTCCTGATGCAGTGCCTGATGCTCGTAATAGAGAGGAATATTTGGATGTTCGAGGTGAAGAGTCTGATGTCCGAGATGCTCGTGATCGGGGTCCAAATTATTACCTTCTATTTCGAGAGCTAGAAGCAGCAGGTCCTCACTTGCCTCTCCAGAGTAAAGGGGCACGCCTAAGCGAGCAGGAGCACTGGTTCCAATTATTCAATTTCGAGTGCCTACGCCTGGTGTTTCAGACCCCCCAAACTAGTAGCAGAGGGAGCATCCGAGTAAGCATCTAAGCAAAAAGCACCCGTAGCAGAACTATCTCTATATCCAGTGGGAGAGGAGCAAGCACCGGGGACAAGGATGGCAGCAATAGCATAGGGAGCAAGGACAGTAGTTGGTTCAGCAGTCGGTACAGCATAAAAAGCATCAGTAGATGAAAAAGTCGGTCCAGATACACCAGCAGCACCTCCAGTAGCATAAGAACCAGTTGGATAGCCACTAGCACCTTTCCTAGCATCCCAGCTTGTTCCAGCTCTCTTTCTAGCACCTCCGCACACTTCAAAATAGCGTGCTCACATTGTTAAGAAAATACAACACAGTTTGGACTCAGTACCCACCCAGGGAACCAACAACATTACACATAGCTCTTCCGCATACATCCATATTCCAGGACACCGGGTGGTAAATTATGATGAACGTACACCAGCCATTTCTGGTATACATGGCAATGCCATCGGGGACGATCAGCTTTACCTTGGAACAACAGATCAGATCGCAGGTCGCACCGTGCACCAGACACTTTCTATCACTGCAGATGTGGATCCAGATCTTATCACTGGCGCAACACGCCCTCTGGTCGGTAATACAGATCAACACGGCCCACCCATATAAGCTAATTTCCCTGCGACGCCAGACACAACAAGTGCCTTAAAAGCAAGTTCCCATACACTATTGATTCAGACCATAGCGCCATTAATTAAGAGAATCTATTTGGAGCCATGGGGATATATTCCCACACAGACTAGGCAGCTGAAGCATCTCTTGCAAATTATAGTATTCATAACCCCACAAAATTCAACAATCCTACAACCCTACGCATTCAACATGGTAGGCCCGATGCATAACCTCTCAATACAGCTCCAGCTTCTCATACACTTTTGTAACGCCCCCTATATGGTTATCAGGATCTGCGCACTACTGGAGAAGAAGCCTTAACATCAGGCCAGATAAATTCTGCTGCATATTCTCTTATTGGCCAAACGCCCTAGGCGATCTCCACGCTACCATCATTTTATTAAGCAGTTAGGGTTGGCGTGAATAAGGCAACTCCTTTTATCCATGTGCAGACACTTCATAGCGTAATCTGCTTTCTCTCCAGGATCCACAGATTACTCTCTTCCCAAGCGACCAGGACGCTTTTGTTTTCGAGACCAGTGTGGCACACATTCCAGCGATTTATAGTTATCTATCCACACTACAGGAGTATCTCCTTTGTCATGCACTCCATTCTTCCACCCATCAGCAGTTTGGACCCACAGGTTTTCGTACGCCTCGTCGGGAGAGAGAATAGAAATCCCTGTTCACCCAACCCTTCTCCCCACCTTATTAATGGTTCATGTTTAATGGGGGGCACACTAATGGAAAGATCGAGTCCTGAGGTGATTAAACCATACAGATTATCACCGCACACCCCATTATATATACCAAACTACAAGCTCCTCTCCTTAAAGTGACGCACTATACCCAAGAGGTAGGATACTCCCGAAGGAATATCCCCTAAAACACTCAGGTTGTGGGTGGAAACCGCAATGGATTTACTCCACTTATATATCGCTCAAGGCTGCGCCATCATGGCATCAACACCATAATTTCGTCCCGATTCCGTCTTGACACTCACGTTAAAGCAGGAACGAAAGGGCCCTACTCACAGCAAGCAGACAGGCTCCACCTTTTCTTAAATAATAATTGAACAATTATTTATATACGGATACACACTCTTCACCCGCGCAGCAACTGAAAAAAGCATTTGAAAGTAAGTTCTTTACCGGCGCAGCAAGCATAAACCTTAACCGAAAACCATCAATATGAGCCGCCACTGCCATTAGTTTTTTTTACCGATTTTTAGTTTTACACATTTTGTTTTCATAACCGGAAGAAAATATTATATACGTATTAACAACTCCACAACTGCCATATTATTTTAAACGTTTTACTTTTATATTGCTCAGATCGCTTGAAGAAAGCAAGCCAGGGCCAGTTCTGTATAGAAGTGGCTGGGTTAATAAGGAGTATAGTGCCAGTAAGACTCGCATGCCGCATGCATAGAGGCGCAGGGAGGCAATGATTAGGAAGCGTTCTCCCTTACCTGAGCTACGCTCACTCAGGTAATAGAAGGGTGAGGAACGAAGAGAAGCGGAGTCACCCGCCCACTTTGGGGTAGGGGCCCCAAAATAGAGGGCGCGAAACAACCCCAATCCCTTGGTGAGGGTGCGCCAACAGGCGAGCCCGAAGGGATTTGGATTTCTCGCTAACCCTCTCTATGGTCGGGTGAGGGCCGCCATCGCCTTTAAATCAATCAAGAACCTTCCGTTCTTTTTGAGGTCAGGTAGCCCTTGCCCTCGGAAGGAAAGGACTCGTGATAAATCACCAAAATGAAGTTAACCATATGAATGGTGAGTGTCTTACGACCGTACCTAACCCTCCATTTTTAGAAACCATTCTTGATACCACCTTGATACCACCAAGCCTTCTCGGATCGGTTCTACAAGAAAAGCTTTTTTCATATCGGTGGTGCAGGGGACAAATTGATCACTCACTGAGAAGTGAAAACCTGTTACTATTGAGTCCCGAAGACGGATGCGACGGGAAGAAATGGCATTTGGAGGTGTTGCTGACTCCACATTTAGGTTTCGGCATGACACAGCTTGCACTGTCCTTTCGCACTTAGGCGCACAGCGTGCCGTCTCATTCAGTAATGATTCGACAATTTCCGGCGTAATTGAACGCAAGCTGATTCTAAGTAATCGCTGTTGTTCATTGGATTCCGGAGAAACCACTTCGTTAGGATTGGGGAATTGCTGAAATTCCCTCTGAATAGCTCCGATTCTCCCGTCGAAAGTCGCTTTGGAAGTATTACCCGAACTCCTCTGACTAAATATGAGAAAGCCTATAAAACAACAAGCTACTATCGTTTCTTCATTACATATTGATATCCCCTTCGAACTTAAGACACGAATGAATGGAATAGCAGCAAATAGCATATTTCCCTCCTTCGTATTAATGGAACTAAATATCGTTTGTCAACGTCATCATGACTCTTTTAGCAACTGAACGGAAGAGAAAATCCATTCTATTTTCTATGAATTATGGTCGCAGAGAGAAGCTTAGGGTTGGACCTCCCAGCAGCGACCCAAATTTATCCACCCATACTCCTTGCCCGATGCGGACAAGACCTTGCCCGATGCGGACAAGCGACTTCGTACCTCCGGACCTTAAATAAAGTGAATAAGGTTCTCCCTTTTGTTCAGGTCAGGTTATTCTTACCTTCTAGCTCTTTGAGGGGGCAAGGAAATAAGGAAGGGCCAGCACAGGATACTTTTTTTTCTTTTCTCAATCTAGCTCAGGCTTTGAAGATAGTAAATATAGAAGTGGGGCCTTCTTCTTCGGGGGGGCCTTTGGATTAATTTCTTGGATACCCGAGAAACATAATCTTTCAAAGAAACAGCTTCTACGGCGATAGATAGGGGTCAGGTTTGGCATCTCTGCCCCCTGCCCTCCAAACAGTATGGGAGCCTCTCGGTTCGTACTGCTCACACTCCCGGATCTTAACCCTTGGGTAACCCTCCTCCACCCACCATAGTGTGAGAAACAGAGCCAGGCTTCTTACTACAACCTGCCTGACTGACTGATAGATAGGCGTCGTGGTGAAAACAAACTATGGTACCTGCTTAGCTTAGCTCGAATGCTCCCACATGGATGGGGAAGCAAGCCACGTTCGACTTGCATGTGTTAAGATATAGCGTTCGTTCTGAGCCAGGATCAAACTCTTGTTTTGAGTATGATGCTATGGTATTTCAGTGAGCATAGAATTACCAGATTCTATTAATTCTTTATATATGTAATTATGCTAGATTCGGTATGGAAGAAAACTAGATTCGGCGTTCGTTGTATTCCAGGAATTCTTTATATATGTAATAACACTTGGTTCAGTGTGAGTCGTATTCCCTTTATTTTATATGTAATTATGCTGGATTCGGTATGAAAGAAAACTGGAATAACACTAGCAGTGTGAGTCGTATTTCAGAAATTATTTATATATGTAATTATGCTAGTGGATTTTGATCTCGAAATGATCACTTAACTAGATATATTTATTAGGCGAGAACCATTCTTTATCTATGTAATTACGCTTTTCATTCATTCAATTATTTATTCTACAAGTTCCGTGGTCAAACTGAGAAATCCCTATTTGGGTTCTTTTTCTATGGGAGTCATTTTGATTCTATATGTAATAACGCAAAGCTATGTTCGAACAAGTTTAGGTGCCTACTCTATCCTACTAGGATCATTCTTAAATAAGCATAAGTTAACCCGGGTAAGATAAAAAAGTATAGCCAAATCACCAGCATCTCTATAATAAGTTGAAGGAGCATTCTTCCCAGCATAACCAAGAGCAGGCAAAGCAGAACAACCAGCAACCTAATCAGCACCAGTGTAACCAGCATTTCAATAAGCAGTTCCATCCGCATTTGAACCAACCGGGCCA
>Ga0233336_1000008_pt1 | contig 35313 bp, 15 predicted proteins | sample GEONDECOMP225_FD_183636 | JGI IMG/M metagenome (GOLD analysis project Ga0233336, IMG submission 183636) | Leaf litter microbial communities from Shasta-Trinity National Forest, California, United States - GEON-DECOMP-225 | ecosystem: Environmental > Terrestrial > Plant litter > Unclassified...
GAGTAGTTAGAGCTGTAGGATTAGCTTATTCTGAACTAAAGCTATAAGCACCATATGTTTATTCAACAGGTTTTTCTTTAGAAAATGGATGGGTGCTATCACCTCAAATTGCAAAGTTAAGCATAGATAAGAAGCATCATATATTGGAAAGATAAGATGGGTAGTTAAAACCACGACTTATGTAGATATGTTATATTGTGCATATATTAGAATATCCTTCCTGCAAGCAAGGCCTGCTGTGCTGTCTCTACCAGGTGCTGCTTATTATGGGGAAGCCTATCTGGATGCACTAAAAAGCTACTAGTATGGCAATTAGGCACTGAGTATCAAACCCAGCATTTGAGTATTCAAATCAAGTATCCCGGGATCCAAACTTAGTAAGCAAGCCAAGTGTGGTTCTTTCTTTGCTTTGGCAAGAACGTATAGATGCGAAAAGTTCAATGTATAGATTATGCAAGTTTGGTTGAGCCTCAATCTTTGACACATCCACCCCTATATGAATGGGTGCTAAGGATTTCAATCACCCGGGAGGCAGATTCAATGTCTAGATTCCATTATCACATATGTATAAATTTGTTAGCCACCCTTCCTTACTACTTAAAAAAGTTACTACCTTTCCAAGCCCAGTTTTCAACGTTAGTTGTGGAGGTGTCATTGAGCTCCAACGTATAAGAGCACGCACATAGAGCTACCCCGGGATAGATATTGTGTATGTGAACACCAGTCGCAATACCCTACCTGTCCCAGGAGAGAAAGGAGGTGTATACGAGTTGAAGGCCCAGTTGAGAGTCAACAAAGACAAGTGTTAATTGCTTGCTTATACTTTTCCGCCCCCACCCAATAAATACTTAGGAAACAGGGTTGCACGAGGAGAGGAAGGATATGGCGTTGTCTATTGCAGAGAAACAAGCCTTAATAGAGTCTTCATTGGAGTGAATACCGTCGCTGTAGAGAACTAACTATTATACAAGTTTTGGAAAGGAAGATCTATTGGAGAGAAAGATTAAGTTGAAGCTTCAGACTCGGAGAGGAATAAGATTCTATGGGGGTCTCAAAACTTAACTCATTTTGCATATATTCTTTTATTGTACACACTTAGTCCATCACTTAGTTCCGTGGAGTGAAGATCGTCCTAATCGCATATATATATATATGTTTCACTTGCCCATAAGAGGTAGGTATCCATAGTCACCTTATCCTAGAGTCAAGACCAGACCGGGTTTCATAAGGACATTGCCTTGCTCTGGTACCTTAACATTAGGGTTAATAAATTCCCCCATGAGGAAGGAAAAGGAGCTCTATCGCTTCATCCATACGCACCCCACCTGATACTGCTTGCAGGCAATGTGGTTCATGCTGCTTTAACAGGATCCTCATTTGAATCCATCCGCAAAATAAGAAACAGGGCCTGAGCAGGACCTGGCAGAATTAGCATGTCCAGTTAGGTATTTTCAGCAATGGTCAAGTTAGGATGAAGGTCCCATTAAGGTAGTCAGGACCACATATATTCAGGACAGGAATCAAAAGGTTTATGACTTGGTAACCACCTTTATCTCCTCCGGAGGCAGAAAACCATGAGTCATTTACCTTATAAACCCTACCCTTCCATGGAACCAATAGCAGCAGATCATTTTTCTGAGCTGGTTATGCCGCTCGCCTTTAGGGCGGGGAATGACCCATAGCGCTGGTGGTATACTGCTTGGACTGCTGGTCGTGTGGAACTGCCGGTCGGGTGGGAATGCTTGGAATTATGCTGCTTAATAGTGAGTGGGTTTCACCCCCACACTATATGAATAGTGTGCGGGCTCCTAACGTCGCCCCGTTTGATAGCGTTTTTGGATCGACCGGAACAACCCCCCCACTTGGTGCTTATTTAAGATGGGAATATTCTAAACAATCTTCAACTGTTGGTCTTGGCATATATGTTATTTATTGATCCCACCTTTTTATTATGCCTGCCTTTCAGAGTAATTAATCTTCTTATTTACTTCCTTTCCAAAAACCCGGCAAGGTTCATCAGTGCTTACAGAATCAAACAAATTTGCTACATGCTCTGCGTGTCCTGGTTGATTGCTCGGAGGGAGGACCTAAAATGCCTTAACTAATTGGCCCGTAGCCTCCCCCACCAATAAAAATTCAGGTTTCTTTTTTCTATTTATTTAAGGCTTAGTACTAAGGTAATCTCTATAGATGTAGACAATGGGATATAACCTTTTGTACATAAGGCTTGAACTTGGCTTGAACTATCCTCTATGGCCTTAGGGCAAGTGTTCATATAACTGGACTAAGCTGGTCTCTGAAGGCTAATACCTAAGACTAAGGCAACTAGTATAGAGAAGGTCGAAGGCAGAAAGAATGGAAAAACCCATACAAGTTAAATAGGCCATAGAATAGTAACCGGGGGAGGAAGGTGAAAGAAAGTAAAGGGAGAGTCAAAGCAGTCAAGGGATAAAGATAAAGGATGGTAGGAACGAAGAGCGATTTATACTCTAGTGCGAAGAATAGCAATTCATAATACTAATAGCAGTAGTAGGAACAGAGATAGGAATATGAAGCCGCATGAGATCCTGAATAATAACCTTCGGATAAGGAATAATTGGAGAAGGATTTATTAATTATATGTGCGCGATCAATCCATCCATTCTGTAAAAATGTGGATCTGAATAGAGGGATGGGTAGGCGGTTGGCTCTTGTCTGGGGAAGACTTATCCTTTACCTCCTAATAAATTAGTTGGCTCATAGGGTAATGCTCATCCAGCTCCTTCCCCCCACCTCCTCCATCAAGTTGAATCCAATAAATAAAAGGCACATAGACTGGGTGCAACGTAGAGAAACATCGAAGGTATAAGTTTCCTATCTGAGCAGCGAGGGTGGGTGCCACTCAACGTAAAAGCAATTGACGGCATCCTACCTACTGGGGTAAACATAATGAAATGGCCTAGTTCAGTAAGAATAAAATAAACTTTAATCCCCGCGATGATAGATTTATTGGACCCCATAAAATTCAATCTTATTAATCAAGAATGGTGAATGAGGATACGAAGTAGGTGAGGAGGTAGACGAACCCTTCGTCCGAGGTACGAGGGCGATAGACGAAGACTGACTAAAGGAGAGGCTGTTTTCTATAACCGGGATCCCATCGGAGTAACCAAGTTGAGTAGCCAATTAGCCAGCCACAGTCGACAGCCACCAGCCCAGTGGATTAGCCGAGTCGAATAGCGCAGCAGCTAGCCACCACAGTTGAGTAGCCATGTCGAGTAGCCTCTTATCCAAGCCCAAGCGTGCATCCCAGGCAGGAGCATTCAAATGTTCTGTATTGGTAAGTGAGCTCGAGGTATACTTAGAGAGATTAGTTCGAGGACTTTGGTTTTGCATATAGAGGGTATAGGGTAAAGTTCTAGGTCGCTTTATAGGGTGTTTGGTTCTAGGTATAGGTCGAGGATTCAAGGTTCTAGGTCTCCTGTTTAGGTCTACTGTATAGTCTTCAATTGTCTGTCCGTGTCCCCACCCCTCCTCAAATACTATTAAGGCTTCCCTAATTCCTTCCGCCACTCCGACGGACTAGTGAAGCCGGGGTTGGACGACGAGAGATGAAGGACACCTGTTCAATCATACCTCGTTCACACAGATCCGACAGAGATATTGAAACCAGCGAATAGCTTCTATTTGAGTTACCTCCCTTCAGAAGAAGGAGATTTATACATGTACTTACCATATGAGCTTATCCCCAAATTACACCATTCCATGTTCTCAACAGACGAGAGAAGATAAAGAAGGTCCGTCCCCATTTCCCTGCACGAAAGACACTTATTCTTAGATCGGCAAGGACTCCTGGCTGGGAGGGCTACCTCCTACTATGATAATAAATAGATATTACTGCCCTCGGAAGGACAAGCGGCTTCGCACCTTGGTGATTACTATTTGGAGCACTGCGGGAGCATACCCCAACCAAAGTTCCCAACTTCTACTTTGAGTGAGTCCCGATTGTTGCAATAAATAGTTAAATCATAGGGATGGAATAGATATTTATCCCATCCCCTGTAGTGTAGTGTTGTAAAACTACGTTGTTTCCGTAAGCTCTACTACTTCCTTTAGTCCATCCAACTACTAGCTTAGAGTAAGTCCCATGGCACTTAATAGTAACTATCTTAGTCCATGCATTTTGTATTAAGTTCCATTGCCATTTCATAAATTTGATCTATGACAAGCAGGATGTCTTCCTAGTACGTGAAAATTAGTCGATCATAGTTGTTGAGAGCCAATAGTCTAGACCGTTGTCATTGCCGAGAGTCCCTAGTTATAGTGTCCCAGTCATCTCCTTATAGCTAATAGGAGGATAATCTATTCCCCCTACAGATATAGTCCCTTGGCATACATAGCCCCTAGTCAAAGTACCCATTTATATTGAGGATTCCACTGACATAGCCGTAAGCAACAGTAAGCGCCCGATACCCGGTCTTATACTACCCTCTGTAGCCGAGACCCGGGAGACCCATCAGAGATATAGGGTTCAGTTATATAGGTAATTCTTCTCCATATTTACACAATAGAGAAGAGATAGAATAGCTTTGGTTGGACAAGATGACAACTTCCAGTCCAATAGGACTAAGACTAACATTGTCAGCCGGTCATAGCTTGCTTTTAAAACTACGCTTGGATCCCTTTAGCTCGAATTCGTTGATCGGCTCGGCTACCCAACTTGGTTACTCATAAGATGGGATAGATAGATAGATAGATGGATGGATGGATGGATGGATACCGGTTCTAGAAAACAGCATCATTCAATACTTTTGTATAATAACATCTCATATTTAGGAGGTACAAGGAAATTCACCCAAAGTGGATTTTATTCTTAATGAAACATGCATTTTATTGCTCTTGACTACCTCTGCGCTTACCCTTAACGCGTAGGAACATCTCAATAAAGAGCCGATCCAAGATTCGATGTAAAGTGGCAATGCTGGTACTCCACTCGATTCAGGTGGAGATGCCTTCTTGTCTTTTTTGGAGATGTATTATTGTATGTTTTGGAAAACCGATGGATTTCTTCTGTTAATTGCATCCATGGTACCCGTTCACCTTCACAACGTGCCACAACCCTACACAGGAAGGTAGGGACGGGAAGCTACGGGACGGGAAGCTGCACAGGGAATAGGCCCGCGTAGTAGCCGCCCTAGAGGAGGTCCACTGGACACAGGAAACATCTCCACCAATAGGCGTACCACGGGCGTGGACGAATGAGGACTACTAAACAGGGGAACTCACCAGAAAAAGCCAGCCAGGATACCTTGCCATAGCAGCCAGGCCTACAACTCCATTAGTAATATGTGACCCCACTGTAATGAGGTATTAGCTTAACTATCACTTTCATTCCATCTCTAGTGATCATTGAAGCTGGTACTAGTCTTTAACTAAGTATATTGCGCAATTCCAATCCTCAAAATGGGATTATCAGATACAGATAAATTCCACGAATCCAATCAATCGACGCTAATCCTCCGTAGAATCCGCTAGTTAATCCTTAATATAATCCACACCTAACAGGGGTTGTTGGTCCCTTTAATTCCTTTAAGTAGTTAATTTACCCCTTTGCACCCACCAGGTTTTCAAAGGGAAATTGCTTAGAATTGCTTAGACGGGTGAGGTAATTTGAAAGTGTATAGGGCACCCGAGCAGCTATTTGGTTGGTGATTGTGGGGCGGGCAGTCCCGGGTCGTATGATTGCATCACACCAAACCACCGGGCATGAAAATTTCACTTTAGTGTAGGCAGGTCGAAGATTTAAAGCATTTGGCCCAGTTGATTCCTGTCCTTCCATCCTTCGAAAAAGAAAGTTGGCGGGCTTCGCGCGTCTGCTCTTATTGAGCGTGCTTCCCTTCCATCCGCCCCTGCCTGTTCTGATCAAGCAAAAAAGACTAGCGATGCTGGTGGGGTTTGTAGTGAATTCCGAAAAACGTTCTGACAAGCAATTTGATAGCTCTAAAACGGGTGGTTGGCGTGGTTCGAGTTCCCTCAATGGGTATCTGTCGTTATTTTTCTTAAGGCAAGTGGCTCACTGATTTAATGTCAGGTAATTCTCCATGCCATGGTTCCACCGAGGTCTGGAAAAGTAAATTCTCATGGGGCAACTTGATTCCTTCGAGCATTTCATTTTCATTCTCCATCCAGCCATGTCCATGTTTCTTAAGTTAAGGCTGTTGATTCCCAACCTATCGGGGACAGTTCGACGCAGCTAAGGTAAACCCTCTCGACTAATTCTCCATCCCGCCATGCACATGCTACTAAGAGTGCTCAGCTAAGAAACGATAATCCCTCCTTCCAGCCATCCATGTTTCTGTGTTTAATAAGTTCTGGCTGTTTATAATAAATCTGGTCGGTAGTTCCCACCCGTTTATCTGAAGTGCTTGTTTTAAGGAAGTGCTTATCCTTGCCTTGCTCGATTGGGTTTTTAAATACGGTAAATCTGGTTCAGAAGTATTATAAATATTATATACGTAATAATAGTGATTCAAAAAAAGGTCCTATCAAAAAGTAAGGTATATTCTCTAAAGCCCACCCAATTGGCCTGTTCACTCATTGCATTTGTTATAGTGGGCTCCGAAGGCACACACCCAGTTGGGGGCTAAAAGTTTGGTTCCGGTGACTTCAAAAAAGCTTCTCAGCTGCGTGTTTTCTTAAAGCGAACTAATGTTGTTGGAGATAAGATCCATCCACTGGGGTCTCGAAGTCGCAATTGTATTAAGCGAAATCGCTGATTGATAGCATTTAAGGTTGGCTCGTTTCTTCCATCCTGTATTTTGTCACTGATGAGGGCTTTAGGTGATTGAATGCATTTAAGGTAGAACCTTCCAATAAAGCCAGTTGCAGGCACCCGGGTTGGGCGGTTCCGGTCAATCTAAGAAACCTCAGTAAATGTGATTATATATGAGACCTCATTTATTGGGGTTCGGGAGTCATGTACTTTTTTGGGTTCTTAAAGTTGCATTTCTCTTTAGGCAAATTAATGAATTAGAGCATTCAAGTTATAATCTTTCATCCATCTTTGATGCGTCTGGCCGTAATTTATCAATCCAAGTAAAGCAGTTACAATATAAGCTCCGCAGGGAGTAGTTCCTAAAAGCAATCCAGCAGTTCTGACGATTCCATCTCACGCACGGTTCGCGGTTGTTCCTGTGCCTCCCCCAACCTGATGCCTTTTCATATAGGGAGGGATCTTCCGCTACGCTCCTTTTGAGCTTCTTTAGGATATGCTGTATCCGATTTATACACTTATTATCAATATTCTTTAAGCGACCAGACCCCTTCCTTTGGATGACATCGAATGAAAAAAAGGTGCCCACGAGGTGGTTAATTACGGTATCAGACCCGTCCAAATCCTGTCAGTTTGAACCCAGCCCAGCCTTCTTTGGGTATAACAGAAAGAAATACAAACCCTCATTTTTTGATAAGAGAGACATCCATAGATGAAGAAGGTTCTGTGCTTCCTGAATCCAACCATCACCACTAAACGTGCTTTGCCTTGAGGTAAAACTATGCCTACTTCTTGATTACTCTCCTCAGTCAGATAGCTACCCATCGTTGGATCGTGCGTGGAAAGAAACTACCCTGTTGAATTCACTATTGCCTTATTTGTTATATCTTAACACTTGAGTGGGTGAGCAAACATTGGCTACCCTATGACTACTTGAATACTTAAGTTGGACCTATACCACCTATTGACTACCTATAGATACTGCTATTTACCCGACTTACTTATGCTTATGATATGATGTGCTTAAAACTTAGAGCGTTGTACGGGCGTTCCCTTCAATATTATTATTGGGGTACCATTTTGTTAGACCAGGACTGCGTCCCTCAGCCTACTGGATTCATGCTTGTTGATCTAGCGTTACAACCTGCCCTGCTGTTTTCTATACATTGCCTAACTCATACTTTTGAATGGCCGAGCGAGCTTAGAGGTCAGACGAGGAGCGAAGCCTTCGCATCCATCAAATATATATGCCCTGCCTACAGGGTATTTCTAAGTGTATCTCACTGCCCTGCCGATCTCTTATTATTTCTACTAGTTTAAGATTCTTTTTCCCCCTTCACTTTGAGTTTAATATTTGGATCTTCATTATATAGGTTATATTGGCTCCGCACCTCACGAAGGAAGACAGAACCTTGGGTGGGGCTTAACGTGCTCGAGAAAGGAGAGGAACGGATGGAGATAATAAGAAATTGCTGGTCACAGAAACGAAAACGCATGAATTACGAACCCCAAAAGAGTAAAGGGGGGGTTACCCAGAAGGACTCTACCGAGGTACACGAACGTGGGCCACTCCTCTCAATGGAATTAATAAATGCCATTACTATCCAGATCAGCTACCTTCTGCCTGCCATGGAGATTATCGTATTGAGTAACATATTTGTTTAACCAAGCTCTTTGAGGACTCTTTCAACAGGATCCCCTTCACCCAAGCTCATTCACCCAGAGCTCTTGCCTAGCGGTTCTCTAACCTAGCGGTCTGTTACCTAGCAGCGAGTTTATAACCTATTGAGTCGAGGCATTTCCCCAGGTACTTCTATTCTGTTACCAGGCTCATTCAATCAGGCTTTTATTTGACAGGACAGCTCAATCACCAGGGCTATTCTTTATACAGCGCCCTCCCTACCCTATAGGATACAAGCGTTATGGATTACATAATGCGTTCGGTGCACAGGCCACACGTCGCGCTCAATGCGGTATCGCTTCCATAATGCTACCTAATGCTATCCATAATCGATCACCATAAAGGCCATCCACATAAAGCGCGTTATTGATCACATCTTCAAATAATGCGGGTATTTATTACCTTAATTCCACCACCTCACCCAATGCCAGGGGGTATTTATCAGTAGCGGTACTAATCCATAATTGAGAGACATCATCGAGAAACATAATACCGCCTCATCGACCCTCGCACCTATAATCTACCTCCCTTATTGCACCTTCCTTATTGCGTCTCCCCCATAATTGAATAAGATCAACGAAGAAAATAATTATGAGGGTAACCTCTTCTCCTCAATGGGACATCCCTACAAGTGCTCCTCGTTCTCTTATCTGTGCCGCTAAAATGAACGATTCTCGGTCGGCCTCCATGCGTCTTATCTCCTTCCGGTGGGTTATCCTTTGTATTGGCTAGCGGGAGCTTTCATTTTCCCCCGGTCTCGTATTGTCTATGTGGGTTGTCCCCTTGCCGACGGTACCTTCTTCAGCTCTAATATTGGGGGCAAGCAGTCACAATAATCATCATGGGGCGAAGTGTAGACAGTAGTGGGCTTCCATTAATGGGGAATGAGAATGCGGGGCTTTATGTGGGAAGTTTTCTATATGGGAACTACCAATTATATGAAAAGGCTATAAAGGATCACTGGTTATTACTGGCTTTGTTGGTTGAGGCCATGTCGGGCTTCAATCGGGTGCATTAGTTCTTGCCGGGTAGATGTGGCGTGTTGAGGGCAAGGGGAGCTCCCTGCTTATTAAGGGGGTTTAATTGCCAAGGGCAATTGTATGTAGCGGGAACCAACCATCAAGGGGAAAGGGTCGAGCAGTGTTGTTTGGTACGGTACCTTCATCAGCACTCTAACCATAGGCAAGCGCGATAGCGATCAATCAAAATCATTCATGTTGTCAAGCGGGAGGATTATCATAGCTCATTGTGTAATCGAATCCCTCCGTCCTAATTATGTGCGATGTTTTCATCAGCTCCCTCCGTGTTGTCATTCCTCCAGGTCCCTGTCCAGGTATTTTTTGCCTCCGTATAGTGTGGGCTATAGCTTCCTGAATGCATTAAACCGGGAAAGGGTAAACTGGGAGAATAAATAAGCGGATTGGATCGGCCGGGTAGCCTATCCCAGTGTATTAGCGGAGTCGATTATCAGTCAATTTATATTAGCCCTCAATGGGTACGTGGATTATCTCTCATATTGGGAGTGATATAGATTAAAGTATAAAGAAAGCTAAGCATCAACACTAGGATCGACAACATTGAAATACAAGCATAAACTCTGGAATAACATCTTGGGATAAAGGTACAAGCATATAAAGAAAACAAGGCATTAAGAAAGAAGTTCAATCTTACTTTCTTTGTAAGCCTATTTATTTATAAGAATTGATGGACACAAACAGCCTTAAGGCTAGCGGCTAGTAGTTATGACACAGTAAGCTTAAGTAAGTATAAAGTGGACCTTACTGCTAATAAAACTACAGCTCATAGTTTTACGGGAATGGGACGGAAACAGACAAGCAGTCTTTTAAGCTAGTGTAGAGTGACCTGATGGAACAGAGCTCTCATTAAGTTAATAGCTGATGCTCAAGAGGAAAGGAAGGTAACAAGTTATCTTTTTCATAGTGATATTTATGAATGGGAGACTCTTTTTAAAGTAATGGAGACACTTTTCAAGAGATAAGTAGTTAGCGTTGGAACTTTACTATCGGGACTCAAGTTGAACTGAGATCTTGTCTCTAGAGCTAGTACCGGAAGTAGAGGTAGGCCGGCCAGTCCAAAGGCCGGGGCTTAAGGCAAGCTTGAACTGGAGCTTACTGCGAGCTCCAGCAAATAAGCTATAGGGCCCATCCATTATGTTTTTTACTTAACCAAAAATAGAAAGTATGAAGTGTTAGGTTGTAAGTAGCACCCATCGTTCATTCCCCTAACTCCTTCTCCACCCATTCAAAGAAGCAGTATAGCTTGTAGGTAGTAGAGCTTGTAGTAATAACAAGTATGAAACTATTTATAAATAGAATCCCTAGTTTGTTTTTTTGGTCCGGGCAAGGAGATAAAATAATATATGAACTCGCAGATATACATTTAACTTGTCCTGGGACGACGGGGGACCACCTTACTTAACAGTCCAGTTCATAGGGCCCATTCTGTAAGGCTATAGCCCAGTTCAGATGCTGCTAGTCAATTAGATGGGTCAGTTGGAACGCCTCTTTCGTACGATGTGTCAGTGTTTGGTGGGAACGCCTATTTTATAAAATGCACATAAGACAATTCAGGAATTTGAACCAACTCTCCATTGCTAGGAATCATACCCCCGCCTTTAATTTAATGCCTGCCTGCTACTCACCTTCGATTTAACCACCTGAAGACCTAGACCTGTATTATCCCTATACTACTTTCATGAATGCTTTCTGGGTACGGCATTTAGACATAACCTTAATTTCTTATATATTTGGTTGGGGGGCTGCCTACTTATCTTTACCATTATCACCAACCAACCAACCTGCTTCACCAACCTATAGTTAATACTGTTACCCTGCTTAAGGAATCAGCCAACTTACAGCTTATACGGGGCTTATTATAATAGAGCTGTTGCACGGGCGTTCAATTAAAAACACTTGAGGAATTAATGGTACTGCTATGAACCCTTCTCAGGACGGGATTAAACAACCTAAGCACTTTCTTACTCCCCACCACACACCACTTTATACACTGCTTAAACCTCTTACACGCCTTAGCTTCCGATACAGCAGAGCAGTCACAGGCTTCATATAAAATAACATTGGCGCACGGGCGTTCGGATAGAGACAGCCAGCATTCACCAGCCTGGAATAACACTTACTTAATCCATATACTGGGTACCACTAGGACTATTTTTCGGGTCGGGACCCCCCCAGCCACCATTGGATGAATTTAGACAACCAGCATTGCTAGGAGATTATTACTTGCCTTCACCTTATGGTTTACCTACTCTACCTAATACCCCACCCACCTGAATACCTAGACCTGGTAGCCCTATACCACCCGCTTCATTAATCTTAGGAGGAGGAAAATATGAAAAAATTATCCGGGATGGGATGGCATTACACTACCTTTACTTCAGTGTTAAAAAAACCTACCTTAATAACTAAACCTGGTCTCCCTATACCACTTATTTTATGAATCACTTAGGAGGGACAGCTATTCCCCTCTTATAAGTCTTATAAGGATCGGGATCCAACTACCTTACCCTTCCTGTAGCCCCCATAAAACCATCACCGTGTACACCCTTCTTATCCAAACAGTTTTAGTATTAGCTTCTATATACGTTATATTCTTATATCTTATACAAAGTTGAGCCGGGAAATAAATTCATGAAGAAAGCACCTATATTATATAAGGGAAAGGGGAATAAACGAATGCTTCTGTTTAGAATGAGACGTAATAATATAATGGTGGATGAATGGGCAGCAGTGCAGGGGAGGCGAGTGCAGTGCAATTGGGATATGAGCAAGCAGCTAAGCTCTTGGGACGGGACTCGATCATAAGCTTAAGATCATGTGCATAAGTGATTGAGTGGTATAGTGGGTGGAAGGGACAAAAAAGCAGCGAAGGTAGAGGTCGGGGCCTCGCAAGTGAATACTGTGCCTTACCGTATGAATCCATATCCTCTCCTCTGGTGCTCGTATAGCTGCTTCAGTTTCCTCTCTATCCTTCCTTTAGCCTAGCCTACCTTACCTATACGAGCGAGATGTAGCCCTAGTAACGTGCTAGCCAGCAGTGGAAAACTTCTCTATGGATGGGATGTCGATTTAGAATAAATCGTCCTTTTCCATTCACTTATTTATCGTACTTGATTCCGCACTATTGCGTGGGTCCGGTTGAAGCAATAATATTAGTAAGCGTATGGCATCCGGTTCACTGCAACGAGAGGGAGAAGTGGCTGGAGTTACTCGTTGGAGCTAGGAGGTAAAGCACCCTAGGCCGTAGCGAGATGTGTTTCATTGACCAAGGGGACCTTCATCCCTCGCTTCATGTTCTCCAACTAGAGTGGATTAATTAGCCGGCTCGGCCCTCTCGGTGCACTCACTTCGGAGGAGGGCCTGGTTCCTCTCCCCATCGCCTTCATGAATGTTGAATGTTGGAATAATGAGGAATCTGAATGAATCAATTCATTCAAAGGGAGGGTTTTTACAGATTCTCGTTTTATCTATGCCCTCGATCCTATACCATACTGGATCAACAAGTCATTTCTATTACGTGGTGATATTATGGTTTTGGACTGGTTTTTTATTGTTGCTTCCGTATCGGTGATGCCGTGCTCGAAAGTAGGACCGGCGTAAATTGATGCGAGTGAGCTCGGGCGAGGGGAACCCGTGGTTGGAGATTCAAGAATCCACCCCTTTCCTATCATTTGTTCTCTAGCTCGCTAAGGGGGAATATATTAAAAAAAAACTACAGCTATAAGCTATTAGGAAAAGAATAAACTAATCACATAAATTAGGAACATAAAAAGCAAATCCCACTAATAACTCTAAGAAAGCTAATGGAGCATTATTACATATATAATGCTAGCTTTAAAAACCCAGATTACACGTTAGGCGTTATCCAGTTCAGATTCCCCAGTATAGTTATGAAAGGATATTCCTGCTTTCAGTTCAAGCCGCAACAGCCCACATCTTGTGAAATAGGCGGTACAACTGACCTTCACGTCCCAATCATTACCCCATCCCGAGAGTGTTAGGTAGTGATGGTGGACCAATAGAGAGAGGTATTTGTTTTGGTGCTTGCCAGTATCTTCGTAACAAGCTGGAAGCGGGAAGGAGATCTACAGGGTGGTACTCAGATCCCCACGAGCTTGATCCATTACTATATAGCGATTATATTTCAGTTAGCCATATTGGAGAGCTTTATTAAAGTATTACGGGGAAGAGGTATGGTTTCGGAACGAGATCAGAAAAAACATGAGTTGCAAGGGCGGTGGGAGATCCAGCTTCTACCATATCAATCACTAGTGGGTGTTTTTCCTTGGCTGACCTTCAATGAAACAGAAATAGAGTGCACGCGGCAAATCTCGGTCGCATTTCTATAGTTAAGTTCCGCATTCATAGGATTGCCATCGGTTCCTCTCAGCAATTGGACCATAATCCTACACCATCGAGAGCCGGATCAGAGGCATAATCGGGAGCACCAAATAAAAGGTACGTAGGCTTGACCAATCCCAACCATGAACCACCGATCTCATTTCTAAACCAAGCGAAAGAGGTAGTAAGCCATCTTACGTAGAAGAGTTATAGAGCGGTTAATATATTAGTAATAGGTTTAGACTAGGCGGAGTAAAGGCGGTTAGAGCAGAGCATAGAGCCCGTGGAAAGGCGAAAAACTAACTGTCGCAATTGTATAACCCCCATAGGAACAACATTCTTACCACCCACCACCATCCCATTAGCTATAAAAGTGCCCACCATTTAAAGAAGTGCCAGCCCGTGAGGAAGCAAGGTAGAAATGGAGTGATCAACCAATACAAATAAGGGTGGGATCCCCATGGTTAGTTAGCAGGCGATATATCCCACCCATAGAAGGATAAATGGGCAAGCAAGGTCGTCTCTATATACAAAACCTTATTGATTTGCATCTCACATCTGCTGAACAAGTAGACAGATCGCCTAGGACAAGATGAACAAAAAGTCAGGTTCTGTACGCGTCACGGAACGGAGAATCAATTGAGACCGAGATATAGTCTAACATGGGAAGAGAGTGTTACCAGAGCTTAGATCATTGGTTTTTCTGCGCATGCATGAAATAGTTATGGGAAAGCGAATAAATATAAGTGCGTGCCATGGCAAAGTGAAGAAGGAGAAGGCATTGCATTAGTGTGTGCACCGAAAACTCCAACCGAAATCTTCATTTACTTGGCCTCCCGGCCTCTCCCTGGGAATAAATTTTTTAGTGTTCGCCCGAAGCTCAATTTATTTAGAGCTTTTAGGGTAATAATATAGTATGTTTTTGTTTTTCCTGGTGCCACAGAAGATAAGTCGCTTATTTATGGAACAGATTCGCCAATGAATTACCAAAAATCGTAGCTAATAAATCGAGCAGAAATGCGCTTTTAATCCATAAATACAGCAAACAAGGAGCGCCATACGTGGCTTTATAAATTCATTCAGTTGGCCTTTCCCGGCCCATCCCTTTTTCTGGCGGCCTTCTTCAATCCCTACCTCACTATATGTACACAAATTTTGCTTTGGACCAAACCAGTTAAAATGATATGAAACTCCGGCTCTTTTATTACTCTGTTCTGAACCAACGACACCAGCTGATCCATCTTGAGTAAACGGCAAAGCTCTCTTATCCTAGAGGGGTGCCATAATTTGGTTATTCATTCCGCCGATAAATCCCTAATAAAACTTCCTATCTTATATATGTTAAGACACGTTTATAATTCCAAAATCCTAAAATATAAAGAAAATAACAGAATAGAATACAGAGAGCCCAGATATTCTTTATTCCATAGATGGGTTGGGGTGGGCCCAACCCGAACGTCTTGCTAATTATGTTATTAAGTTAAAAACCCTCTTCCCTCTAATTTAAGCCCAACCCTCCCGTAGTGGGCTTATAATTGAGGAAGTATTTAGAAAAGAGGTAGGGGTTGGAAACCACCTTTATATAGATACTCCCAACCAACCCATACTGGTTACTAATGCTACTTAAGGGTGAGGTTAGAACAAAAGGGAGGCATCCTACATACCCAAGTAGAGAATAAGTCCCCTTTCAGCCTACATAAACGAGGTATGCATAGAGCACGTTAGGCAAGTCAATCTTTTTGATGTCGATGTGAAAATGGATTCAATGTAGATATGAAAATTTATTCGATGTAGATGTTTATTTTGATTGGCGTTGGCGATGGCGTTGGCAAGGGCAGAGAAGGAACCAACTTACGCGATGGCAAGCTTATACTTTGGAACAAGGGGGAAAGGCTGCCTACAGCTACCAAACATTTTCCTTTCACTTACCGATACGGAACACGGTTACTACGGCTACTCACTGATAGGGGAATAATCAATGGGAAATACTTGATGCTGTCAATACAAAAGTTAATGCCAGGTAGGTGTAAATTGCTCGATGACAGGTGATGCTGAATATGGTCAGAGCTGGGTGGGACGGAATACTAAACTTGGATTGCTGCTCCATTCAACCGGTCTAATCCACTTGGAGGGACTACTCCATAGTGCCTAATCTACTGGGCTCCGCTAATCCGTTATAATCCGCCTAATCCAATGGCCTACTCAACTGGCTTATTATCCCAATACCATTAGCTATCCCCTTTTTACAATAGCACGAAGCCCAGTGTGAATAGTTATATATCCACCATGCCCAGGAGGTGCCGATTCACTTGTGGAGCACCAGTATGATAGCCCCAGTTCACATTCCCAAGTACACATTCCCATTAAGTTCCATCCGCATTCTGTACGCCTTCTGTTCAATAGCAACTCCCAAATCCGGAAAACACAATGAGCGGGTGGACTACAGACATTGCGAAGCAGAGGCATTGATTCATTGGATTATATATACTTCTTTCTTTTGCCACTCCTTACGACCAGCCTAATCAGAAGACTAATCAGTATCGATCACTAATTATCAATCCAAGCCTTGTAGCGAGCTACATAGAATATCAGCCGGCTCATCTTACCTTGGCTTTACTAGTTCGCCCCCCCGGTTGGGTGGGAATAGAGAAATAAAGAGTAAATACTTAGGGGAATAAATAAAATGACCACATCCTCCTGGCTATTGGTGACCACTGGCTATCGGACCCTCTTGCAATGACCGACCCACCGGCAATGTTACTGGTATTATTGTAAATGACCGGACTATGACCGACCTTCGGTAAATGATTGGCTATTGGCTATGACCCTCTGGGATGACCTCCTGTCCATGATCACCTATTGAATATGACCTATTCTGTCGACCTTCTGTCAATTACTTTATCCAGCCGAGTATCCGGGGAGTGTTGTTCGATCACTAAACTCTCTAACTTGCGAAGCGGCCTTCCTTCCCCATAATCCTAACTAAGTATAATAAGTATATCAATAAGTTTTCCCACTAACTCTTTCATAAGAAAACTATACTCAAGTGAGCTAAGGTGGCAATAGGACTAAATAAATCTCATTTCATTCGGTAGTTAACGCGGAACTTATAGAGCTAAAATTAGTAGCAGTAGTAAATCCAACAGGGCTGTATCCACGCACGAGCCCTTCCCTTTATTTATTGATTGCCTTGTTCGAAGCAGGCACAAAGTACTGTTGGAAATGATAAAAGGCAAGAACTACCGGCAAATAGTCTTTACATCGGCTACCAGCATCGACACTTGGATCGAACCTGGCTTTGAAAAGGCGAGTACCAAGAAAGCGTGGACACCTAGGAGTAGCGGCATCGACTCTTTACATTGAGTACCTGTTTTATGAGTACCGGCTGGCTATTGGAGACCTTCTGTAAAATACAACTACCTTCTTCGTGATAGGCGACCACCTCCTTATCGGTTCACAGACAGACAAGAATACATCGGCAGCACCAGACATTGGATCAACATGCATTGGCTCCTGGATCGGCTCTTGGATCGAGTGTGTGGACTTAAACCTGGCATTGAACCTTGGCATTGAGTACCGGTATTGACACCTGGCTGGTGGCAGGTAAGGCCCAATGAGTGGACAGCTGTAATCCAATGGTGGGGTGGGAAGCTTTGCAAGAACTGATTTATTCTTCCTCCCGGGGGCTTTCTTGTTGGTATGCTCCTCCTCGCTTCCTTAATGAAATAGGGCATTTCCCTTGCCCTCGTAAGGACAAGCGGCTCCGCACCTTTTGTTTTACTCTAAAACAAAGTGGTGGGTCATTACTTCTTTCTGCTGGGATTGCATCTCTACGTTCTAGACTTGACTTGCAAAGGCAGAGTTGTTCTCCAAGAAATAAGCACACATCACAGGAAAAACACAAAAGATGATGATTGAGTTGGGTTATACACCCTTGACTTACCTGGGTTAAAGAACTCAATTTTGCTTTATCTACAACTGGTTTTGCCTACACCGCTATTGGTGCTAATGGCCCTACAATACCCCACCACTGGGGTTTATAACTATGCGCGATGATTTAATGCATGTCAGGTTCTTCCATCTACATCCCATCCCATCTGGCAGTTCTACGATCTCCGTTAAAGGGAAAGCCTCTAGGCTACTAGACTACCATCCACCCAGTCGTCCCGCCATGTAATTCAACAATTGTGCATGGGTAGCAAGGAAAGCTACAAGAGTCCTGGACTCTTTTTACCCATATAATCTGGTGCTTATAAAGAGAAGATTAGTAGGAGTACCAACTAACTAAGCGAGCGCTTCATTAATTAAATAGTATAGGTCTCCTAGGTGGGCAGATAATAAGTAAAAAGAAGTTAAGGTATAAAGTGAAGTTTATGTAATCCCTCCCATCCGGGTTCTATAGCTGTATTACCTCCTAAGATTAATTCGGTATAGATAGAAGCGGGTCTAGATCTTAAGGTAGGCAGGTTGGGTTTAAGTATGGTAACCACACTAAAGGCAAGGGCGTATCATGCCATATTATTTTGGGGGTATATAGTTGTATATACTACGCGCTTCATTCATCCAAGTAATCGGATATATTGGCCCTTCTTATCTATGTAATAACGCTCATTTCAATACACAATATTGCAATTACTTACAATGCCATTAATTATGCAATTATGTTTTCATTCCTTTAATGAATTCAATCTTGATTCAGCCAGCACCCTGCGGCCCGGCAAATAACCTTACCTTTTCTATATCTTTGAGAGGAAGAGGTCTAAAGGGCATGATATTGATATCGTTATTGTATACAAAGAGATATCTCTCCATCTCATTATATATGTAATTATGCTTGCCTTATTACTTGACACTTCGTATTTAACTCACGTAAAGTTAGGGTTCTTATACTAAGGTTTAGAGATTCAAATGTCAGGTTCCCCTACTGTAATTGGCCCGATAATTAGATAGGGGGTCAATATCAGCCTAGGCTTACTCCGAACCGCGCGCGAACCGGTTGAACGGGACCGAAGGCATTATGGATGGACGGTAGAGTTGAGCCAGATGGGTATCTCATTGTCCATCAAGGTTCCACCAGAAATTGTTATGGGGTTATTCCTTACCTTTGCATGCAGAAGCTGCTCAGGAAGCGCTACCCTCGATCTACTTACTGATGATCGATCGCGCGTTCGACCGAGATTCCTTAGATATGTCATTATTGAAATTTAATACATGTTCCTCGAGTGGTGAGGTAAGGGTTGGATTGATCTTCAAAAAGACTAATAAAGCAAGCGTTTGGCGATAAGAAATCAAGGTATTTGCAGTAGGGGCGAGTCTCTCTTGAATCCATTTTCCTAATGGTGAATGGGGCACCCGGGAGTGAAAATGAACCCATTTTCTTTACGGGAGAGGGACTAAAGTCAGAACTTCAGAAACATGGCTTGGATACTCAACTTGGGTATTCCACTGGGCTGGTGGCTGCTTTTAAGCAAGCGTAATGGCCCGCAACAACAATAAGGTACTGCCTTACTGTGATACCAATCGGCCAATACAGGGACGAACATCGGTCAGAACTTTGGATGCACCAAGGTATATAAAGACTGATAAGGAGGGAGGAGCCTCTAACTTAGTAGTCTAAGAGTACTACTCCTACTGAGTAGGAGCCTTATCACGTATGGAAATAAAAAGTCTATATCTTACCGTACATTTCACGTTAAATCAGCCCCTCTCTCGGTTTTAAGCCCTGTTCAGTGTTGATTCCTATTACTAATGGATATAGCCCACCCGAAGGGGGACAAAGGGGAGAATGAACAACTAGCTTCAGGGGAAACGCCAATACAAGAGTGAATGAAAGAAAGAACGCTCTCTATCCGTTGTTTTTTTTTCTTTAAGAGAGAAAGAAGAGCTTTCCCTAAAATAGAAAGTAATTGCACCCCCTTAATATATCATTCCTGCCTGACCTATATGCACTGATGGATATCTGCCCAATCCACTTATTCTGGAATAGAACGGAGCAGTTTTATTGTAACTCTTTTCAGGCGAATGAGCAGATGGTCCGCTTTCAATCCTATGTCCACCAGAAAAAGAATAACGAGTGTTGTTATGAATTCTTTCATTCATCCTCGCCTTCCATGAGCTCTCTGTATACTTTGTAATAATCGTACCTTAACTTTCACTCTCTGTAGCTACGATCCTTCCTCGGATTAGTCATACTAATATAATACTATAAAAAAAAGCTTATCGGTAAGGGCAGCACTATTCACCGATCAACTCAAGATGGATCGGATCGACCATGGAATTGGACAGCAACAAAGTGCAAGGAAGCCAGTGAAGGTTTGAAGAAGGCCATAACCAGTGAACCAGTGTTGCGGATGTGGGATAGCTTGCGGGTGCGGGTGCGACGTATAGTTGACTAGTGAAAGTTTATTAAGATTGGGATGGAACCCTATTGCACCGAATAAACGGTAGGACTTCACCGGTCGAAAAACGAATAGATATAAAGAAGGGGATAACCTTACCTTCGCAGAGCTCTTTGAGGGGAAGAAAGGGCCTTGAAGCAGTCGGTCCTTGCCGGTCTCATAGCCAGAAAGATGGGATCTCTAGTCAGTAAGGAAGGTCTGCGCCGGAAGGTCAACCAATAGATAGCCCCCAGTGGTCGCTATAGCCAGTGATAATTTTTTATAGACAGTATCATTATTCCCAGGAGGTTCTATTCAAAAAAGTTTGAATCCCACGTTAGGAGGTGGTGGTTTGTGTCTACGTCCATCTGTCCTGTCAGCAAGTGTTCTGGCAGGTCTGTCTGTCATTCCTAAGTAAGTTCTGACGATTCCACCCCACAACTGGTTCCATCGAAGACTTCGTTCCTCGTCCGATCGATCAAGCAAGAAGTGCCCTAACCGCGTCCAGCTTCATGCAATATCTCTCTGAGTAGATGTATCAAGAGAATGCAGTGGCTGTGGCATTGTTGGTGCTACAGAAAGAAGAGTTGGGCTACGGTTCATATGCCTGCCTGACTGGTCGAAAGAATAAAAGTGGGATGAGAGACATCCTGGAACTGATGAGGAAACTCTTGTTGAAGAAACTGTTGTCTGCAACAATGTAGTGTTCGGATACTGGTGTTTGTGAATCCCACAAGCTGATACAAGAGGATGGTGCACAGTATAAACTAGTAGAGATGCTGTATATTTCGTTGCTATAATAGATGAAAGCATTAGGGGAATTAGGGCATGAGGTATAGGGAGGGAGAGATAGGAAAAGGAAAGCCTGGGTGTGAGGTTAAGAGGGGATGTAGGCAGGTTCACTGGAGTAGGAGGAGGATAAGAACGAGCAATGTGGAATGAGGAAGGAGTAAATAGGTGAACCGGCATGCTGCAAGGTAGAACTAAGATAGAAAGGCATTTGTCCAAGATGACCTGTTGGGTTGTCGCGGTACGGGGAAGAGGTATTGCAGCAGAGGTGAGTTCATAGGTTTGATCATCTTTACGGAGCTTATAGGTGTTGCGGTTGGCATCATATAAAGCATTATAGTGCTATTGATATGTGGAATGCCCAAGAGCAAATCAGAGTAGTAAAGGGGCGATACATCGCAGTCGTTAGTGTTGCAAAATGGTTCAATAGCAAATGTGATAGAACAACGTTAATTAACCAGCAAATGAGGGCCATTCTGTTGCACCCAGCCGAGATGATAAGGAGATGGGTGGGGCAAGGTGGGACATTTCTTAAACTGTATTACCCGCGAACCTCATCCATACTGCCCCCTTTTTACTATCCTTTTATAACTCATCCCTACAGCCTCGCGTGGGACCTTTGTAAACTCTGCATCCCTCATACCTCCGACCAACCCACCTACCCACCAAATATAAGGAAAGAGTGTCCCTATTGCTTGGAATCCAAAGGGGATTGGCAAATACCACGGTTCAATTTATCGCTTTGCTTGCCGGGGATTGCCACTTGTGTGTGCTTGATCGCTATCGCTTGTCGGAAGAATTGGTGTAAAAATATGGACGCTACTAGGAGTGAAGAGCAACGAACGGCGATGGACGCTACCGCTAGGGACAACGGCTGGGCGAGAACAACCCGAGAGGCGAGAACGTGTGGCCTTACTCCAACTTACACGTTGAAAGTAATTATATATATATATTTATGCCATTTCGCAATGTTTTCACACAGGACAGGTAGTCAGGATGGAATCGATTGCTTTTAGGTTGGGCAAGACCTTCGCTGCATGGCTAGATTGATGGCGGACGAAAGGAAAGGGCGGCGGCTGGCGCTTACTTACTGGGCTTGCTTCACCACTTGAAAATAGGATGGATGGATCAGATTACAATATTAACTTCTTCTGAGGTGGCATGGGAGTTATCCAGTTAGTTATTTATGTACTACCAGGTTGGGTGGGCGCAGGCAAGAAGTTCGCTTGAACTGAATTTATACAAAACCTAAATTGATAAAATCTCACTCAAGTGAACACAAAGGTTAATCAACGTATATTTTAGTCTGCCCCTATCTATCTTTGGTGTAAGGTAAGCAAGGTCGCGATCTAAGCATTTAGGGTATGCGAGGTAGGTTTCACTGTGTCCTTTAGTTTCAACTGCTCACTACTGACTGTTGGGAACTGATTCGAAAACTGTGGGAGGCTTAAGGTTAACTGCATCAGGTTCGACTGGACTTGATGTCAAAAGTGGGCTGGCTTTCGGTTCCACTGCTCGCTATTGGGAACTGGTTGATTCGAGAACTGCTTGCTGTTGGTAAGAACTGGGTGTGATGAAAACTGTAGATTGAACGTTGCACGTAAGGCGAAAAGCAGCATAAGAATGCACCGGTTGTGCAAACAGGTATAATAGAGACCCGTGGGCAGTTGTTAAGAAAGCAGTTGGTGTAACTTCGGGCAGTAGTGAACTATTTTATTTGAGAACTTCGGGCAGGCAGTGGGTCCCCGGCCGGTCAATATGTGTAGGCTTTAGATGAAGCCCCTAGGTCTTCTTGGTGGGCTGTTTCTCCAGTCGAGAGAAGAGATCAGGGATCGATATTATATCTCAGGCAGTTAGCAAGAGAGCTCGATACGGGTAGATCGATACGCAAGAAGATCGAAACGGGTATAAAGATCAAATATCTCAGGGAGATGTATGGGTCTCAATCGAGTTCTAAATCAGGTCGATGAAGGTGCGTAGCTCTTTCCCGACAAAGGAGGGGAAGTCTTCTCACGTAGTTATGGAATCATGGACTGAGTACACTCAGCATGGGGAAGTGTAAGAGTCTTAAATTCCTCTCCTTTTAGTCGAGCCTGCTTGCGCATCCTCCCGTAAGAAATAATGTTAGCAATCATTCCCCTCCGTTATCTCATTGTCATTCATCCATTCAGGTTAGCCTTCATTTTATCATTCCCCATGTTCATACACTACGTTGCTCGTGTTGTGTTCTCCATTTTGACTAACCTTGAACAAGCCTAGACATTGACTAAATCAGAACCGTGAAGAGGTGCCGTAAGGCCGCTCGACCAAAGGGAGAGTAAATTGTAGATCTTGTCTGAAAGATAGATGGCTGTGGATAAGCATAGGGAGAGGTTGGGCAAGTTAGGAGACTATCACCCACTGTGTCATTACTGCTCAATGGAATCTTGAGAGCTAAGTATTCTTCTTGTAGGCAATTCCCACAAAAGCAGACAACAGATTGGATGGACTTTTTCTACACAAGCACTAGTAGGGTAGAGTACTATGAGGGAGTGTTGAGCAGAGAAAGGGCAGGTCTTCCTTGTGTTGTGTGGGGAAGTGGAAGTGAGTGCCATGGCATTTTTATGACTAGTAGTTATGCTTGTAATTCCCTGTAGTGAGTGGACTGGCCAAGCATGAGAGAGAGCAGGTGGGTTTGGTTGAGAGAGATAGAAGCCCGTGTCTTGGTAGCTTTGCCCTGATGGCCTCATAGCCCGGCTTGGGGAAGGACCATCAAAACTATGCAATATTATGACTGCTTATGCATTAGTGCTCACATGTATTTGCAGTTATCCTGTACCAAATCAGAGGGAAGTTACAGTTATACATAATCATCACTATAACCAACATGTTGCAACCACGGCATCATCATAAACATGAAATCATGAAAGCCATAATAACCATATGAAAAGCAGATCTAAACTAAAGTGAACATGAAAAAACCATAATTATAAACAAGATTGCCATAAAAAAACACATCCTTATTGCTTCGGTGCACACTAGCTGGTGGGCCCATTAGCAGCCTATCTAGGCAATAATTGGTTAGAAAATTTGACCAGGGGCTTCTCGCAAAACTTTGTGATCATATCTATTTTTACTAAAAAATGGATCAACATCTGGCGACTCCAAGGGGCATGTTGCTTCCAGCTACGTGCGACCTTACTATCTCTGGTTTTTCAATATAGAAGCTAGGGCTGTGGGCAAACATAATCGTGCTTGAGTAAGTGATTTTCTCCTTTATTAGGCTGCCTGGCCGCATTAGTCTTCATAGTGCCACTTCAGAGAGCCAGTGCCACTTCAATCAAGGAACTGCAAAATGAATGTAGAAATGACTGGCTTTCCTACAGACACTGGACTATAGACACTGGAATAACTGTAGCACGAATGACTATGGCACGTATATACCGCACGAATGACACGGACGAATGGGTGGCTCCGCTCAGTACTTACCACAAAGGTGCCTATGAATGGCTCCGCCCACTCCTTGTTATCCCTCGACCCATTAATTCCTGCTGCTGTTAGACGGCCCTCTCCTTCCTTCCCCGTTACTTTAGGTCACTAGCAAGCAAAGAACCAGCCCATTTTTAATGGCTTCAACGGCTCTTATTCTTCGATTCCATAATATTGTATAATAATACTTTTCATAGGCTTGCCTTCCCTCCAAATAGAATGAATTACTGTAGAAATGACTGTTGCTACCTGTGCTTCCAATGCCTTTGCCTATGTTACTAGTGCGGGGTCACCTTCAATGGCGGGTTCAACTTATACCTTTACTTACTTCTGGTCTCGGATCAATTGATTCAGGATCTTAATCTATCCTTAAGGATCTATAATCTCGTATATAAAGGGCCTTCCAACCAATGGAATGGGGCAGATACCAATATAGCTCCGATATAGCTAATAGGTGAGACGGTAGATAGCTAATGGATTAATAGAGGAGTAACTAAAGATAGAAGCAAAACTCCAATACTAATCCGGTGGTGGAACAGCCCGAAATGAATCTGGTTTAACCCTTTATCTATCTACTACTTGGGAAGAATCGTTTAGATCCATTCCCTCCTTGGACCAAACGAGTACATCACGTCACCGGGACCCATTTTAGGCGACTAACCATTTGTGTTCTGCCCTCTCACTATGGGCCAAGCACTCACTATTTGCCCCTCCAACCACAACGAGCTATTCGATAAAAAGGAAAGGAAAGGTCCTGATGAACCTGGTGTTCCGCATGGCTCAAAACCAAGCATTTTATCTCCCATTTACTTACTTGACCTTCTTAATTAAACTCATTCATTATATAAGTAATTATGCCATTTATTCTCTCTCTAAGTCTGATAGTAATGAAATCTAAGTAATTATGCAAATCCGTATTACATAAGGAGCAAATAAAAGAGCTAGCAATTTGTTGAACAGCCCTGAGCATATGTAATGCCCCCCTTACTTAGTTAGATCTTTACTTCTATGAAAACTCCAATAGCTCCAACATTTGAAAAAGCAAAAGGCTCATATCAACCAAACAGCCCTGAACATATGTAACGCCCCTCTTTCAAATAGACCCCCACCTCACTTAGTTAGGTCCTTACTTATACTACAACTCCGACAGCTAGCTCCAACATTTAGAAAGGCCCTCATTTTTGAAGTCAATGGTAGACACAATATAATAAGCATGCAGAAACTAAAAAGACCTGGTGGTGGAAGGAAATAGATAAGCTTCTCGCCAGTAAAGATTCCCTCGTAAGAAGATACAGTACTAAGGTGCATCTATAGTGTGGAATGATAGAAAGTATTAGAGAAGCATTAAATGGAACTTTTGCTAACCTCAATTATAAAGAATGTGTGCTTAAGTAGAGGAGAAAAGTTAAGATAGTTGGAGGGAACTTCTGAAGAGATGAGGTGGCAGAGTCGTTATTAATTTAGTTATATGGACCCTCGGACTGCAGGCTCAGAAATGCTGGCTGATACTGTTGATCTCAGAGTTGTCACAGAAGTGTAAAAGCACAAAGTAAGGAGGAATATGTGTTGGAGTATATGCCATACTAATTGTCCAAATCTATGGATGACCATGCCACTTAAAAGGAAGCATATCAAAATGTTTAATCCCATGTCCTACCCCCGCACCTTTTTTATTAGTCAAATTCCCATTACAGTTGTAGTGCATAGCGCAAGTGTGTGTTGTCAGTAGTCAGAGTGTACCTACAACAATGTTGATGAATAGTTAGTATAGGGAGAGGTTAGTATCGGTCTGGTTCAGTAACTTCCTTAAAGGAAATAGATAGGTGAGTTCAGAAAAATATATTAGCCTAATAGGTGAGTTCAGAGAAATATATTAGCCTAACTGAGGCAATATTCATATTAGTAATTCTTCTTTCAAGTACCTAATTTGTGTGCTAAAGGGCCTATATTAAGGACCTAATTTGTATACTAATTTGTATACTAAAAGGACTCTATTTGTGTGCTTAGGTTCGGGAACGTGAAAATGTGGTGGGTTAGTAAGAAATGCAACATAGGTATAAAGCGAATCCTTGTGTGGAGAGGGTCCGAGTGTGATTCCAACACCGGGGCCCTCACATTTTTCTGTATCCAAATCTTGACAAATTAGCTTTCCCCCTTTATTCTTTCCTTGACTGGGGGAAGATTATCACTTTATAAATTTACTAACAAGCCCACCCTTCTTTATGGCTTATTGCTGCTAAAATAGAGTTACACGGGCCCGAGGGAACCATTTTGGAAACCAAATATGGTTCTACTATAAATGGAACTTATACATGGGCACTATTACATACGCATTTTTCACTTAAGATTGGAACTATAGCTACATGTTGGAGGAACCAAAATTAATCCACCGAAGCTTATGGCCTCGCTGTTATATCTGCTTTTTTTATCACACTTTGAAGGTGTCTATAGGAGTGTTCTCCCTGTAGCATCCCAGACCCGAATCTGGGGCATTCGACACTAGGATCTGCAATCGTAGGATCAACAGCTATATAGGTCCTTGTCCGGATCACCCGCTTCTTCAGAAAAGTAATATATCCGCTACCACCCCAATCTATTACTTATAAAAGCATCCATCAGAGGTGCCGTAAGGCCGCTCGACCAAAGGGAGAGGATAAACTAGAATCTGCTTTGGATCCCCGCTCCTTTGGCCCAACCCCTCCCAGACGTGAGTTCGTGAGTATGGTACCTGGGCATCGCAGGTAGTATAAGTGGGGAAAGTGCCGGTGCAAGCAGTGTAGAGTTGATGGTGTTATTGTAAAATCCCACCCACCTTATTGAAACTCCCCTTAGTGCTAGTTATATGTCCTTACTGTTTACACTACGTCGCAGCGCATATGGCTAGTGTCGGCTGCTGCAAAAGGTGTAACCGATGTTATTGTGGAAAATGTTACTCAAAGTTGATCTGATGGTAGCAGTGTGAAAAAGCGAATGTATTATATATGATATGATGGTATAATTGTTTCGATGGTAATGGGCTATTTCCTAAGTAAGCGGCGGTGTTTTATTTGCCAAAGTGCGGGGCTGCTCGACTAAAAGGAGAGGGTTTACGATTGAATGTATCTATCATATACGATGCCAATGGATGAGCGTGAAAATGGTTCATTTCATGTCTAAGGTAGTATATGAAGGTGAAGTAATGATTTAATTGATTTGGTTGTGGGTGTTTTCCCACCTATTGTTGGACGTGGGGTATCATGAATATTTAAGCACACACGAACGTGATTGAATGAGGGAACCAATGAATGAGACTGGGTTGGGGGGCCAACTAAATGAGACGAATACTTTGATCTGTAAGGGGGACCTAAAATAGCTAGCTCGTGTACCTGTTCCTTTTCTTTCTCTGTGCGTAAGAAGCCAGTAAGTGAGTAAGTAAGTGAGTAAAGAGTCCTTGCAGTATTACATATAAATACAAATGAATCCCAGACCTAGAAAATGAATTTATTCAAATCTCGATTTTGAGTTATGTCTTATGAAAAGAAAGGTGCGAACGAAACAGAGACGCCTTAACTTTCACTTTCATGCGGTAACTTCAATTATCATACGGTAAAAAAGTGAGCCGGTTCTTTAATTATAATGCGGTAACAATGCTCTCATAAGGTGCTTTTGCTCCGAAGGCAGCACCGGTTTAAGATGCAGTAGACCCAGCAGCATTAGATTAAGACCCATATCCATAGCCGCCATCATCAGTGGTTTCAGTCTCTCCGTGGATTCGGTTGTTTATTCAGTTGATGTTGATTAAGCCGTCTATCCGCAGTTGATGCCGATGAAGCAGTATATTATTCAGTCAATAAAGCAGTAGATTCATAAGAAGTACCAGCAGCACCAGCACCAGTAGCAGTATATCCAGTACCACCATCAGTAGCAGGAGGTTAAGCAGTCTCTCCGTTGTTGAATAAGCAGTGGATTCGGTTGGTTCAGCAGTGGCAGATCCAGTTGTCGTTGTTCCAGCAACAGCAAGCAGCATAGCTAGTTCCACCAATTTCTTACTTTGACCCAGTTAGCTCTGCAGCATATAGATATCCAGTGATTCTTTAGATCCAGCAGTACCACCAACAGCATAAGTAGCATGACGTTTATATCTATCCCGCAGAGGAAGAGCCAGATGTTCGGGAGGAGTAACCTGATGTTCCGGATGATCGTGATAGAGATTCATAATTTCGTGATCAGGATGTAGTAGTTTATCCAACTTATCCACCACCTCGTTTAGCAAATGTTTCTTCTGTTTAGTAAGCAGCAAGCAGTAGACTAAGTTTATTACGAAGTTGACTCCGTAGATGAAGCAGTTGATCCAGTCGATGAAGCAGAAGATGCAGACCCATAGCCCACAGCATCTCTTCTAACAGTTCAATAGCCGGAGCCAGATAAACGAGATCGAGACCAAGACCCAGTCGAAGAAGCAACAGCACTCGCAGGAAATCGAGCAGCAGATGTGCCAGGTATTAATAGTCTACCACAGAGGCCGGAGCAGGAGCAAAGGCAGGGGCAGTTGGTTCAACAGTTGGTTCAGCAGTTGGTTCAGTAGATACTTACTTTGATTAGAAAGTTTATCCAGCAGTTGTTTATGTATATGAAGCAGAAGGATATTAAGCCATTTAAGAAGCAGTTGAAGCACTTAAAGGAGAATTTGGTGTGTTTCTGGTCAGTAATGGAAGCAATCGTCCCTCGCCAGTCCCATTCATACCCCCATAGCATCAGCAACCCCGTGGATGACAAAACCCATTATGGTTCTTCCTTCCGGAACTGAAAGCACCAGACGAAAGCGAATAACCTATACCTAGTGACCTTTTATCCTCTTTCAAGGAGGATGTCAACCCACTCCCACGGATGGCTCGCCTTACCCTCACTAAAGGGAAAGCACCCTTGTACCCTGATGTCCCCCTCACCAACACTAGATCAAGCTGGGGGAAGCTATCATCGCTATCCCCACCATCCATTCCCCTCGTGCTAACCTCTCCCCCTAGGGGCTTCATTTCTTTTGAAGACGCATTCCCACCCTTTGTCTCAGATAACGAAGGGATTGCCTCGCCACAGGACAAGGTCTATGCACCTCACCATAACTCGTATGATGACGACTTTGTAGACATTTGTGGCATCACGTCCATCGAGCATACTGCTACTCATGATATTACTCGGGACATCGGTCGTTTACCCTACATCCATACACCGTTGCCTTCTCATTTTTCATCTGTAGGAACGCTCTATGCGGACTTCACACAGTATCCCCCTACCCGTGACAGTTCACCTCTCCCCAATATCTTTGCTTATAAAACATTCTTTTCTGATGAAGCTATTATCGAGGCATTAATGGAACCCGAGTCCCCATGGGTTGATCTCCACCCTTCATCATTGTTCACACCATGCACACCATTGTCCCAGTACACAGTATAAACCAAAGATATCCTACGGACACCTATTCAGCAGCCACACAGCATCAGTCAGAGTTCTACAGACCTACAGAAGCATCTCACAGCTTCCCTCAAAGATCCACAGTGTTTGGCCAAAGTTTCAGTGGTCATATCCAGTGTTTTATTTTATTCAGTCCCGCCTCTGAGGGACTCATATAGCCTTTTATATGTTGTAGGATCCGTGCATTCTGAGCACATATTTGGATACCCATTTTACCATTTTATGTCAGATATGTCATCAGATTGGTCCCTATTTCCTCAGACCAGTAACTTTTCGCAGGGTGGTGTACTTTCTGCACAGTTTATGCGGTATATATATGACTATTATGATATGACTATTATGCATAGATGGGTTATATTCCATATATTCCAATTGACCAATGTTGACCATCATGGAACATGTCTACCATATTGACTATAGGAACCATATTCACCACGCTTAACTATATTAACTACATTTACCCACCGACCCCTGCCCAATCAATGAAATATTCCGGTTACCTCGAGCGTCCGTACATCCTATAGTAACAGTATCCATCGGTGCTAATCTCATCCCACTCCACTTTGTCGATAGGATTTCAATTATCACACAAGCTGTCGGGGCGCCCTCGCAAAGAGCAGGCCCCCTAGTACAGTTCTATATATTACTTTACCCGAGTGGGGTCAATGTGCGCTCTTATCCCACGAGGGATATGTCTCCAATCTTGGAAAAAGGCGATTACCCAATGGGATCACAGGGTTCTAGGATTTCTATATTGTCCAGCCTGACAGTCCTTACAGGCGTCAACAGCATATGGGAAAGACTAAAATCTTTGAATTAGAACGTCGTTGATACGGTAGCCAATTTCCGTAGTATAACCTTTAAGAGACAATACAAATTCCATAATATTGTGCATTTAGTGTCCAGTCGTTTGACCCGGCAGTATATCCAAATAAGAAAGATTGCCTTGCAAATGCCGTTGATTGCTATCTATTAGTTGGTTCGCAAACGGTAAATAAAAGAAGTATAATAATCTAGATTGTTTATCGCTCGCAGCCTTGTGGCATATCCGTTGGGTGTTCTTGCTCGTATTTCTCATTCCATTGGGTGAACCTGGAGTCGAGGGAGAACCATAAAACCAATCGTCGAGGGCGAAGATACCCGGTTTTAGAGCCGTAATGGAGCGGCGGGAACAACCCGTTATTCAGAGCAGAGGGGGGTAATTGGCTGGTCAGATATTACGTATTAAAGACTGTATTCTGCTTATGACTTCCAAAAAGTGGAAATAGAGGCCATGCCGTACTAATTCCAAGGGCTATTTAGCTTGCTGATGGTTCGTAGTGATCGCAGCATCAAAGCAATGGGAACGGAAAGCAACTCATTCGACCTGCCAATCCTTTTTTCACTCCATCTCCAACCATATAAATGATGTTGAACTTTCGCCTACAAGAGCACCCACAAATCCTCCACGGCATGACAAAGGATACTAACCTCCTCTCAAAGCTCCTGAAGCTCCAGAATAATTGCTTATAACCTGACTGCCACCACTGAACCATAATAAGTAGCCGGCACTAAGACGAAATCCTCGGGCTCAACTGAAGGTCCTACGGTGCTTGTCCGCATCGGGCAAGGACGTCGGGATGAAAATTTGGTTTACATACAACATTCCTATAATAGGGTTGTCAACACTTCCACCAGTAAGAACCCCTTTTCAATCCGGATAATTTCCACCATCACCATTGGATATTGTTTATGGACATCATATGAGGGGTCTCAACCTCAAGTGATGCATTGAAGGCATAGAAGTTAATATAAATTATCACCAAGCCAGAAGGATTAGATACATAGCCCCCGAACAGCAGGCCAAGAAGATAGTATGGAAAGCAGCACGCAGAACGACCTGGAACAAAAAGGGGAAGGAGCGGAGCGGAGCAGCAAGAGGCAAGCAGGTAAGGAGCCCGCTAGTAGGGAAGGATAAAGATAAGATGAAGCCGAGACTGAGGTTGCAAGCTCCCTCCTCCTATGTAAGGGTGGGGAGAGAGCCGCATGCGATGGTCAACGATATGACGCCCAGCAGTGCGAATGAAGAGCAGGGCAGAGGATCACCCATGGAGAGACAGAAGTAAGTAAGTTTTTCATCCCACTTGTTTGCCCAAATGGTCTGGACCAAGGTACGAGTTACCACCCCTCCCCCAGCGATAGGCCTCTGTTGAATATAAATAGATAGAAGGAGAAGGAAGAGCGCCGTTCGAATCCTCCTTGATGCGAAACTTAGTCGTGCCTTAAACTTGTGTAAAGCTCCTGAGATGTAGTAAAGAAGCTGCACAAATCACAATAAAATTCACTACAACCATTCAATGGGTAATGGGTAATGGGAAATGCGGTAAACCACACTTTCGGGGACAAAATCCATACTATACTGCTGCTACCCTCCTTTGTTGACTGATACCGGCCAGCAGCAAATGTATACCGGACGGCACATCAAAAACTTCTCTCTCAATACACCTTTGCATACAACATAATGTGTCGTGTAATCATCAGCTAAGTGTCGTCATCCTGTATTGTGTAAAATCCATTGTGTCTGTACTAATTGTGTCTGCGCTAATTGTGGAAACCTCAATTAAGTATTGTTGTACCTAATCGAATCACTCACTCCTAATCCATTGGTGACCACCTCACAAAGGAATACGTGTCCTGGGCGGTATTCACCCTCCTCATGCGTACAGGGTCCTGGTTAACATGTGGTCTTTCTTTCTCGCTTCTGAAGGTGAAAATGGGAAAGCAATAAACCCGTGGAAATTTCTTTATTCGTCTCCACAAGGGATAGCAAGATTGATAAAGCAAGAGACCTACCTTCGGCAAGCAGCGAGTTAGATCGCGATCAGCAGGCAAGTGGGTGTTATTAACAGTGTTGATCATTCGTCCCCGTACCGTACCAGATTCATTGCGTAAACCCCGCCCCTTTCCAGTATTGCACATAGTTGTTCACTGCACATAGTCGAACAGAATCCATTCATTCACTGCATGCACCTAGCCTCGTTCCATTAACAGCACAAGCCATGATTGCATAATGTTAATATCCTCCGTGCATAATCACCACCTTATATAAGGCTTTTATCCCCCTCCTTTCAAAGTCATATTCAAATCAAACTAGACATGTGAATAGACAAGACAACAACACCAAGTTTGTGGCACCCATCATAACCATTTCACCCAGTTAACCACCGAACGAGATTGATGATGTTACCCGTGTTACCACGAAAGGGGGAGGGAAATATTTAGTTCCCCACGCATGGTGTCACCATACAGGACACATTGACCCTGTACCACAATATTTTATTTTTACCACAGATTGATTTGCTCGAAGCTCTGGGTCAAAAGTAAGGCACGGAGTGGAATGGGAGTCGTAACTTTAAGTATGTCTGTTCTGTGCACCCCTTCCTGTATCGAGCACGTTCGGCAAACATTCATTGTTATAAAGAAGAGCCATCCATAAAAAGGTTATTAATAAGAAAGATCAATAATAAGTTTAGGAAAGACTGCGTACCTCAATCCACTAAATGGGAAGGGTATTTCTCGCTGAACCTGGTCTCCTCTCAACACAGTCGTTCATAAAGTATTCCTCCCAGCAGCCTTCCTTTCTTCAATCCCTCAACCCAAAGAAATAGGGGTAAGGTACCCACGACCGGTTCTATCGAAGCCATTGACCCTCGTCCGACATCAATCGATAATGAGGAGCAAGAGGCACGGAGTGTTCGATCAATCCAAACTCAAAGGGTCATGGCATGAAGTGGGGGGCTATTGTTGATCCTGTGGGGGCAGTATAATTTCCCTGGCCTTACTCCTGAAGAGATGGGACCAAGACCGCCTAATCCAAGACTGCAGCTGCTTTAGAACGTCAATAGCTTCCTTCTTTAGGGCAACTAACGAATGTCATTGGCGTCACTTAACGCCCTTAACGTTCTTTCATATGCGCTTTACGGGAAAATAGATTGCGAATAACAACTCAGCCTAATCAACATAGGTTGTAAGCTTGCCTTCTGACTTGCCTTTCAGCCACTCTAGATCGATCGGGGAAGGAATCATTGACCGACCTCAATGAAATAAAGACCTTCAATTTAAACATCTTAAGACCTAGACACCTGCTTCTCCTCATATTACTTGAATGAATGCTTTATGGGTGCACTTTGACAGAATCTGTTTCATTCCATTTATATTTAACATTACCACCAAACAACCTGCAATAACTAGACCTCATAGCCAGCCCTAGACTTTATGGAATAGACAACAGCCAGCTAGTCACAAACTATTAGCAGCACCGGATCACCTTACTCTTACCTTGATACCGGAACCCTAATCAAACTGACCTTATCGATTGGGGAGTAGTTCAAATCCACTACTTGGGTTGCCTTGGGGTGACTTGGGCTTGTTTTCTATTCTGTGCCGAAAGACCCTCATTCATTGCATTATATAATGATTTTATCTGTAACTTCAATGTGGGTATCTGTATCTCCTCACATATGATGCTGATTGATGGAATTATTTGATAAGTAACACACTGTCCCCCTTCATTCTAACAAAAGCCCTACCCTTTATTCTTTCTGTGGATTAGCATACATTAAACTTCGCCTTACCTGTGAATACACCGTGGGCTACTAGGCAAGATCAGTAGAATAAGGTCCTACGGTGCTTGTCCGCATCGGGCAAGGTTCACTCACTTACAGGAAAGGCCTGTAGGCTCTTTCCCTTATTTAGACTATTTCCCTTTTTTATCCCTTAGGGTTAAAGGCCATTTAACCACATAACTGAAAGGATAAACCTTCTCTTAATGAAGATATTTCTTTTGACTGTCTTTCCCGGATGGATTCATTCACCAGGTAAGTTGTGTTAATGCACTATGAAGCACCTTCGGTAAGCGTTAGCAATGTGGTCTTCCCTCAAATGTTAGATTGATATATATTTTGTTTCTTGGGCTTGCTGTGTTCTGCCAAACCCTATTTGTCCTTTGAACCACCTTGTTTATACTTTGAACCCAGTTACATCTGTCACTTAAATTGGGAAAAGAGCATAAAAGCTCTCATTACAGATATTTGCTGGGATGACATAATAATTATTATTATCGACGTAATTACGCCAACCAATATGCATACAGTAAATTATCTCAAACCAAAAATCCAGGGACGGAGTTGCTCGACCAAAGGGAGAGGGATAACCTTGCCAGTTTTTATGGGTTTATATTAACATTTTCCTTATTTCCTTGGGGGGGCTGTTTGGTCGAGCGAGCTTTCGCATCCTTCTTCGGGCAAGGACCAAATATGGGTCAAAAGACTCGAGGCATGGACTACTAGATAATGCATAAAAGAAACAGAACTAACAGACATGACTAGAATTGGAATGAAATAAAACCTAACCATAGGGACTCCTATATAAAGGAGTGGTGCA
>Ga0233336_1000009_pt1 | contig 34278 bp, 17 predicted proteins | sample GEONDECOMP225_FD_183636 | JGI IMG/M metagenome (GOLD analysis project Ga0233336, IMG submission 183636) | Leaf litter microbial communities from Shasta-Trinity National Forest, California, United States - GEON-DECOMP-225 | ecosystem: Environmental > Terrestrial > Plant litter > Unclassified...
CAGGCACATAAGCAATAGTCAAGCAGGCAGGAAAGGACCAGATCTTTCTTCCCGAACTATAGCTCAAGACCCGGCAGATCCTTACTAAGTTACTTGTAGGGTGGGGACATTTCAAGACAGGCTGCAGGGAGGGATGGATTATTGCTAAACAACCATGTTTATAATAAGGAGGCCCGGTTTAGCGCTTCCAGACCCATACCAATTTTGTTTTTTGGGGTCAGGGACGTAGTATTCAACCTTCTTTTTTTATCTTCTCGCTCAGCCTTCTTATTTAGCTTAATTTACTTATAACGAACGAAGCCGAACCGCTCGCTTTAGATCGGACCTTCTATATGTTATTTATACATTTAAACACTGCCCTTATTTACTTTTAGGGAATCACCTCCTCGCCTGCCTACACGATTAATTAATATAAGTGGGTTGCACAGTAAATAAAGGAACAACCCATATTGGATGGATTTTAGGAACTGCCCAAATTAGGAACTACAGCCAGACACAGCGAAGATGGAATAATATAAAATGCCCTAAATAAGAAAATTTCCTACTCTTGATAGGGCAGGTTCACATAGGAAGGATAACTTGATAGGCCACGTTTGCATTCTATCTATCATCTTTATATGCCCACTTCCTGTACGGAATTTACCATTTGAAGGAAGGAAGCCCTTTGTTTTCCATCTGCCCACCAAGCACTCCAAGCGAACTACCCACTGGTAACCTACTTGGCTTGGCTACTAGGGAGGCTCCCGGGCGGGATGCTTGCTTGAATAAGTCATTGAATAGAGTTGCTTTCAATACAAATATTCTTCTGAGAGGAAGTAGGGCGGGTTGATCCCACTCTAACGTATGGAAGATAGAGGAAAAAGCACGCTAGAATTGTTGAGCTCATTGGGCAGATATTACATATATAATGCAATATACTCCTACTTGGTTGGGACCTAACTTTCAGTCTTCCTTTGGAACCTAATAATGAATATTGCCTCCTTGGGGATAGACAAAACTATGCCTCATACATCACTGCCTTGGCTATTTTAAATAGGCTGCTTAAGCCTTGGTTGCTCCTTTTACTGACTGACACTTTTGGAACGCTTCATACATTTACTCCTTGGGAACACTACTCACCTAGCAATTCCATATAAGCCTCAGACTTATCCATTGCCTTGGACAAATAGACCCTCGACCATAGTGGTGCACTACACCGAGATCACACTACTTGACACAAAGCACACTTATGAGTCGGGAATACTACAGAATATGCTTCAACCCTGGTGAAAAGAAAAACACAGGGAGAGGTTAGCTCTTCTCTTCTTCGTTTCCTTTTTGATTCGGGTTACCCTTGAGGATACAACTTACCTCACGCTTTCTTTTTGCTTTTGACTCTTAGTACTATGAATGTACGCTTAACTTTACCTACTTCCTACCGATACTGACCGCTACCTACTATCGGGGTATGCTATCTACTATCGCTATTGCTATCTACTCCACGCAACACCCCATCAGGAACGACCACCGGTTAAGGATTACCACCAGGAACAGAAACTGAGGAGAAGCCTGGTTAAAAGATAAGGCAAAGAGAAGGATGGAAGAAAGGAGCCCTTTCGAAATAAAGAGGAAGGAATCTAATAGAGTAGTTGTATTAGCCCTGGTTCATATAGACCTGGTTCAAAGAAAGAGCCTTGCTTCCAAGAAGATATCGGGTAGGAGTCTTAGGAGCCTGGTCATTGAGCGCTACCAACGCGCCCTTCCTTCTGCTACTGCCTGCATCAACAGTAATGACCAACGAGAACAGATTAGCACTGGTAACTTAGACAGAGGAGCGAGTTACGAAATAAGGAGCGAAGGCTTGGAATGGCCAGTAAGAAATTCCCCCGGCGAGGAGCGTTCATCCATATCGCTTCCTTGTCGTGGAAGGTCAGGGTAAGGTCTGGTAAGGTAAGAAGGGAGGGTCCAGTCAGGTCCAGTGTTGAATAGTTCCCCTTGCTATAACCCCTGAAACACTTTGACAGACGCTTCGAACCGGATAGCTTGAAACCCCTGATCAGAGCTGCTACTTTACTTGGAAGGATCACTCTCGCTTGCCTGTATTATTAGGTGAAGTGGGCTTGATAGCTTCGCTCGTAGTGGAAAGGGTGAGGTAGGTGATCGCTATCGCTTGTCGGTGAAGGATACATAAACAACCCTGCTCCCTGGACCGTGACGGCACACGGTTACTCGAATCAGTAGAAACAGCAGAGCCCACAGACAGCAGCAGCAGCGGCATCCACAGATTATAAGGCCACAGAGACACAGCAGAGCACACAGCAAAGGCTTCGGACAGACAGTGAGTTAGTGAGTTTCGGGTTCATAAGAGAAAATAGAACAGAGCGGATCACTTTTGGTTGTTAGTGTGAGAAGCTTATCCTGGAACCCTAGGAAGGACCTGTAAGCCGCTGGGAGCCGTACCGATACTGCTATCTCCTGAAAGCCAGTATAGGCTGGAGCTTTATCTAAGGAAGGCTTGAAATACATTAAGGCAGTCAGTCGTGCTTTGAGCTGGACCATCAGGAAAGAAGATCATCAGGAGGGTCATCAGGAAGGCTGCTGCATTGGACCAATCCGCATGAGCCGAGAGCTGAAACAGCCTACTGCCCGCTCCCTCCTTTATTGGTTGGTAAGAAAGAAGGGCCCTACCGCGTGCTTCCTTGATTGGGAAGGATGATTGCTACTGCCCCCTTATTTGGTGACGAATCGGATCGATACTGCTTCTCCTCATTTTGAAGGAGTCCGCCCTGCTGTGGAGTTAGCGCTACCGCTTCGTGGTTGGCATTCGCACCCTTCCTCCCGCTCTCGCCCGCTACAGCCCGCTTAAGATAGTTGGCTACGGATGTGATTGTTTTCTTTCTACTTGTGGGATATCATTCCGGGAAGCATGCATAGTTGGAAACTCTTCTTGGGAGCAGAGCAATGTGGCATTCAACAAGCAGAGAATAAAACAAAATAAGCGCCGGTGTTGGTCGACCAGAACGGTTCAGTTCGTGCGAGAAGCTGAGCACAACCCCAATAATGCCCTGGAATCCATGGGGTCACAAACCGAGAATGGATTTGAATAAACGGTATTTAGTCGCCCACGAATGAAAGTAACGGAAAAGCCTAAAATGATACCTGAAGAATTTAATAGAACGATCAAAAAGGCGATGCATGTTTTCACATATATAAGCAAATGTTGCTTTTCCACTCCGTGAAACATGGAATAAATGGACGAAGAAATCAGTCCGCCCGCTAACCGACTGAATCTTTCAATATTCAAGTTTCACCAACCAAGTATTGTGGATTGCAATAGCATCATATATAATTTGCTTCTCGTGTCACCCGAAAATCCGATAGATAACCTACCTAAATCACATCACTTCGATAGAGATGCGCACCTGAAGTGGTGCGTCGTGACATGGGTGTTGCGTGCTAACTCACGAAAATGATATGCATGCATGTCGTGGGGCACAGCAAGCAAAGTGGTGAACGGGAAAGCATGAGGAGCAGGATCGGATACCCTGGCGTAGAAAGAAAGCGATGAGTGTTCGTCCATTTTAATAGGAGAGATCAATAAAGAGAGTAAAAGGTATATAGTGAATGAAGGCTCTAAAAAAGTAGTCTAAGTGCATGGTGTGGCTGAGGGGCACCGAGGATAAATAAAAATCAAATAAGGTAAGCGGATCAGTAACCGTGAGCGATAGCGATTAAATGTAGTCAGGCTATATTGATCAACCCGCCCGACGAAACAAAGCAAGCAATACCCTGAGAGTTCATTTTCATCAGGTGGCAAGAAGAAGGGATACGGGTAGAAAGAGAGATGGTGGCATCAATATCGAGACGGGTATCAAGATCGAAGATCCCAGTCAGGTATCAAAATAAAAGAGAAAAGGCAGGCGGCAAGGGTTGAAGGCAGTAATAAAGTCAAGGGTAAGGTAGTTTCATCTGATCCCGGGTTTATAGCTGTAGCTCCTAAGCATTCATTAATAAAGTTATACAGGTATAGGTCTGAAGGTGGTAAACTCTGCAGGCGGGTAGCGGGCATAAGCTGAAAGGCAGGTAGGTCTACGCAGTTCTAATTGATCAATTTTATTGAAAAGAATCCTCCGAAAGCTGCTCCTCGATCTTCCCGTTAAAAGCCAGCTTAAAAGCCCGGTCTTATCATATAGTTGTTTGCTCCTCGATCTTAAAAGTCTGTTGTTGCCCTGAGTTTATATATTCCTTAGGCACCCTTATTCCGGAGGATGAAAGCCAACCCACTTCAAAGTAACCCGCCCGGAGTCGAAGGACTTAAAGCGGTTGTTTGCTCGATCTTAAAAGCCCTACCAGCCCGCTTCACGGTCGACAAAGGCAAGAAGCTCTTCCAGTAGCTCTCGCTTAGAATAGAAGGGAGGGAAGGCTAGAAAGAAGGAAGGAAAGAAGGTGGGACGGTAGCAATCACTCTTCTCAGCAGGATTAGCCCCAAAGCAAGCGAGAGAACGACCAGCAGAATCAGCGTCAGTCCCGGCATTAGTCCCATAAACAGAAAAAGAAAGACGCACGGGTCAATCAACCTTCTATTAACTAACCCCTCACTAACCGCCCAATTCGGAATACCTCGATCTTCTTGTAAACTTCCCTACCTTCCTGCCCAAGCCGGCCGATATCTTTCCGCACTGACATAACTCTTCTCTTTTGTAGCAACCGGGTCTTTCGCCTCCAAGTTCTCGCTACCTTACAGTGGCAACTCGCCTCCTTACTCAAGGCCAAAAAAAGTCTCTCTTACCAAAGTCGAGTCAATCCTACTTTCTTTCATCTCATCAGAGCGACCTGCCATCCTTTATCGCCTTCATGAAGCCCTGTTTAGGCTACTGAACGAAACCCTTACAAGACCCTTTACTTCCGCGATCACCTTGCCTTAATACCCCTTTCCATACGCTTTCAGTTCCCAATCCCCACCACGACACATTCCGCCTTCAGTAAACCCCCATCTAACGAAGGAGGTTATTCTATGTGCACCAGTTCAGATGTGCCCTTCATAGACAAAAACTTTCGGAAGCTCAGAAGAGGGTAAACCTTAATGAAATGAATTAACTTTGGAAGCCTACACAGATGCAGATTGGGCAGGAAGTGTTGATGACAGAAGAAGTACAAGTGGAGCAGCCTTATACTTATACATCATACCTGATGCATGGGAAAACAAATAAATGCATACTTCGTGGGCTCCATCGGCCCAGTCTTTTTATTCCCTTTCTTTATTATGGATCTTACGTGGACATACATTACTGCATTGTATATGTGAGCATTCCATGTTAATGAATAGAAAAAAGTATGTTATTTCTCCATATTACCTTATTACCTTCTATATTTCTCTTTATTAGAATATACCTTCTTGTTGATCTTCTTTAGGATCACCCTTTTTCTTATGCTATGCCTGCCTATTTGAGTGATGAAGATGATTATTTGCTTTCTTTCTAACCCCTCAACGCCAGCACTTACCCTATTGGCACAAATCCCCAGTAACCTATGTTCAATTCCTTCCAGAATCAACCAACTTCATCACATGCCCTGATTGAAGACAGGCACTGGTTTAGCCTACTCGAATAATGCCAGTTAGACAGCTACCCATCATTTGATCGTGCGTGGGAACTTGTTGGATTTTGCCCCATGATATTATATGTTATGTGCCTTTGGATTAGCACTTAGACCAGTCGTATTTACCTTGTGCCTATTTGCATATAATGCTCGTCCTGCCTATTGCTACCACCTGTACTGTACTTTTTACCTATTACTGGCTCACAGACCTGAAACTTCTATTTTGGAAGGAAGGGCAGACCTGAATATTTTGGGGCACTTTGAACATTGCTGTTTACTTGACTCTGCCTACAATACTTTCAGTTGGACAAGAAAGGAACCACCGGTCAGTCGTAGAAACTAAAAGCCCTTTGGGGTGGATCGAATACAGGCAGACCCATGCATGCATGAGACCTTACCGATTTGGCTTGGCTTGAGCACTTACAGCATTGCTAGTAACTTTATTAGACTTGGACGACCTTACCCATCCTTTCTCTTTAATTGAACTGCCTCACATTGGGCGTTAACAACACTTGCTGGAGGAGGTATGGAACTTAGACAGTATTACTTGCCTACTTGCTTTAGTTTCTCTTAGACCGCTGCTCAGTTGTGGGATCGTCGGAATTTTCTTACTTACGAGCTACTGCCCTTCGGAGATTGGAAGGGAGGGTTTGGGCACTAATAGCTTTGGGATTACTTTGGTTAGCCTACATAATTTATGGAAGTGTTACCTAGACCAACCACCTGTGTAGTGTTCACACCATCCTTTATAGACCGGGCGGGCTCCATTACCTGAACTTGAAGAGTGAACGAACGGGCTTTCTTGCGTGGGCGCAGCATTGCTTCGTACCTTACTCTGCCTATTTGCCTTTAAACACCACTTTCAAATTTACCAACAACCTTTCATTCTGAAACTCTTTCGAGCCTCCAACTTAGTCATTGATTGGACGGGCTGGGCACTTTGAACAGTCGTATTTACTTTATATGCCGGTAAGAAGGATTATAAGTTTTATCTACACATAGCTACCACCCAGTCTTCTATTGTTGGATCGTTTTAACTACTTGGATTTAGGAAAGAAATACTGCCCAACTTCTTAGATCTTACGCGGCGGGCGGGCGCTTGGGTAGGTACTTAGAGTATTGCTAGGACCTTTAGTTAGATATATCCCTACTGCATTAATGCATTTTAGATGACTCCTTATAATATGAATAAGAAGGTTTCTGCAGACTAGCTCTGAAGTATGGCTGTATTGAATGGGCTGGCTGTTCCCAGGACTGGTGTTTGCTGTAGGTAAAACTTCCTTTCCTCCTGCAGGCTCAAGCAGCAGTCCCTCAAATTGGAGGCTGTATCATGGGACTTTGTTGAATATGTGTCTAGGCCTGACCCTTCAAAAAGAGTAAGCCTGTCTAAGCCTGGCCTTGTTACCCCTCCCCACCAAGCTAAAGCAAGGAGTAATTTGCAAAACGTCAGGTCTGGGTAAATGGATAGCTCGGGGCTATCTCTGGTGGGTCAAAACCTAGTCTAATAGGCTTGAACCTGGCCCTAAATTCAGGGGCTTTATCATGTAACCTTCAGTCTGTGTTGTGTCTAGGCCTGAAGCTTCAAAAGGGTGGAAAACTGCCTATTAATTAGCAGACTCTGCTGCTGCATCAAAGCGCCAAGGTGAAGGTTATCCCGAGAGCTGCTTCACGCACGGGGTTCGGCAACGATATATACCGTCCTTACCTTAGCAGATAGAACTCAACCTTTTTCCCCCCCATACTACCCCAGCTCAGGTTTTAGTTTTTGGGTAACACCCCGTGAGCCTACATTATATATGTGAGGATGCGCATCTTTAGGAGCTCTACCATACCACCAGGTGTTAGGCTAACAAACCAAGCTAGGCAGAGCAACTGAGGGGTGAGTAAGGTACAGGGTAAGGCCCCCCAACTAGCTAGGCACGAAAGGTCTTAGGTCCGGCCAAAGGTTTCTAAATATAGATTCTATTACTGGTATTTCTGCTGTCCCATATGGGGCTCTTCCTTCCATAAACACTTCTCATTCTTTTTTCTCCAAAAGCCCCAGCCCAGGGTAGTTGAGCTTCCCCGAATTTATTTGCTGTCAAAGATTGATCACTTCCAATTTCTGCTCATTTAGTGTACTTAATATTTGCCTTTTAAGGGAGAGGGAGGAAAGCCTCGCCTACTACTATTTTGTCAGTCAGACAACCCTCAGTTACTGGTTGTAGTAAGGGCCCTTCTGCCGCGAGAAGGATTATTGAGGGGACTGCCTTCACCTTAAGGCTCGCATTAGCAGCTTGCCAACAACACGTAGCTCTCACTAATCCTTCCCTGCCTAGGGCACTACATACACTATAGCTAATTACAACAATATACTAGGGCCCTCCATAAATTTGAAGAGGAATAAAACGCTCGCTTAAGTGCCGCGCCCTTTACTATCTATCTCTTTCATTCTATTTCATTCCAAACAGGATGTTTCTAACCTTACTTAACTTAGATGTTTCAGTCTGCGAAGTCATGAAAACACTCATGAAGATCAGTAGTAAGTATCCTTGGGGTGATGTGTGCCCCCTTCAGGGATTCAAACAATATAGGCCAGTAATGATATCAGGCCATACTTTCACTTTCTTTATCAGGCAACGGGTAACCCCAACCCATTGTGCCTTACCTTCAATCCCCTATATGAAAGAGCTTTCTTTATGATGCCCTGAGCGCCTACTATGATAAATGGGCTATAACCTGCCTGTACCTGAGATCTCCCAATCATTTCATGCTGCTAGCTATGAATCAGGTTTTGCCACAACTCCCACAAGCCGAAGGGGAAAAGAGAATTAAGCATTAAAAAAGAAGGCACGAAGATAAGAGTAGCAGAGAAGGACCCGGAGGTCCTTAGGAAGGAGGTCTCGACTAAAAGGAGAGGATAATTTACCATTTTTCCCATAACCCATAAGGTGAAAGTATATCAAGGCCCAAGAGTGAAACAATACCCAAGAGTGCATTTGAAGCCTACACAATTAATGCAAATGGGTTAGGAACAACCTTGGATCGTTAGAACTTACTTTGGAACTAATGTCTGAAGATAGATATAATAGGGGAGTGGGGTTGGCACTTACTGCTTTGGTCTTGACCTGCCGCCTACACTTTATTCCTTTTATATACCGACCGGCCGGCTCACAGGACCTTAGCGATGATTGTACGCCCTTCCAAACCACTAGCTTGAGGAATGAAATTGAGGGGAGGTACTGCCTTACTTACTTGGTACAGCCCTTATACCTTTGCTAGTACTCTGCCTACTTGCATTAATTTATGTTAGACAGCTACGTTGTGGGATCCTTGGAACTACCTTCTTTAATTGAGGAATCCCAGCGGAGCGGAGATTGGAACTGCTTTATTTAGTAAAAAAAGCCATACCCTTTCTCTTTTAAGAAAGGACTTGCTCGCTTGGGTTAACAGACCATTGCTATTAACCTTTAGCTGGAAGAATAAATGTAAGTTGGACCTACCTACAGCGATCCGCCCAGTCTTGGATCCTTGGAACCAACCGCTTGGTCTTACATTCCCCCAGGGTCATTTTGAAGTATTTTAATATCCCCTTTGGGGTTGGGGTCTCACCAATAGCTATTTGGGACTGGTTTATTCAATAGTTAACAATAAAATTGCATGGGTTATATCATAAGGATCTCCCTTTTGCAGGTAAGCTTCCTGTGGTTGGTTGTATTCTCCAGGCCTCTCATGTGTATTATGTATCATGTTGGTTCCCTAGTTGGACTTAGTTTAAACGGCTTGAGCATATTTTGAGGGTATACCTGTAGCCCAATTTTGGTGGTGAGCGCAGTCTTTCTTTGGTTCCTTGGGACGTCTGCACTATGCCCAAGGATGAGGGGGCTTGGTTTTCTTAATGTTGAATCTCAGGGCGGTATTCTTGCAGCCAAGTGGGTGGTTCGGTGTCTTAAGAGGTCCCTACGTACCGGGTTACCCTAAAGGTCACACCAACACTAGAGGCGTACGTGCTTACCCTCTCTATTTTTATTTTTGGCCTTACTCTCCGGACATAACTGTAGAATCGTAGCTTATTGCTTGTCTTTAAGGATGGCAAGGAACCATGCTTATTGGCAGGACCATACTTCCCATTTATTGTTGTTATTGGCAAGACCTTGCCCGATGCGGACAAGCGACTTCGTACCTTGCTTCCCCATTTAATGGAACTGTGTAGACCCGTTTTTCATCATCTCTTTGGACTAATGGAAGGAGGGAATTCTATTGGTATTGAAAGGCCAGAGCTCTGCTCAGTCTTTTAGGGAATAAATAGTAAAGGAAAGACTGAGTTTTTTGTGTGCTCGGGAGGTTAGGAGAGCAAGGAAGGAGAGCTTGTAAGTCGTTAAGGACTAAAACGCGCTGCGATGGCCGAATCGTGCTTTAGTGGCTGGGCCAGGCTATGTGCTATATTTCTCCGGTAATCCAGGCGGGCAGGCTACGTGCTCTCTGCTGGCTGGCCTAATGACTTGCCTTCCAATTCAATAAAGAGTCCCCCAATGGGTTACCCAGACAATACAGTAGGCACAAGAGACAAGTAGGAGAGCCAATTACCAGAGCTGGAACATCAGGGTGAAACCTCTTTGTTGAGATATTGCCAGTTGAGGCCAAAGGGCATCAACGACATAGACATTGCGAATTTGATACTAGTAAAAGGGTAGCCTTGGGGTTTATATTCTGTATTGACATACTGCAGAGACAACGCGGAGCCCTTACAAAAGGAGATACTTAGTAGTCACTTAGGCTTGAATCCTCTTATGACATAATATTGGCTATGACCCTTAACTCCAATCTGCCTTAACTCCAATCAACTTAGAGATGCCTTAACTTATGCCTTAACTCCAATCCATAATCTTCTTTTCTTATCCTGTAGGCACTTATGCTTGAAGCCTCTGATGCTGCTGTTGGCTTAGTCTTAAGCTGTGAGTTCAAGCCCTATGAACTGGACTAGCTTCAGTCTTAGCCCTATTTACTTTAGTTCTGTTCAAGCCGTAAGTTCCCCGAGTGAAAGCCATTATTACTTGCCATAGACTTGCCTTAAGGTAATTTCAATAAGCCTGTTTTGTCATGACCAGTCATAGCCGACGCTAGGAATTGCTGTAGACAGTCATAGCCACTAAGGTTGTCCATATAGTAATACTTCCAATAGTGTAAATACTATGCCTTAGTTAGTAACGTAAGTAAGGTACTAGCTATAGTATCCATTCTTTGTGTTTGGTTGGACAAGATAAGATGATGACAACTTTTCTAATTTGATGTTTTTTTATAAAGAAAAATGCATTATTAGGGGGGCTGAGGCATACAACCATTTCGGGGCACAAAAAATGGACAAAGCTTGTTTGTCTCAAAAGGCTAATGTCCATGGACCGCCTAAGACTAAGCAAGTGTCCGGAACTCTCTATGGCCTTATGGCTGCTGGTACTAAGGCTTTCACTGTATGGCTAGTTTTCCTAGGGCACTTGTTTCCATGGACCTAAGGCATTGGACTAAGAGGCTTTCCACTCTAAGTCCGGCTAGTACTTCTTAGGGTTCACTCTATGGCTTAAACTCTCTACAGTCCGGGCAGTCCATGCAGCTTCATGCGTAGTCTAAACTATCCGTTTTATTACAAGCTTAAGACAACAGCTTTGGGCGGCACTCTTGCTTTGAGGTTGAGCGGGCTTCTTTAGCTGGCTGGAATCATTATTGTTTCAGTGAATGGCTTCTGCAGTGGTTGAACGGCTTAAGAAATACCACCTTACTGCTATGGAACTTACTGCTTAAGACTAATCTAAACATATGATACTGGCATATCTACGTTATACTCGCATATCTGATAATCAATTTTGCATTCATAATGAAAAAGTTCTATGCCTTGTAGTCAAATTAAGCTAAAAATCCTTGGTAAGGTAATTGGGTTGCATTTGCATGTTAGAGTAAGAATGCATGTAGGATTTAGAAATCTACATTAGATACAAAGCAAACAAACTTGAGTAGGGCAACCGGGCCTACATACCAGTTGGAGGTGCTATTCCAAATGGAAGCAGGCAGGGTGAAACATCCAGTGAATGCTTCATATACTCCATGCTTCTTCAACAGACAGATATTTTGCTCTTGCTTTATCTCAACGATGCAGGACCCTACCCTCCTTCGTGCCATCAGATATTTACAATAGTATCTTGCAAATGAGAAGAAGCTCTCTTACCACCCTTCCTTTTCTCTCTTCTTGGCTATCTACCGCATGAATGACTTTACGGTAAGGCCCGGCGGGATAATAAAACGGCTCTTTACTCACTATAGCTACGGGGGGGCTTTAACATATATAGGGCATCTTTAACCCAGCTATCACGCCCCAAAAGGGTTGGTCCGCATCTACCTACGTCTTGGGTCTTGGGTCTCCTGGGAGCCAAGCTAAAGCCAGATATACATCTACCTTCTTGGGATTGGGATATCGCGCAGGCATGGAAGTCCTTCTACAATGCTGGCAGAACGCTCACTCACCCAAGCGAATTGGAAACATTACGCTCACTACACGAGGCGAAGGAAAGGAGAATGGTCACGCTCAATTAACGAACGAAGAGATTGCATTACATATCCTGCGTGTCCCATAACGAATACAGCGTGTGGAAGAAAGGTCATGCCCAGTCCTTATTCCTGGAAATTGAATCGTATTATCCTCTCCTTTTAGTCGAGACCTCCTTCCTAAGGACCTCGGAATAAATAAATAGAAATAAACGAAGGGACAGATATAACATAAAATATTCATCCTGGTAGAACAATCGGACTCACTTGGGATGGGGATTTATAACCCAGGCAATGGTGCAACTAATCAATGAACGAACCGATGAGGATGATATTAATACAGACAGGTAGAGGTCTAAATAAAAAGAAAATACTCACAGCAGATTATTAAGCCAGGCAATGCAACATCATAATCACTCACCGAAGGAAAAGGAAAAGGAAAGATATTAATCCAGGTATAAAAAACGGTATCCCGGCGGATTTATATGCCAGACAATGCAAATGCGCACGAAAAGATGATGGCATCGCATATTCTCATACCAACAGGTTAAACACAGGCAGGCATGGGATTAATTATAGATTGAATAGTATTATCCGTGCTTGGGTAGATAGAGCCACCAGCCGAGAGTAGGCGTTCAAGCGTGGATGCAATAGTAGGCGTTAAATAGGGAGGTGATGCCCAATAGGGAGGGAGGCACGTTGAAGCCCAACTTCGCCCAACATTCTATAATTGGCACGTAAGGCTCGCGGGAAGTATATTTAGCGCTTCCAAATGCACGCACGTTTGAGAAATCAAAATTGTGTTGGGACGGGGTCCTAGGCATATGATCCATTGGGGTCGAGAAGTCCCATTTGTTGTTAGGCAAGTAAATTTATTATAGCATTTAAGGTTCTTCATCCCTGCGTCCATCCAGTAAGCTGAGATACTGGTCCGTCAATATTCAAAACTGTCTTAAATACGATTTTATAAATAGAAAACCCTAGGCTGTGGGGGTTTGGAGTATGATGGGTCGTGATCGGGTTTTGAAGTCGTGGTGCTATTAGGCACGCAGTTCTTTATTCGGGCATGTAAGGTTTATTGAATCTATCCCTCCATCCAGCCGCCATGTGATCCAGCAATAGTGCATGGGTAGCAAGGGGAGCTACATCCTAAGCTATTGGACCATTCAGCCAGCCCAGCCGTGTATAATAAAAGTTTATAAATACAGTGGTTCTGAGGATCCCACAACTGGTTCCATCGAAGCAATTATTCCCCTCATCCGTCCGGTCTGATCTCTCAAGCAAGAAGAAAATACCAGCCATCTAATCCAGCCCATCCATCCTAGCTATCCGAACAATGCCAGCCAACCAGCTCGGAAGCAAGTAACGAGAGCTCAATGAGAAAAAGAAAGTCTAGGTGCTTTTCAATAGCACAACAAAAGGACAAAAGGTGGGGTCATAATCCTATCCATAATAAATGTCTGCTGAATTGAAAGTCCCATTGCATAATAAACTGAAGATTATAGTGCGCAGCTAAAATCCAAGGCCCCACTAGTTTTATTGCGGTGGGTTGCCACTAGTTTTATTGCTTTGTCCATGATGCTGAAGGCCTTTGATTGTTGGGTAGCGTCCATCCGAGGAGGACTCCGTTCGGGGTAGCGTCTGTCCCTTAGCTCCCGGCAGGGGATGTTTGGGGTAGCGTCACGATGCACTGCTTGCTTACCAAGTACCAGCTCCCGGCAGGGCATGTTCGGGGTAGCGTCCCTTTGCTTTCGGTTCGCTTACTTGCTGAGGGAGGGAATTTGTTCACAGGTAAGGTCCCAGATAATTGCTGTAGGGAAGTTGGTGCACCACACACACCTCGGATTGGACACGGCTTTAACTAGAGCTCGGGGAAGGAGGGGCGGGATTGAACTAAAGACGGTCATTGTTGCGAAGTCAAGTTGCCTTCCTTCCCGTTGGTCGGGAGAAATACCAATTTGAAGCGCATAAATTGTCTTTTTATCTCCCTCTCAAAGTGGAGGTCCACCATTGCTTCTGCTGAGATCGCATCTCTACGTTTCAAAGGTGCCTACGTCGTATTAATATATAATATAGCCATAAAGACGTTTACCTTGTTCCTAGATTTCCCGGTTCTCTCTATAACTCCTTCTCCTAGACGGAGCCCCTTAGGCGGGTCTCCACAGCTATCCATGGGGTTTAAATGTGCCATAAAGAGAATAAGAGAAACAACCGGTTTCAAGTGCATGGAGAAGTTCTTGCCATTGCCATGAACAAAGAGGCCATGCATGGAGTGGATTATTTGAAGAGGTGTGCACAAAACCACAATTACCGTGCAACAAACAATCTGCTGAAGTAGTGCCACTAGTTGGTCTAATACAACTCTTACTAGACGAGCTCGCATATCTACGTCTTGGCCATGCTTATGAGATCATGGCATATTTACTTGGCCATGAACAACAATGCTCTGGACATGGAGCCATGAACAACCAAAAAAGAGATTTCACATATGATATCGCTATATCTACGTGTTTCATATATGATGTCACCATGGAGACATTGGTTGAACTTGCCCAGAAACATAGTGCAATCTTAGTTCGGGCTAGTTGATGCTGTTGATCCACTACTTAGGTGGATGCCAGAGCTGCTGGGTTCAGAGACTCCACTTGGTGTGACTCTACTTAGGGTGGAACAACTAACTACTACAGCATATCTACTTGTTCACACATATTGTTCACATATGATATCCGCATATATAAGTGGTCATTGCCACGTAGCTGACCTAATTCAGCTATATACACTCTACGCGTTACTACTATATGATCTCGCCATCTCTCACAAAGCCCTCTATTTTCTCTATTTGACACAAACCTCTATTTTCTCTAGTTTTTACACATATGATATTGCCATCTCTACGTTGACACTTTGATTTGCATATCTTCTACTTGCTCCCCGGCCAGATCTAATTCCACATCTAACTAACTAGATTTTGCATAGAGACGTTTACACTTGTTCATATATGATGTCGCCATGGAGAAATATTCATTGCCATGAAACTGACTACCTCATTGCAGCTATCTCTACTACTGCAACCTAGTTACCTATACGATGTCAGCATAGATAAGTTGACCTTGTCTATTGCCAGTGGTCCATTGATTGACACATTAAACTATGCTACTATAAGGTGCCTACCTTTCTGCTAGAGCCGTAGAGTAAAGGCTCCGCCTTGGTTGGCTAAAGAACCCAGTCAGTTCCACCACTCACGCATTGGGAAAATGGGGCTTGCTTTTCGTCGTACTTGCATTTCAGAGAGCCCCATATCCAAATTTTAACATATGATGTTGCCATATTGACCTAGCGATGAAAAACCTAATTCTTCAATGTGTTGTGTCCGCTTACTATATGATGTTGCCATGGAGAAGATGGATAAAAGTCCTGGCTCTATGGGCAGGTCTAAACTCGCATAGATACGTTGCCATTTTTTGGCCATGGGTTTATATGGCCTACCTTGTTCGGGGCACAAACAATTGGGACAGCTTTAAAATATTATCTCATTCGCTAGTTTCGTCCAATAAATTTATCATCTTTTAGGGGGGGCTCCAGGTGGGACTAACTGTTTGGACTAAGCTAGAGTATCATCTGAAGGCAGCTTGTTTCTTTGCTGGACCAAGAAGATTAAAGCTCTAGTGTTGTCCAAAGGGCTTACTCTGTACGGACTAAGGCTTTTTCTTTTAAGGCTTGTTTTCAATGAGCTCTTACTCTCCGAAGCTCCAATAGACTATACATACAAACGTAGTTATAACACTATGTCATAGCTTAGATATGGGATTAGATTTGGATAAGTAAGCTAGTAATCATGGAATAACAAGGAGCTATGTGAGATACTGTATATGTAAAATACAAGATACTTCATGATGTTCGATTCAATGGTTATACTTCTTCTATCCTTGTCATTACTCTCACCCCATTGATTATGCAAACTACATGAGTCCCAATATGTGTGAAATTGAACCTTTACTTGATATGACTCACGAGCTTAGTTCAATTCACTTTTGAATAAGGTCCGGAGGGAGAGCACAATCAATATTAACTGCAGCAACTAGTCTTATGAGTTCACTAATCAATATTCACTTTGGCACCTATCCATATTTACTTTGACTGCTATTAGAAGAGGAGGGGTAGTATTATATGAACAATGAGATTCCTTACCTAATTAGATTACTTTTGCTATTCACTATGACCATTGCGATTACACCATACATTGTTAGCTCACTCAGATTAGACCTATTGTTACAACTGACAGCGGAAAGATTAGACCAGAGGAAAGATCAGCTATTAAAAGCTTCCCTCTCCTCGATTCCTTATGAAAAGCCCCCGCTAGAAGCTTTTCTTTCTTCTTAGCTGCTTAGAGAAGAACCAATGTATACCTCTTACTTATATAGCTGAAACCAAAGGCACTCATTTAGACCGTATAAGTTTCTCTTACTATACAATGCACCCTCAGGAAATCTCGTTAATAAAAGTAAGGTGCGTAGCTCTTTCCCGACAAAGGAGGGGAAGGATCAAAAGTTCCTGCTAGCAATGCAGTCTTAATTCCTTCCTAACAAGTATCTATCTGGAGGCCCGTCCCTACAAGAGAAGATATTGCTGTACCCACTAAGCACTCATGAGGCAAGTGTTTAGGGAAACCACAGTAGGGATAGGTAGTCTGGTTGGTAAAGAGAAAGGTGGGTTGGTGGTAACACTTAAGTAATGCAAGTAGGGTAAAGGCTATAAAGTGCCTGCCCAAGCACGTGTCCAATCACTAAGTTGGTTAAGTGAGGCGTAGTAAATAGAGGTTGGTTAAGAGAACAGGTGGGTAGGTAACGGTAACACAGAAGTAATAAAGTAGGCTTATAAAGGTCCTACGGTGCTTGTCCGCATCGGGCAAGGGTAAATAGTCCAGTTCAAAGTGCCAAAAGCCCTCCCTCGCTTCCAAAACCTTCGCTTCCAATGCTCTAAGTTCAGGTAATGGATCCGATATAGAGGTACAAACCAAACTAGAAACCCCAATCATAGTCAAAACGGTTATCCAATGCATCGGAATGAACTGACAAGTATCAAGATATTCTGAGGCCGATAGATAAAGTCAGGCATACAAGTAGTGGCTATCGGGGAATGGTAGGAGGAACCAATGAGGCTGTACAGACGTTTAGGTTGGAGGACTTTGCCGCAATATGACGCGACCCACAAAGGAAGACCATACCCATTGGTGGTCCCGTTATCGGGATCGTGGGAGGCTGGCATTGCCCCTCTTGCTCAAAGTTTACAAACTACACCAAGAACTCCATCATAATAAAACGAGTTGAGGATCACCAGAAAATCCCGACAGAGAAGACGGCAAATGGAATTTATGGCCATCAAAATCCGCAATGAAAAAAATGCATGTTAGCAACGGTGGCGACGGCGTGATCAGATATGAATGTACGAAAAAGAAGCTAGATATGATTGTGGTATTCAAAACACAACCCCCCCTGGTATTGGCACGAATATAGGAGCATTAGATACAAAGGGAAGAACCAAAACTCAGAGCAAGGCAACCATGGCGATATTAGATACCGACAACTATATTTTCATAATAAAATGTTCAGAGGCCAAATGGATAAACGACACCAGAATAATAATAAGGAGCCCATGCTATGGTCTGGGCTATACCAAGCAGGATGCATTCCACGAGTGGTAGTCATACCGGACCTAGTGCATGCAGCAGCTAAAAGAAATAACCCAAAAGTTCGAGCTCTGGGAAACCTATGAGCAAACATTGTTATCCCATTAATAACAGAAATAATAAGAAAAGTATTTAAGATAAGGGTAGATTAGAAATGGGGAGGAAAAAAGCTTTGGAATGCGATTACAATAAAAGAAAGAGTGAAGACCTACCGGTATGGCTCAAGGGTAGATTGGAAATGTGGACATGGGTAAAAATAGACCAACCAGCATATGCATTGAAGGATTCAAAGTATGCACACCCCAAAACCCAGATTCGGCTGCTTAGCAGAATATTTGGGTTCAAAGATGCAGATACATGGCCCAAGAAATGGCTCTATCTCTTGGCTAGGATTAAACAGGACGACAAACAAATGAATGGGCGCAGATAATAAAGGATGCACTGCATAGACAACTCACAGAGGTAAGAGCAAATACCCATTCTACTTTATTTATGTATACTTAACTGTTCTAGAGAGTTGCAACACTCCTAAGACCATCCTAGAGAAAAATGAATTAGGAAAATAGTCACATGCCAGTCCCATATCTCTACCCCCGGATGTGGGCTATATACCTTACATGCTTCTGGACCTGGCAAAAAGAGCGTGCCCAGTTAGGGCCAGGACAGGAGTCGAGAGAAAGGGCAATGGCTTTGGCAACCTTCCCATGATCTCCTTAGGAGGCTTAACACCGTTAGCAGTTTTCCAACAGTCCTAGTGATTTTATTTAAAATAAAGTAAAATCCATTACACACCAACCTACCCTGGGCAGCAGATCTTTCATACAGAGCCGTGTCGACACTTAGACATAGCGCTCTGGGAATAATGCTGGGAATAATAATGGGCTCCGGTTCCAATGCTGCTGCTGTTATCAATCTATATTACCGCCTGCCTTATCTCATCCATCGCCTTGTTAACTACTGCTCAAGGGGCTTTAGTCAAGCAGTCAGTTCCACGATCTCTCTGCTGAAGGTTCTGGCTTTAGTAAACTTGTTCCCAAATGCATTATGTTATTACCTATAGCTCACGGGTATTTATTAAACCTGCTGCTCCCAAATAAGCTTTCTGATCATGGGGATAATTCTATGAGGTTTATATGTTATGTAGGCGAATGGGGAGCTACCTGTTATCTATTAAACCTGTTCTCTCTTCACCCGGTTAGTAGTTATCTTCAAACCTAGTGCAACCTATCTGCCTGCTGATCAATGTCTCTTTTGCTGCTAGAGTATAGTCCCATGCACACATTAGACTGACATAGCTGGGTGCAACTCATAGCCTCTTTTCCTTTATTGCTAGAATTAATTAATCATTGGTTTCATTGCCGGTAGTGGCCAGTCTCTCTCTCTTGCTGCTTGCCTTAGATCTCTCTCCCTCGCAAGCTCACTCAAGGGTCGAAGCTTTCAATTCCAATTCCTGTTCCACGAACCAAGCAAGATAATCAGCTGTTGTTGCTCCAAAGGTTGTTCTCTTCGTGCCTCCGTAGTGGGTCTAGGGCTACAGAAGATCTAGTTCTGGCAAGTGAAAGAAAAGGCAAGCGTGTAATAGATGCCCCTGTCTACTTGAGTCTTTCTTTCTGGGAGGTTAATAAAAAATCCAATTCCTGTGTTAGGCAGCACTAAATGTTCTAGGTTCTAGAGAACATAGTAAATAAAGGTAGGTAACTAAAGCCCGTGCCTATGAAGATTCCAAAAGGGTAGATAAAGAAAGCATGGCTGTCTGGGCATTTAGGTTGTGTGTGAGTCTGAAGTCTGTTCACCATCCTATCCAATGAGGCTCTCTTCTCTGATGGACCATAATCCAAGCAAGCCAAGCCATCCGGGAGTTAAACGAGATAAGCTGAAGGGTTAACCCTCTAAGCTAATAGACGATCATCCCGCGGGAGCATGCATGTTACTACAAGTGCTCGGTCGGCTACTTGATCTCATCCATCCCATCCAGTCCAATCCGGTGCTTCTAATTGAAGGGGGTAGTTGAAAGCTCTACCTCCTAAGGGCTAACTAAATCAAGTAAGTGTTCTAGGGTCAACATGTCTAGCTCTGAAAGTGTATAAGTTGTAAGAGTTCAGTAAAGGTAAGGCAAGGGTAAAGGGTAAATGACTAGAGCATGCCTCCTGTCCTCAATACAAAGCATTCCTAGCTGATGTGGGCTAGGGTAATTGATTCTGATCCTGTCCTGATACAAGCTTAAAAGAGGTTCATAACAGTAGTGCCAAAGCGAGAAATTCCGGAAAGATAGTTCCGAACATATATAGATCTTCCGGTGGTAAAAGAGAGGGTAGCAGCAGGCACGAAAAGAAAGGTAGGTCTATGCTTAGTAAGTGGATTCTAATTTCTTAATTGTATAGTAGAGGCTCCTGGAACATGAAGACTAAATACGGGGTAGTAAGATCCCGTTCTGAGAAGAGTGGATAAAAGTACTATCCTAAGCGCTTCTTCATGAATCCAATTGATATAGGGAAGTAGTTAATAAAAAAGTTAATAAGTAAGGGAAGGTAGGGGAAAAAGGTATATAGTATATAAGGCCCCATATCTAAAACGGTGAGGCACGGAGTTGAAGATCCTCATCTGAAATAGGCACCACCTACCAGGTTGGGTGGGTCCGATCGATCCGATCCGGCTTTGTTCGAAGATCTCCATCTGAAATAGCAAGTTGGAGGCTTACACCCAACTATACTTATCCTTACTTAGAAGGAATCACAGCAGCAAGATCAACTATGTAACCATAAGAATAAACACTATCCGGATTTAAACTAGGTATATCAAACTAGTAGAAGCAGTAGAGGAAGAGGAATTAGATCTATTGCTTTGTTAAATGGTGGGTGGTGGCATATGTGGAAGGCTTATACAATAAGAGAGAGCTCCTATGCAAAGGAATGAAGAGCACTTACCAATTACGACTCAGCCTATATCCTTACTTTATATCACTTGCAACACTAGACATAAACACTTGATATCTCCGGGTTTTACATACCATAAAGACTGGATTTACCAGGAACACTTTTACAGGGCTTGTTTACAAATTAGAGCTATGACAAAAAGTATTGTTCTATTATAATTAGTAGGTAGGAACTCTTCATTCATTCACCGGTCCAGCAGAAATAAATGGTTAATCCTCCGGATGAAACAGACCCTTTACTGCATATTAAATGAATAAGTGCCTTCCCTGGTAACTCACATGTCCCTGAAGCTACATTCTTAGACAAGGGAATCACACAGGAATAATACCATCTCTTAACTGCCTTCCGAGCCAAAGGCGAGCTTCGTTCCTTCCCCTCCTACGTTGGGAAAGGGATTTCGCTTCGCGCCTCTTCCTACATTATTTCTTTAAAAGCAGCCTAGGATGATATATTCTAGACGAGGGAGGGAGCAAGGAACCATACCAATACCCTTTACCTCCTTATGACTCTTAACCTTAGGATACCTAGGGAATCAAGCGATATAATAAAGTTCCTCTGGAATCGCTTAGCTTAGTGGGGAATGCTAGAGACTTATCTTTACGGACGGGTTAAAACCTTACCCAGACTTTCACTTACTGCCTTCACCCAACGGAGGGAGGGAGTGCTGCCTGCACCCAACAACACCTTGCTTCAGCCAGGAAGAGGACAGTAGACATGGCATGCTATGAACCCCTACCTTCCCTTGGTTCCACACTACCCACCTTAAGACCTAGAACTTTTAGCCCTAGACCACTTTATTAATTAATCGAGTGGGTACTGCTGCTACTTACTTATCTTAGAAGCACCGGATGGGATGGATGATCACCTTACCCTTGACTTGATTACTGCCTTTACCCTTTTGCCTTACCCTTGGATACTTTAGCCATCAAAAATGAATTCTATAGCAAGTTCCAGTGTCATGAGAGCTCTATTTTTCATTGGATGGATTTACCATGACTTAATTAGGGATTGTTTACTACTCACTATCATTGTGTTGTTATCAAACTAGAGTGCTGGTGTTGTTCATGTTTCAGTTACCCGATAGTTGGTCGAGTAGAGAAGTGAAAACAACCACTGGATCACACTCCCTGGCACGCTACTAATGTTCATACGAGCTCGCCAACGGGACCAATGTTCATATGGGCTCCTGGGAAATAGAAAGGGTTATCCCAGACACCAATTCCCTGACTTCGCCACCGATCCCTTGCAGCAGGACCAACAACTTTGGGGAACGGGATCCGGATTTATAACTTTTATTGGCAGTGTATCATTACAAATTCCCTATGCGGGGAACCATCTTAAGAAAATGCTTCAATGCCACGAGTACGTTTAGTTGTCCCGCGTACAATTAGATCCTGCACCTACCAAGTAGAATAAGTGCCCCGTACAATTAGATCCTGCACCACCTACCAACTCATGCGGGAGAGTGGCGGAGATCAAAGATGATTGAGGGAACTCTATCATATATATTAAACCAATCATTAATTCTAAGGGACATTCCATATCAAGGAGCTAAACTACTTGTGGCGATAGAAGGAGCTAACCTACTGAGATAGATTCTTTATTTACAGTTCTTGGGCGGATTATTTCTTTAGAGTTGATTGATTAGCCCCGGAGAGCACGCAACTAACCACCCAGAGCGCCTCCTATTAGAATCCTTACTACAAGCCCTATTAAGTCTCTACTCACTAGCCAGCAGATTAAGAGCAGATGAAGAGCAGACAAAGCAGCAGCAACAAAAAGGGATTTCTTCTCGTATGTAACTGCCTTATATAGTCTTGTCATGTCACTGGCCTATTACCGGCCCCTTCGTTCATCAAGTTTAGATATGGAGCTAAACTACTGGGTTGTCGGGTTGGCTCAGAAACCCCTATGTACCAAGGAAGACCAATAGGATCTAGCCCAAGGAAGACCCAAAGGATAGAGATTACTAATGATATTTTTTCCTCATGTACGAAGACCACCCATTCAGAGTATCTAAGAGAAATGATGATTTTAGCATTTAGCAGTTTCTGAATTTCCTTCTCTATGATAGGAAGTAGAATAGGATTAACCTGTCTTAGTTTCTGTCTGAAGGGCTTTGTTTCCTTTTTGAGGGGTATCTTATGCTGAATAATGTCAGTATCATAGGTCTTCAGATCTTCATATGTCCAGGCAAAAACATCTATATATTCCTTAAATAGCTCTACATACCTCTTCTTCTGATCTTCAGGTAAGACCTTTTCAATCTTAATGTACTTTGGCTCTTTATCAGTCCCAATATTACAATCTTCCACTTCTTCAGCTTTAGGTGACACATAGGGCTTGGATGGGACATCATTCTTATAAAATAACTGTTATAAGGGTACCAGTCCCTTTGGTATAAAGTTATTTTTCAGCTGCATGATCTTGTGATTTGCTATATACTTTAGCAATAAAGGCTCAGGTGGAATCTTACTCTCTGCTTGTAACCCATCATTTTCATCTTCATCAATGTGTGTAGAATAAAATTAATTAATCATCTCTAGGAACCTCTTAATCTGTTGATCATCCTAAAATACTTGCCAGTGCTTGGTATTATCTGGAATGGAAGGTCTGTACCTCATCTCAACTTCATATTTAAACTGTGGTTTAGATGGGGGTTTGAAAGTACTGGCGGCCACTGCTAAAGAGTCAGCCTGTTTATTTGCATCTCTTGGAACTGCAGTGATATTGAATGCATCAAATAAATTTTCGACAAAGTCCCACACTTTATTTCTGTATGCTCTCATTCTGGGATGCTTAGTCTGGTATATACCCCTGATTTGCTGTACTATAAACTCTGAATTCCCAAACACTGAAAGCTCTGTCATTTTCATTCTCCTAGCAGCCTCTAGCCCAAGTATCAGAGCTTCATATTCAGCAACATTGTTAGTAGATTCAAATTCCAGTTGATAAGATAAATAAATAGAATCACCTTAAGGGGGGATTAAAATAAAACCAGCCCCTGCACCCTCTCTGGAAGCAGCACCATTAAAATATAATTGACATAATTTTGATTTTGACACATTGTTATTAGGAAGGGGAGAGGTTTCTTCTGCATCTACACTTGGTTCAGCTCCTTCTTTTATAGCCAGAATACAACAACCCATATTTTCATCAGCTACATAAATGGTCAAATTTTTAGGACTATTCTTATCACTGATCACATAAGCAAATTTTGATTCCTAGGCGTTGAGGAGAGGGCTCGGATACAACACAACAACCTTAAGGCAAATGCTAGGACTTCTCGCAAATTAAGGATACCTCCTACCACCAAATAAATATAGAGAGGAAAAAGAGCAATTTTCTTAATGAAAATGGATTTTCTTATTAATGAACTATACCCTTTTACAACGTTTCTCTCTGATAGACAAGCATAGCTGATAGCCGCTAGTCGATCCAAGAGTAGATCCACTCGATCCAGGTGTTTATGTCTTCTTGTCTGTTTGGGAACCGATTGATTCTATTGTATGTTTGGGAATCGATGCCTTCTTGTAATAGCCTATATGTTTGCTTTTATGCCACTGCCCCATGTTCCCACCGGAAGAGATAGATAAGTCCACCGTTACATACAGACCCGAGAAAAAAAGCCATATCACGATTTAACGCTACAGAACAATGGAATGTTCCTACCTCGATTAGATGACATGACGATGCATCACTTATGATGCACCTGTTTAGGAGCAGAGTTGAGTCCAATCGATGTTTAGGAGCAGAGTTGAGTCCAATCGATGTTTAGGAGCAGAGAGAGTCCAATCGATGATTTATTTTAAGGAGCTGGATAATGAGTCTTATGCCTTTAGCCCGTCACCATGAATACTTAGCCTTTCAACTTGAACCTTCCAGAAGCCGGATGCCTTTGCCTTTTGCCAAGTCCCACAGATACCGGCCTTACCCTTTTCCAGTTGATATAATACAACATGCTGTTACTTACATTGATTCAGCATTTGAAGAGCTGATTCCAATTGATTATTTTTAGTAGCGGAGGACCATTTATATTGGATTTTTAGGAGCTGGATGATATGAGGAGTCTTCCGCCCACCGGGAGTCCTATCCCAACCATGGGTATTCTGCCGGGAGTTGCCCACCAGGAGATTAGGAAGGAGAGCTGCGAGATGGGGCCAGCCTTTATTGATTCGATCAATTGACAGTTTAGAGGGGCCACAGGTAGGGATGCCATATAGATTTATTGCGGGCTCCGAGAAATGAACAAGTAAAGTCGTATGAGGGAGGTCACCGAGTCTACGAACCTTAATAATGGCATGATGTGTTTCCTACGAGCCTAGAGCTTAAGCTAGTGATGTTGCCGATGTAAACAAGTTGTGTTTGTGTGAGGGGAAAAAGCTCACCTGACGGTAGGAGGGTGAGGTGCACTGATTAACAAAATAAACGATACTACCTGGCATTATGTGTTACCAATGCAAAGGGTCACGGCTCTTATTACCGGTAAGGTAACAACTTAAACTAGCTTCTCTTACTCATCCATCAACAATACATACTACTACTTGTAAACCTCAGCTACCCTATGCCTTGGTAGGAACCGGCGCCCTGCCTTTGGAATAGCCTTTTGAAGCTATGCCTCTGATCTCATCCTTGGAAAAAAGATCCTGAAACTATGCCATACTGGCTGGGAATAGACTTTGAAACATATGCATCAGATATTCTTGCCCTTGGAAGGAAACTCATCAACTTTATCCTTGGGCACCTTCCTGAAACTATTAAAATACTTTCGCCTTATATCTAACCTACTGCCTTTGCTCTGGTTGAAATAGCCCCTTTAAATAAATAGCCTTGGCGAAATAGCCTGGTTTAAAGAGGAGGAGCCCTGTTTAAATAGTAAATAGCTTGGTTACAAAAATATGGTTCAATACGATGATCTTGCTGATGGATGATTATTGCTATTGCTTGCCGAGACACTGGTTCTGATAGAGAACTTGGTGTTCCATATAAACTCCCCCGGTAGTTAGAGAAACAACTCCCCACATAACGCCCCGCATCCATCATACATGCTTTCTGTTACATATGCATTCTGTATGCCTTCAGTTCAAGCCGTGCCAACATCACTTACGTATCATTCAACAATTTTCGCCCACACCTAACACCTATCAGACCCAGCACACCTAACATATCTTGCTTTAAAACAAATATAGTTACTAGTTAAGGGGGTTGGGGTAAGGATGGCGTCGATTGAGGCTTCTTAGAAAGGGCTTTATTCTTCCGGGAAGATAATATCACAGTGAACAACAGCGGCTATGTGCAGTGGGTGAACGGCTTCAGTTAATCTTCAATGTGCTTTGAACAAACAGCTTGTTTGAATCTTATATGGGTGAATGGCTTATGTGAAACCTATCTGTGTGAATGGATTATGTGGGCTTTTATGTTGACAACTTTCTGTGTGCTGTGAACGGCTTCTTCGTGCATGCAGTGATTAGCTGAACATTTCTTAGTGGAGCTGCTGGGTCAGGGGCTGGGCTCCCGGGCTGCTCCATATAAACAACAAGGTGGCGAGTAAATTAGATATAATTGCATATCTAAGTTTCAATCCATAATAAGAACAAGTGCATAGACAAAGGCTAGTCTCTTTGTGCCTGTAACCACAGCTAATAAATAGTTCTTTATGTACAACCTCACTTACTCTACAGACAAGCAGTCTTTCAAGCTAGTGTAGTAATTATGAAACAAAGAATGGAGACTTTCCAGCTTGAATGGAACGTTAGGCTTTAGGGCACGGAACTAAAGGTTTCTTAGTTAGTACATGTGGACTTAATACAACATAAGATACTTGTTTCTACAAAACAAAAAGGAGACCGCGTATTTAAGTCTATAAGTGCCATTGTAGTTCCACCAATATATGCTACAATATATGCTAATAGAACTCTGATTTCTGCCTTCTGAATATCTGTAGTTCCACAACAAGATGCTATGAGTCTAGAACTAGTATAGAATTAGCCGTTAGTGGTTCAACCTGTTCTATAAGCTGCTGAGCTAAGCATAGTTCAAACAATCTCTTGCCATTCTATGTCTGATGGACCAGGACAAGATCTATCAGACAGACCTATCTAGGTGGTAAATTTGCTTAATGAAAGGTGGCATATCCGTAATCACGAGCATGGATAACATTGATTTCAATTTGGGAAATAAAGGCATATCAAGATAAAGAGTATGAACGGACCCTATCCAGATGGTAAATTTAGGAAAGAGAAGGTGGCATCATATCCAGTAGTATATCCAACAGCAGATCCAGAAACTACTGACTTGTCTGGTAGTTCTTTCTCTACAGCTTAAGACTCTACCAAAGTGCATTAACGAGACTCTATTAAGTAAGAGGCTTTTTTCCATAGAACGAAACCGCTTGTCGTTGGCAGGCTTGGACTTTCTGCTAGTGTCCCATAGGGGTCCAGTAAGCGCTGACTCTTCCCGAAGCTCCAACAGAGAGAGTTAGTTCACCTTATATGATTGAAAAAGAAAAAGAATATTGCATATTGAGTGAAAGCCGTGAAACCCAGATTTGATTACATTCACCAATAGATTATTTTGATGGAAATAAAGCATTCCCCGATAGGTTAATTTTGAATAGTATATCCCCCGATTAAGGTTATGCATATTGAAAAGCACATACAAACTTAATAAAGGGTTATAGGGGTGTTTGCTTGTTTTGGGACTAACGAATCTAGCTAAGCAGCCATAGATATAGAATCATTACACACAGCAATGGATGCTCAGTTAAAGACGTGCCCAAGCAGCTCAGGTTTTAAGAAGGGTTAAAAAAAGGCACTTAATTGCATTCAAGAGGTTCAATTTTGCTAGAGAAAAGGTAGCATCATATGAAGATGATAGATAAGTCTGAACCTAGCCTTCCAACTCTAAGTGGAAATTGAAGTAAATAAAGGTGGCATTGCGGGAGATGATAGAGAATGCTTACGTGGCAGATGGTAAATTTGCTTAGCATATACAGATGATGATAGAGTATGAACGTAGCCTATCAAGTTCCCCGAAGTGTGAACCCGGTCCATTCATTGAGATATGGTACAAAGAACAAAAGGTGGTATCATATGAAAGGGTTGGTGCAATTAGGATGATGTATAGCCAGGGGGGTATTGGGAATGATGTTCCAGCTGAATTAAACTCTCCAAAGTGTTAGCCAATAAGAGATGAAGTCTCTCAGTAGGCCTTATAAGAGGGGTCCATAAGACATGAACTCAAAGCTGATGATCTAACTCCAATAGAGACTCTAAGGCTTGCGTCTATAAAAGCTTTCACTTAAGGCACGGGAGTATGTGGGCATATAGAATATCATAGTAGAAAGGCAAGTAGAAAAGGAATGGTTAAAACAATCGGGAAATGATGAGTTTTCAAGAGAGAAATGGGCGAAGGAAAAAGGCTATACTAAATATCCTTGGCTTTGGTAAGCGAGCAATAGCGCGCTAATAAGGAGAGCATTATTCATAGCCAACACAGAAGCAACGGTTCGACTTGCATGCATTCGTTTGTTCCTTCTATTATTGTTCTCCAGTAGTATTATATTCATTAACTCTTATTTGATAAAAGCAAATAATGGGAAGCACTTGATCGACCCATAGCCGGAAGAGGGAGGGCAACCTGCTTCACCATCCGTAAGGGCCTTCCTTGAGGTAGGCGCCCCACTACTTTTGCTGACTGATAAAAACCCACCCACAAAAGAGCCCTAGAAAGATGACTCTCTGCGCTGTCTGGCAGGAGGCAGCTGACCTAAGAAAGATGACTCTCTGCGCTCGCTTGTTTGTTTGTTTGTTTGCTCGACTTAACAGCTGGCACGACAACACTTTCTTTATCGCTGAGCTCTGTTCATGAATAAAAACCAATTAATGCCGAAACACGTGTTAGTGAAATGAATATAGTTTGGGTACATAATTAGGGGTTTAACCCTATATATTAGGCTTTTTTTTGAAAGGGTCTGGGTAGGACCAACTGTAACCTTACAACCAACCACCTGTAGGGGGGCCTGGTCTCCCCCGTATATTAATTAATTAAAGCTATGTCGTACCCCAATTAGAATCAGATTGGAAGATAGAGCTAGGCCGGAAAAGGTATTACCATAGCTTGAGAATACATTGCATAAATAAAATACAAGGGGTATTAGAATGCAACGGGTTCCCAAATATTTGTAATAGCAAAGGTATAAGTGACGTACCTAGTAAGCTTACCTCAAGCAAGTGGTTGGTTCGATCGATGTAAAAAAGATCCTAAGGTGGTTCGCGGTTAGGTCCTAAGGTTGACCATCCGGGTAAGTAAGGTACGAAAGGTGGTCTTGGATCCTATTCCACCAGTTCATCAGTTGACCAGTTACTTTCCATCTTTATGCCACTTTTGCACTCTCAAATATACCGCTTTAAAGTTAATTTTTCGCTTGCCGGGTAGGGCACAAGGTTTTAAACAGGTTATTGCCCGTGGTAATTACGTTATATATAATATATATTCCAAAGTAAATTCCGAAGTATTTCTTGGGTGGGTGGGGCAATGAGCCGTATTAATCAAGTTTTACTTGGGCGAGCAATAGCGTCAAACCTCATGGGAGGGTAACCAAAAAAGAAAGCAATGTCCTGATAAACCCCGTCTGCCTGACTATCGTCCTGACTCTTCACCTAACCTAACCTAACCGTACCTGATAGGGTAGTGGACCCTGCCCGTATGAAATGTGCCCGTATCACGGCCTGAAAGCTTTACTCTCGTCTTGACTCACCTCACCTGCTCAGATATTGGTACCTGCCCTTCTTATAAGACCCATAACTTAAAAATACCTAAAAAAGAAGGTGTCTCCTCAATTGGGCTTTCAACACCCAAAACTAGTTCGTTGTCAGCTTGTTAATAATAGGATAGTAGTTTTACATTATTTGGCCCCGCATCATGGGAAGGTCTAAATAAAAGGAAGCAAGCTGAAGGTTAAAGCAGCGCTGTGTCCAGCCTCATCTAATGGGGAAGCTCTAATCTTTAAGTATCAGCTCTAAGTAACAACGGTGTTCCGTGTCCGGCTAATAGCAAGGAACTTCCGTCAGGATAAGGTCTTATTCGGGGAAGGTGGAAAGTGGCTATGCCCCACCATTTCACTGTAACTTCAACAGGGCTGGCTGTTGAAGGCCAATTACTCACAGTGTCCAGCCCCATGATCCTGGGAACCAGGTGAATAAAGCAAGCAATCATCGCCGTTTAGACTCCCGACTGCGTCACTCTCGTCCTGACTAATCTAACCGGACCCATACCGGATCCTGCTGCCCTGAGACAACCATGTAGCATATATAAATAACCGGAAATTGATTCACCCACTTGTCCTATCGCTCACTGGCTTCCCCGTTCACTTTCACCACTGGTTCATGTTTTAATTTGAATTGTATACTTGTACTGGGGGGGGTAATGAAAATGTGAATGTTTGGATCCAGCTTGTCACCTGTTTCCAGCCTTTATATCTTCTTACTATATGAGTAGGTACCTCATCATATAAACGGCCCTCAAAGATTCTAGAGTTATCCGCACCTTGCATGAGTGTGCAGTCCCCACATGGAGCCAATTGTTACTGCCTAAAATGCGAGACCAATTTGAATTTTAAGGAGGCATTCTTTTCAGCAACACTTTACTAGGAATATAAACTTCGGAGTGTGCTACAAATAATTGTAACCCTAGTTAATGCATCCGCTTATTTATCATGCATGGGAGAGAGATAATGATGAAGATCTATGTGTAACTTGATTCCATCTATTTATAGGTGTGTTTTCACATATTTGGAGGCCATGTGGATTCTTTGGCACATTCCACTAGTAACATTCAACACATAAAGAGGAGTGCCCTACTTTATAAGGAAGTATAGGGTTTCATGGCAAAATTAACAGACAAACGCACAAAGGCTTTTAAGAGGACATCATTACACATGGGCATCATATTAAAGGCATGAAGGGTCATACTAGGAGGTGAGCTCCACATAAAAGGGATGTTTATTCTATTTTATTTATTTTTGGTTGGAGACAAGGTAAAATCTAGGAAGGCGAGCAATATCTAGGCCCACTACTTGCAAATTCCCAAGGGCACAACAACTCTTGAAGTGTTTTCCAGGTTTGAGTTGGTCAAAGGTTTAAAAAGAAGGAGTACACTTGCCAAATATGGATATTTGCTCACACGTGGCAAGGATAAAGAGTATACCTTGAGTAGTGCTCCACATGGAATACTCTAGATAGAACAGCCCAAAATAATAATAATAATAATAAAATCTTGTACTACATATATTATAATTACAAATACCTGCCACTAGAATCCAAAATGAGAGCTCGCACATTCCAACTTGATGAATTCATGCATAGGTTATTTCTTCCTCATGATTTAATAGGAAGGTTTCTAAATACTAGTCCCTTCACATAATAAACTCAAGGTGAGGTAGGGTTTCACGCCCATAATAAAAGTTTATTAATAATAAAAAGTCCCGTCCCATACTACATGAAGTGCTCAAGAATAAGAAACTTAAGATTAGGGTATAAATAATCTAATCCTATTTTATCTACGAGCCTTGCCTATTGCCATGATTTTTCTCCACCTACCCAACCTGGTTGGTCCCGCGATACGTCCCCAATGGCGCAAGGTTTAACGCAGACAGACCTATTGGTGACTTAACCCCTTATTATCCTTTTTTTATGGGAAGGAAGGTACGCAGTCTTTACTAATAAATAGAATGCCTTTGATAGCACCAGTCATTGGATCGGTTTGCCCTCTTCTCTACTTGCTAAAAAAAACTTAGTTATTTTACGGGCGGCTCGCCTTAGGCACTTTAAACTTCACTATCCCTTTCTATGCCCATTTGCCTTTACTTAAGTGTTTCCACTAAACCTATACCCCCTCTTCTCTCTTTGATCTTGCTACCAGAGCAGCACCTATACAGGTCCAACTGAATGAACACGGTACGCTTCATTTATTTTACGTTATATCCACCCTATAAAGGGGAGCGAGGTAGGATACTTAAGGAGGACACCGATACACCATCTTATCCATTGATAACTGCCCACTTATCTCCCGATCAATTATTCCTCCTCGACCTTGGCACCTCACGGAACATACCACTCAGCCCATCGTTACACAGTTAAATCGTCACCAGCGAGCACTTAACACGGGACGCTTCACTTAAATAACGTTCCCCTATAAATAAGGGGGAGCCGGGTGGGGTACTTAAATAAAACGAACCTTCGACCTTGCGACCTGCCCTCTCGATTTATCACTCGGAAAAGTTGTTATTTTCCCCTTCATATTCATTTGCCATTGATACCGCCTTGTTTGTATTCTTCCCCTACTGGAATAGTTTCACACAAAATGTTAGCTTCCCCTTCAGTCAGGTTCCCCTATGAAAGGATTCCCCCTTAGATAAGGTTCTCCCTTAGAGTTTCAATTCATTCCCCCCGGCTGCACTAGCTGGTTATCGATAGGTGTTACGCTGGCTCAGTCCTGATCACTTGGGCAAGAGCCTGCTGACCACTGAGTGCTTCACACGCTCAGATCGCTTTGGATGCACCGATAACTTCACCTAACACCGGGGTTCTTTAAAGAAATAACTCGACTAGGGAGGGAGATCCCTCTACCAGATTGGCTCATGCTCTCGGGTTGATGCGATGTATTACACCGGTTGACGGGGGACTGAATTCCATCTCTATTTCGTGGGTTAACTCACCTTTTTCCAGAATGGATTGTAGTAATTCAGGATCTAGACGACTACTGAAAATGGCTCTCTCATATTGGGAAATTCTGTATAGTGGCATTCGATCACCAAACCCTTACCTTCTCAATCGACCTTCACAACAAATACGGATCCCCCTCACCCCTTTGGGCATTACTAATTAAATATCCCGAACTATTTTACTAAAAATGGAACGAAATGATCTTGTTCTGTTCCGAGTGAGATGTATGGGAAAACCTGATATGCTGCCCTGATCTTTCAAAGCTTCTTGCACATGCTTCGGTCCTCGCGTTCGTTACCGACCAGCAATTCCTTCATCAATAGGGGCATGCATCATCACCTACAGCCCCTTCCTCTGCGGAGCACTTACACGAAATGGAAATGATTATTCCCTTCGTTGTCCAATACCGACCAATGGAGAAAAAAGCATCTTACGATAACGATTCTATCTTTTGTTACATAACGTGGCGAACGATAGCAGCGCATGCATCAATAATGGTGCACTTTTGGCATGCGTAGTATGGGCCCTCTGACTTCCGGCTATGTGCTGTGCGGCTTTCGCGAAGCGGATGAAGGCTGGCATGGATTAGCACCTTTCTCGCTGCGCGTTGGTTTGGTATTGCCAAACAGAAGTATGGATGGTTCCGAAAGCAAGCGACTTTGGCCAGTTCAGGCTCAACTTCTCGCTTCACGATGGATGAATAACACATAAATCGAGGGCTATGTGGGGACATATATGAAATGGGATAAGGATGGACCTACTTACTACGAATGTCACCACTTGAATCTGAACCTTGTCGCTCTTTCCTCGTCGACGGGCAGGAGGCACACCAGCAGCGAGCGTTCGCTAAGCGTGATTCCACTGTGTTTGCACTGAACTGGGTGGATGGTTGACCGGGAGAGAACTTCGATTCGCCCGGTCAGCAGGCGGCGTGCTTATCTTGTGTGACAACACTATGGAGCGAGCGGCTCTTCTTACGATATCAGGAGCAGGATCCGAAGCGGTGGAGTGGGACCCTCCGTTGCATCGGGTGACGACCGAGTATGCAATCCTATCTGTACTGAGGTATAACTAACCAAAGATGATAAGTGTTACTAACGACTATGTCCCGGGCCCCGTGGGTCACCGAACTAACATGCGCTTATAGCATCGGGGATGTCGGGTTCACACTTCACTTTTGGGTTGTTAATTTCCTCATTTGGTGTCACCCATTGTTGATGAGGTAAGTTGCATCCGTCCCATCGTAGGTTTTATTCGATGCAGATAGATAGGCGGCAGGGTCGCCGCGAGACGACTGCCGGCGGGGGTATTCCTGCGTATGGGAACATAGTAATGGAAAGGATAATAGCCGAAATAGGATTCGTCCCGGCTGGATCTCGCTGGTGCCACCCCTATAGGTAGGCGTGTGTGACGTTTGGAGTTGTCGTTCGTGCACCTGTCCCCAATGAAATAATGAGTAATCCGTGTTACCCTGCATCTGCAGGCCTGACCACTCGGTCCCGATGGCCGGCGGGGATGATAGCAGCAGCTTACTAAGTGCGTCTCCCCACGTGTGACACATGTGAGCTGTGGGAAGTGTGGTTCCGAAAGCAAGCGACTTCTGATTTGGAAAGCTCCTACTAAGATGGGAAATTCCCCGACTAATATCACTTCCATGCGGGTCGGGAGTGTCCACCCTGAAATGAGTAAGAGAAAGACATACCTTTCTATTCTTATTATGATGCAAGCACTCATGGGATTCGATCCAGCCGCAGGTTCCCCTACGGCTACCTTGTTACGACTTCACCCCAGTCAAAGACCCCACCGTGGTATGCGCCAATTAGACCACCCCAACCTCCGTGGGCCC
>Ga0233336_1000010_pt1 | contig 33958 bp, 20 predicted proteins | sample GEONDECOMP225_FD_183636 | JGI IMG/M metagenome (GOLD analysis project Ga0233336, IMG submission 183636) | Leaf litter microbial communities from Shasta-Trinity National Forest, California, United States - GEON-DECOMP-225 | ecosystem: Environmental > Terrestrial > Plant litter > Unclassified...
TCTGGGCCGTGTCTCAGTCCCAGTGTGGCTGATCATCCGAAAAGACCAGCGTCGCATCATTGGCTTGGTGAGCCTTTACCTAACCAACTACCTGATACTGCGCGGGCTCATCGAACAGCGCGATTATGAATTATTCAGGATTTGGAGTGAACTGCGGATTCCCACGCGTTACGCACCCGTTCGCCACTTTGCTTGCTGTGTCCCACGCCCACTTACGTATCATTTGAGTGAGTGAGCACGCCCCAACTCCTACTATTATTTTGGGGCCAACTCCTACTATTGCTATTGCTGTCCTTCTGCCCCCACGCGGATAGATGGGGAAGCAAGCCACGTTCGACTTGCATGTGTTAAGCATATAGCTAGCGTTCGTTCTGAGCCAGGATCAAACTGAGTATGATGCTATGAAATTGGAGCATAGAATGACATTCTATGAATTCGTTATATATGTAATTATGCTAGATTCGGTATGGAAGAAAACTGGAATAACACTAGATCCGGCGTTCGTTGTATTCCAGGAATTATTTATATAGGAATAATATTGGAGCAGCGCGTTTGAACTAACTGAGACACTTTGCGTTTGTCCCGTTGACTTTAGCCGTATGGAGCATAGAATGACATTCTATGAATTCGTTATATATGTAATAACACGGCGATTCGGTGTTCATTGAAGGTGCGTTTAGCTCCGGTTGGGTGGGAATAGATAAGAAGAGGGGAGTTCTGGTTTCGCGACTCCGTTCCTAATTTGACTGTGTTTATATACTCAGGGCTGTTGCATACGCCGGATCTTCCAGTCATTCTTTATATATGTCATTATGCTTGAGCATCGCGGTGATGGATGTGGTGGTTTTATTCGAGATAAGTATTCGGTGCTTCCTCCCGGTCCACGAGATAAATCCCGGTTTCATGTGACCGAACCGATAACCACTGGATTCGGTATGGAAGAATGTGGTTTTTCCAGGAATTCTTTATATATGTAATTATGCTAGATCCGGTATGTAAGAAAACTGGAATAAGAGTAGCGGTGTGAGTCGTATTCCATTCATTCTTTATATATGTCATTACGCTTTAGCATCATTCCCCAACGAGTAAGGCGGTAGGACCTTTAATACTCGTAAGGCTTGTTTAAACAACTCATTCCCAGCCAATCAGAAGCAGAAAAGATGGATCCTTTGTCAGCCAGGGGTTGTTGCTCAATGAGTAATAGAAAAAAAGCGATCTGTTCCGATCTATTATTATTTCTGGTTTTCCATTTCATATCTTGGGTCCTTCTCTAGATCAGCCACAGTGCGCCTCATCATTTTGTATAAAAGCCCGCGATTAAGGCCTGCTTTTTGAAATGAATCTAGTTCCTTGGCCCTGTACCACCCATCTTTCGCCATTCACCCGTTCACTTTCCTTTCTCCCGTTTCACCCATCCATCTCCCTCCCGTTCCAGCCGGCAACCACCTCCCCCAACGTTTGCTTTCCTTGGCCTTGGCTAGTTAGCTTCTTTCCTTGGGGCTACTTATTTATTCTTACTGAGTGGCAGTGGGGTTTTGATTTATTTATGCTTTTATTTAGTAGTGCTTAATGACTTAAGTGCCCCTTATATAGACTATAGATTTATGTCATTCCGAACAGTTGGAACGGAGGGAGCTTCACTCACCCATACAATAAAATTGATTTCAACTCTTCGTTCTCGAGTGGCAGAGACCTATCCGAACTACATAAATGAGGCCTCCTCGAAAACTTATGTAGTTTCTGATCTTCTTAAATGAATGTTAAGTTTATTATATTAGCTGAGCAGCCCCGGTAGCTCCGCCCATCCAATTTGATTAGCGGAGTAGCCTAGTGTATTAGCACAGCCCAGTGGATTATCCCATCCCAGGATCCCATGAGCTAAACCGAGTGGCCGATCCGAGCCCGGAAGCCAAGCAATTACTGGAAATTGACTATGTAAGACTGGCCTGGCGTATGAACCTCTTGTGAATTAACGTATGTAACGCTTCATCATTCCTTCAATCCACATCCATTTGAGGTAGGAACAAGTTCCGTATATGTAAGTGAGTCTGCCTGTAGGAGCACGGGGTATATTGATATATAAAAGAAACTAAAGAGGTAACACGGTATGTATATCAACGTATGTCACGCTATGTGATATTAGCACCTCCCTAGCAGGTATGTTTAAGTAGTTCTGGGAGTAAGGTGGGTGGACTATTCCACCGCTAGAATAGGAATAGACCTGCCTCCTATAGACATTTCCTTAATTAATCGCTTAGAAAGAAGGGACTGCTATGAACTTTTATTAGAAGCACCAGATGGATAGTATAATTTTTTATATGGTGAGGCAGGCACTACTAGGCTTTCTATTTTGGATATATATATAGGATTTTTACCCCACCAACTGGGTACCTCATATGGGATCTGATTTAGAACCAACCCGCCTTTTGTATTAGATTCTTGAGCCCCGAACCTTTAGTTTAATGTGCGACGGGGGGACTCTTCTTTAGAACTTATTGCTATTATCCCCGCCCTTCCCAATCGACTTGGTGCCCCCAACCTAGTGCTTCAAGCAAGAATCTTTTTGGGACCAGCCAGCACTCTTGAGCGGGACAGGTAACCCCCAGGAATACATTAGAACTGCCCACTACACCTACCACAACACCACGGGATACACTTTTTCAACCTATTATTCCATGCCTTATTTTTTGGCTTTTTTTTATATACGGAATTACGATGCTTAAATCCAAGTAGTTATGAGCGGGCACCTTGTTTTACCCATACTTTGGGCAGGCGAATGAACACACTTGGAAACTCCTACTTTTAGGGAAATAAACGAAGTGCTTTTCCTCGAGTCCTGCCTACCTTTATTCAGGTCGAAAAGTAACGATGAAACAAAGGGGTTGGATACTAACATACATATTATTCCCTTCCTTCTAGTTTCGGTAGAGGGGGCGATTAAAGCCTTCTTAAATTGTAGGAGATAATACTTAAGGACTATACTTATCTAAGACTTTATTTTATCATACTTTGTATGTGCTTTATTCAGGAAAAATAGAATATATAAGCAAGCAAGAGTGCCTTTGAAGGAAGGGGATGCTTGATCCATGTAATATATCCAAAAGTACTATCACGTGGTTCGGGGAGAGGGTCATGTTAATGGTCTGATTTGGGATCTACTAACGATGGATTTCTGTCGGAGTGAGCCGCTTGCTTGTGTGGGTTCGGTAAAGGGAGGGACGTTCAGTAAGTAAAAACACACGAAGATTGTTACTTCGTCTCGCTTTCCTTCGCACAGTTCCAAAACCAATAGTTACCCAAATGCTATTAATTGCTATGCCGTCACGGGTGAATCTGCTTCTGCTTCTAGAGGATATGAATAAGCGAATTAGATATCAACTTATTAGATGACCATTGACGCCCGCTTTAAAAACTATTTTGTTTTTCACTTTGATTAGACCTACCCCACAACAGCAATGGTGCCGTGACGTTATATTAAATAAGAAAGGCATTTTACAACGTTCACACTGATAGCCAGGCCAAAAGCACAAGCAAAGCTATTCGCTATTTGACCTGGAAACAACAACAACAACAAAGATAGGACATTACTTAGGGTGCTTGTTCGTTTATAAAGAATGGAAAATTTGAATCGGCACCTGGCACAAACCAAAAATGGAACACTGAATTAATGGGACAGTCGTAAGTAATGAAGCTTAGATATTTATCTTTAGAAACCAACAATGTAATTACATATATATATATATATATATATTCAAGTAGAAAGAAAGCTAAGCATCGGCATCGACACTTTGATCACCTGGCTATCGTCGACCTCCATCGGTTCCCAAACAGACCAGAAGCCATCGAATGCATCAACTCTAGGATCGACAGCATGTGAGTAGCAGCATCTGCACACCTGGTATCGATTCTTGGATCAACACCTGGCATTTAACCCTGGCATGGCCTACTAGTAGTGAGTACCGAGAATGCGTGGACCCAAATCTGGATTGACTACCGGCATCGACACGTAGGATCAACTATTATAGGGGCATTGAGTGCATCAAGTAATCAACTGCATCAACTAGCGATCAGCAATGACCTTCAGGTGGCAATGAGACTACGTCTGGCAGTATGACTTAGCTCTATTTGGAAACTAACCTAATGTTGCATGTGCATAAGTGAGGTAGGACCATGCATTAAATAGCAGTATAGGTAAGGTAGAGAGGGTTATTTGGAGTTGGAGGTTGAGGTTATAGGGCCATTGTTCATATCGGTGGAGAAAGATAGTTCGAGGAGAGGGCTTTATAAATAAGGTTTGTGGAATTTATGGACCAACCAGCATGGCTGGCAAGATCGGAAAGAAGGGGGACTCGTATTAAATGGGTCAGCGCGTAAGCGTGCGAATATGACCTTTTAATAAGTTTTCAAAGGTGCGTAGCTCTTTCCCGACAGGGGAAGGGACTCGAAGGAAAAACTACTTGTTTTAAATGGTGCGAAAGCGCGCTCAAATGGCCGTTTATCTTGGCACTCGCCGATTTGACTGCGTTACAACCTAGAAAAAGCTTGCTTTATTTACGATGCACCTGGAGAACGATACGATCCAATTTGAAAAGAAAAGCTGGTTTGACCACCTCAAGGAAGGATGCCTTGGGACCTTTTCCCTTCTCCCAACGATCCCTTCTACTCTTGGGCGCAGGCAGACTCGTTCTCATTCAATCCTATTAAATAAGTTTACTGGTAACCCAGGCAGCCAGGCTATGCTCGGGAACAGGCCTAAGAACCTAACCTCATGAGGAGGGAGTCTTTTGTAACCCTTATTCTAGGGAAAGAAGGAAATTGTTAGCTGGCTGGAAAGACTAACTCGTTAGCCAGGACCAGGAACCAGGTCCAGATAGCTTTACAACCCAACCCCGGCTTAACTAGTCCTCCGGTATGCAAGTATATAAAGAATCAACCATTAAGATAGAGCAGCAGGTGAGCATGAAGATGAATTCTCTCTGCAACTCTGTGATTGCTTTTAGAGGATGGGTATGAAAACCCCGATACTTATATGGCTGCTAACTCCGATAAAGATATGTTTGCTAACTCCGACAAGGGTATGCCCGCAAACTTCGATAAGAGTTATGCTTCTAAAAGTGAGGTAGGCAGGTTGGATATGGTTATGGCAACAGGTTAACTTTTGCTATGTTGGTCACTGTGGACCTTAGGTGTAACTGAGCTGTTGGCGGAACTGATTGCTATTGGGAACAACTGGGTGATTTTATAACAGATTGAATAGCTACCCGTGGGAAGATTAAGGTCTTACTTATTTTATTTGGGCAGATTGATAAGAGAACAGCAGTAGGTTTCACTGAGCATTTGTAAGAAGGCTATTGTACCAGCTGGGTGTGATAATAGATTATGGGAATAATGCTGGTAATGCTGGGTGGAATTATGTTGGTTACAATGATGATTATGCTGGGCCATACCCCCCCCTCCCCATGCCGATGCTTAATAATAAGTCCCTGACGGAGCAGCCAAAGACGAGTACGAGCGCATAACTAAGGAGCCCGCAGCCCTCGCAGTCGAAGACGAAGTCGGAGAAGTATCCTCCGCCGCCTATGCCGAGCACCCAGCCCCTTAGCAGCCTGGAAAGCCGAGGCCGAAGCCACCGCCTAATAGTAAGGGAAGTAAATAAAGATTCCTGCCTTAAGCAAGAAGTTAGAGGGCATACATAAGTAAGTAAGTAAGTAAGTAAGTAAAGGGCATTGAAGGGGTCAGATTGGTTGATCCATCCAGTCCTGATAAGAGAACATCTGTAGCAGCAGTACCCACTAAGCGATTCATGAACGAAGTGGTATAGAGCTAACAAGAAGTCTAGGTCTGAAGGTGGGTAACTATTAGAGGCATTTATGTGAAAGGTAGGTCTATTTATATCTTAGCCAGCGGATTCAAATGGATGAATCAGTAATGGCAAGGCTTGCTCGGCCGGACAAATAGGTGATACATGGTATCATGAAGGTAATATGTGGTACCAATAGGAATTCATAAGGCAAAGTAGGTTAAAGAATAATTCATATACTCGTGCCTATCCGATCTTCCTAGCTATAGGTTTTTGGGGCATACATTCCATAACATAAGCAAGTGTATATAGCTGGCTAACAGATATAGGTATTCATCAGATGGGTGCACTGAAAGTGGAAAAAAGGGTAAGGGGTTGGTTGATCCGGTCCTATCCCGGATAAGTTAATAGCTATACCCCTAAGTATTCATAAATAAAGTGGTCTAGGGCTAAAAGGTGGTGCTAGGTCTCTAGGTGGTTGGGTTGTAAACAAGGTTCGGTAGTAGGGTATTAAAGATCTTATCTTAGTGCTGTACCCCCAAAATTTATGGCGGCTTCAGCAATAGTTTCTAATTCCTGAATAATATGGGAAAGGTTCAGCATAAACATTAGTTCGTGGTGTTAAACCAAGAATTGAATAGTGATACCGCTGCGCTCCTCGTGCTCGTGATACCCATAAAAAATAATAAGGTAAGAAAAAGGTTTATATATTATATATACTTAGTGCCTACCTTCCTCTGATCAGATTCTCTTCCTGACTTCAGCAATAGGCCGGGCCATACTCCCTCCATAGGTTGTTGGGTGGAGAGGAAGTAAAGGGTTACAAGTGGATGTTCATAAGTAAAGGGGTATGCCCCTACCTACCTCCTAAGATTCATAAAGAAAATGTTCGTTATAAAAGCATCTCCTTATAGTCTGAAGCCTGTCCGACTCTATTCTCTGATGGATCATAATAAAAGGCAAGCCAGCAGCTCAACGCAACGATATCTGATAAAAGGAAACCCTCCCTCTCAGCTAATGTACCATCCCGCAGGAGCACATGCTGCTACTACAAGTTAGTCTTCTACTAAATAACCAATTTGGTACTGCTTATAAGATAAAGTCATGGGTGTCCGGGGCATCATCCCATCGTCTTAGGGTGAAGGCAATAAGAGGATAAGGTGGGCCAGCCTAATTCCGACCCGAGTATAGTGCAGTAGCCATTAAACTATTCCAGGTAGTTTAGTTAGAAGGCAGTAGCAAGTAAGGATGAGGTTGTTTATCCCGGTTTATCCCCGAAGTATCCCCTCGCCCTCCCTTTGGTCGGACGAGTCCCCCCGGGTCCTCGCCCTCGTACCCCTATGGAGATTGAAATAGGTTAAAACCTTAAATTATAAGGACCCGGACCCCCCCACCCAAGAAATACTTAAGCTCCTAAGTCTGATTTCCGCAAGTTGTATGAGATTCCCAAGGCTTATTCTAAGGTCCCAAGGAGGACCCGGAGGGGAACATACGAGGTAGGAGTGTGTGGAGGTTATCACATTATAAAAATATGTTGCCACAAATGGCTCACTTCTAAAAAAAGGTGCCATAATAAGTAAGATCGTGCATCGGTTCAAAAATATCCAAGAATCCGTGAAAAGAAGGCAAAGAAGAATCTCTCCATTGAAGGGTCCGTGATAGAGTAGAAATAAAGCTAAGCATTGAAACCTCCCTGGATCAACTAGCGGCATACTGCGCAATGACCGGTGGGGAATGGGCTCTTGCTAAACGGACAGACAAGAATAATCAATTCATAAAATTGAGTGTGGAGTTGTTATAAATTATAAGTTAAGCACCACCTGGCTCAAACTAGTTATTTACTTTGGCCACTTCACTTCCACTTAGGTTCGCTCAGCTTCCACCATCTTTTTTTTTCATCAATCATCTTACATCATCTTTCAATCATGCCTCCTGAATCTTGTATTAAATCACAATCTTTTGTTATTCGGCCGCACCTCCTTCGGTAACACAACCACTTAAAGCATGGATGTGTCATGTGAAGGATCCAGGTACTAGCCCCGGATATAGGTGCCCCCGAGCAGTGCTGTTTGTTGCAATGCGGGAATCTGTACAGAGTAATCCGAGGAATGCGGGTAGACCGGAGAAAGGCGTGATGCGGCAGTAGAACGGGTGAAAGCGTACTGACTGCGGGAAGCGAATTGATGAAAAGGGGGCTGTTAATCTGGGTAATGCTGGGGCCGTGAGCTGCAATAAAGTACTTATAAATCTAATTTGTAAGTCTGGCCTGTATTGGTACGAAAGCTGGGGAGTTTATCGGGCCGAAAGATTAAGATTCAGTCAGAAAGCTCATTATTGAGTATGCCCTATTTGTTTAGTTATACGTTGTCTGTGCCCGTTACGCTCCTCTCGTAAGATGTGGCAACGCTATTCAAAGGCTAATACGCCCACCTCTATATAAAACACTTGGGATTAGGTATGTTGTCGACGTAAATATACTTAACGCGGTTGTAAACCTTGCTTCTATCTCTCAATCACCTTTACATACAACTCTGGTTACTGATCCCGGCCAGCATAAAATATATACCGGAAAGCAATAGCTCCTATTATTTATCTCTTCTTCTATTCTATTGATAAGCTGGCAACAACATCATCCGTCCGTTGGCCCGCCAATTAACTACTTCCACAATGTGATCTTTCTTCAAAATTAGAACTAAATCCTATTGTATGGGGCTTTTCCCAACACTACAAGTATATTTTCTATTTACTTCACCTACAAGTATATTTTCTATTTACTTCACTATATCCTTTCATAATGTTTCCCTAGTACTTCCAAGTGTAGATCACTCAATTACAGGTGGTGATTCAATCGATACCACTAGTTGATCCAAGAGTCAATGCTGGTACTCAATACAGGGAGGTAGGGTGCTTTCTTTAATGCTTTTCAGGGAGGGACAGTCGGGGGCTGATCAGTGAATAAGTCAGTCTGGAAGGTAGTTTTATTACCAGTGTTAGGTGCACAAATTATTCTTACTCCAGTAGATGGTTACGAGAAAGAATAGTAACCACTTACCAACAGACAACACCAACAGAATAAAATGATAGAAGGACCCTACGCGGCGATGGCACTACAGCTTATCAATATGGAACACAAAGTTATTACCTGGCATGACACTTATAGCTATGCAACCTTAGTTTCTACCTTTATTAGACACTACAGCTTACTGCTACAGAACACAGAAATGGTCCTACCTGGCCTGGATGGAAGAATTGAACAAGCATTTAGGAAACCATCGCAGTTGGAACTTTTAAACTAGACCAATACCTCAGGGAGGGGCTATAAACATTCAGGGAGGGCAGGTAGGTAATGTCATTCATGCTGGTCAGTTAATAGGGCCAGTCAGGGAGGTGATGTAGCGCCCATTAGGTGGTAGGTAGCACTCACTCCCCTAACTCCTCCACCCATTCCAAGTTGACACCATTCGCGAGATCTTATGTTTCCCTAGTTTTTACCTTACAAGCGTATAAAAATGTTTCCCAAGTAGACACCATACGAAGAGACAGAGTGTGTTCAAGTTGTTGCGTGATAGCAATTGAGCCAGGGCGGGTGGCACCAGACAAGAGGGAAGTTATTACCGCTAGACCACGACAGAAGGCCCACATCACTAGATACCCGTTAAAACATACCCGAGAATGAGTTACCCCATACCCTCAATTACCGCTACGGAGCAATTGTTCCCACCTGGGATGGATGGAAGGAATGATGACGCGTTATAGACGTTAATTCGCAATTTGAATATCCGCCAGACATAGCACATAAGCACCAGTCATTTCCAGTCATAGCCATAGATCATTGCCGATCATAGATAGACAGATGAGAGGGAATTAAAGTTGTTACAATATGAGATATTGGAGTTTCCCCCATCGATCCACCGAATGAGATTGATTATGTTACTCACGTTTCTACCATAAGAGAGAGCCAAATTGATACCTTAAAGGGATACATCGAAACAGCACGGTACGGGGCCGAATATAGAAACTGTGATTGAATCACAACTAGCTATACCATAACACCATTTGTCGACCCACTGAAAGATAGAGATGAGGTAAACCCAGTTTAACCTGAAAACGAGAAGCCAGTAGTAGTAGTAGCCAGCCATTTCCTATAGAACCTGTAGCAAAGCTGCTCACTCTTTTTCTTACTACTCTCCTATATTGAATATGATCCCCCCACCCCAGGGCAGGCAGGGAGTTATTATAGAACCAGGAACAACGACGATTTCTTCCGCTGATAAGGAGAAAGACCCCTCCCCTTTGTTTATTACCACCTCAAACAACCAATATAAAAAGCCGGCCGATCAGATGGATGGATATTTTTGCTTAACAGAAAATAAAGAGCACAGTCGAACTTAAGTAAATTTAGTATAGGCTGAGGAAATTCAATAGAAAAGGAAGGAAGAGTAGAAATATACCTCAAAACAAAGGATTCATGAAGCAAGTGACGGGCGGGTTCGTACCTCACCCCCTGCACAGTTGATATTTACGTTAAGGTCTGTTAGCTGGTCTATGCAAGGGGTTTTAAAGAGTACATATGGTTGGTAGCAATAATATTTATTCATGCAGTAAGCACATGTCCTAACAATACTGACTTTAATAATAACGCAATCGTGGCTTCCCAGCCTAAGTGAAGGGTCATAACAATAATAATGCCGTACCCAATAAATACTCTTTAAACAAGTGGTTTGCAAGCGCCAAAAAATAATAATAATAAAAAGTTCATAATTAGTTAGTCAAGTAACTAAAGTGGTAATGCTCATAATAAACAATAATATAATTGCTCATCAAGCAAGGAGGAAAGGGGATAGTATTAAGTGGACATATTTCTCTTTTTTTCGAACGCACCTTTTCCATTAATGGATCTTGGCAATAGTGTTTATAGCTCGGGGCTCGCTCTTTTGTTACCAAAAAAAGAAAGGTAGCAGCGCATCTTGCAATGGCAATGGATTCATGCATTTTGTATAAAACTTGCCTGCCATAGTAAGTGAATTAGAGAGAACTCGGGGCTATTGATGAAGAGCATCAACAAAGGGGGGAGGAAACAATCGGAAATTAGTAGTACCCAGATACATCTGAAAGCAACGAGTGCAATTCCAGTTCATGACTCGGATAGGCGCGGCGGGCCATCCTAAAGAGAATAGATCAAAGAAAGAAGAAGCGTTTAGCTCTTAAGCCAGCAGCTAACGCACGCTTATAGGGTAGGGAAAGTAATAAGAGAAGTAATTTCGGTAACGGTGGTAGCAATCATAGAAACTCAGCAGGACCAGCACCAAAGCAAGCGAGAGAAGCCGACCAGCTAGCTGGAAAGCACCTGTAACCTACCTGTTGGAATGGCTTAGTTAAACGTTGTCAGATGCCTTTATTCCAAAGTCCAACGTCGCTTTACCATCCATTGGGATACAGTCCCTGTCTGTCTTCTTTTCATTCTATTGGTAACACCCCTGGGTTCTATAAATTGGATCAAACTAGAGATTGAGAGACTCTCTGTATAGGCAGATTCTTTATAAAAAGGTAAAACAAATGAATGGTCTAACTGACTGTCTGACTGCTGAACAAGGCCCTCCCTCAATGCAATCAGGCACGGAGTAGTGTGGACGGATTATAGACTATGCTCCATCTGGGGCGGAGCCGCTCGACCGACCAAAGAAGGGAAAGAGTTCCAGAACTCGCATTTGTCATTAGGGAACTGGATAATTTAATGCATTTAAGTTATTCGTTCCTTCCTTCAAATAAGGCAGGGGCATTTATTATAAATAGGCTTAGGCAGTACAGAGAGCTACTCGGGAGGGAGGCAGGGTAGATATAGCATATTAAGGAAAGGGTCAATCCATTTATCGTAAGGGAGGTAATATAGCTTATAGGTTTTTAGCAAGTGAGGCGACAATACAAGGTGCTTTTCGGGTCTGGGAGAACCCAATTATATGGCCATTTTAGCCCTCTTTAAACCCACTCCTTGACATATTATAATACCGGAAGTTACGTTTGATTTAAGGCACGAAGTGGATTTTACGACGTTTAACACTAGTGGTTGAACGACGCTTGCTTGCTCATACTTACTTGGTATTGCTGGGGAGGGTAGGCGAGTAGTGAGCTAGCGAGAATGGTTCTTGGCATGTGAGGCTTGGATAGCAGCATAGCATAGCATGTGAGAATGCTTGGACAGAAGCATCAAAGCAATAAGCCGAGGTAGCTTCGGTAGGGTAAGCTAGAGTAAAATAAATAAGCAGTTGATTAAGCTATTGATTAAGCCATTGACGCCTGTATACCCCTTCTTCTTTTAAAAAAAGGAAAAGCTCTGTGTGTATAAAGGTATCATAATACAGATGAAAAACAATACCCAGATTGCTTTTTATTTATTTTAAGGTAAGGTTATCGCTTACGCTGGAAGGGGCCGGTCCTTCAAGGCCCCCTTTTTTCCCCTCAAAAGCAGAGCTCTGCGCGACTGGTCCTAATCCTGGGAAAAATCGAGCTCTGTCTAGGGATAATTTTTACAGTGAGGGGGAGTAGTAACTTCAGCGAGGGGGCAACTACACCCCCGATTCTCCGAGAAGGGAGTAGAGCTAAATTCCTATGATTATCCGGAGAGTTTTTTACGCTGGACCGGGGTGTTAACTCTGATTCTGATTGTTTATCCTGCCCTCCTTCGTGGACCTGATTACTTCGGGGTGGGATGCTGCTCGATCGGGAGCGATACTGGTGACTACCTCTGCCCCAACCTATATTTACCCCACTTAGGAATGCCCCCAACTTATAGCGAGCGTAGCGTTCGGAACGGACGGGGCTTCCAATAGAGAGAAGAGGAGCTGTTGAACGGGAGGGATACAGCAAGGCTTTCAAACCTTGCTTTAGAAAAGCTTTATAGATCAATCGGGTTCAATCTCATATCAATAGCTAAGGTAAGTTGGTTGATACGTTATAACCCTTTGAGCTGTTATGACCATTCATTGCCATTACTTCTAGTTCTACATGTTGGATTTTCTCATAGGGGTTTACCTATTTATTGTAAACAGAACACTACGTATTATGACTAATTAATGGACATGTGATAAGTGTAAACAAGAAGTATGTGGATAACTATGATGCTTACTAAGAGCTTGTTATAATTACCCTTTTTTACAGTGCTTTGATTACCATAAGTATGATACAGCTGGTTGAAGCTGATTAGATATGATGATGTTCTCTACAAGGAAATAAGTATGTACTTGTATGTTACTTTTCACCTTTTTGTATCGTAGTAATTCTAATGCTATCCTTTAGCTCCATATCTCTCGCACAGTCTATCATATCCTTCTACTCGGACAATGTTGTATATATGAGTAGTCCGTAGTCCATAGTGTTTCCCATTGAATATGGATAATCAATACATGTCATATCACGTTAAGTTATGGTATTAGTTCTATTGACCTAGTAGGATATACAGATGGACCGGTGATTGTATTACAATACAAGAACAAGGAACAGCGACTATATGCTACGTATCAATAGGGTATATCAATATCTGTTATCATATGTAACAAGTATATATAAGTAGTACTATTCCCATCATATGTTGTACTATAACTATGTAGCTCGTATTACTCCTATAATTTTATCTCTGTAATCATTCTTTCTTATAACTATATCTAATTATGAACATAACAACCACGCTAGTTATATAGGTTAGCTGCTATTACTAACTCCATCTTATCGTAATCACAGTAAGAACAGGATAGAGCTATTTCCCTAATCTAAATAAACATGTCTAGTATTCAAGCTTAAGGTTGCCCATAACTAACTAGTGATCAATACTAGCAAGCAATACCATTCATATCATAAGCTAATCCATACTCTATCAACCAGTAATAAAGAGAATAGTAGTCATACTTATTTCTACAGATCAAGCACAGTAATAGTAAGAGCTTACAGAAACAACATGTGTATCTTACGTATATGTCATATATTATGGGAATAAGTATACCAATCTAACTCGTAACATAGATGAGCTTAGAGATTGCAATGACACTCTATATGAAACTGCTTGTATTCTCCATATCCATTAATGACCAGTAACAAGTAGTGATTGAATAATGGTAATAAAAGCTGGAAACATAGCCCATATAAAGCATAAGTAAGCAGTATTTAATCATAACTTCAACATAGTAACATAGTGATATCATAGTAACTCTTACCTATGTATTATGTATAGTATGGCATACATTTCAATCATAGTTACTCATATCATCTTACTGTAACCTCAATATGGCACATAGTTCGTCATTGATTCATACTAATCAAAGGGTTAGATCATGTAAAGCTGAATACGTACTCTATTTTTATGGTCACACTTATGATTAGCTCGATAGTACTTGTATACTATTAAATATGACTGGTATCGACTATGTGTATTAGTAACCAACCATGTTGTAAGCACTTGTATTACAGTCATAAGCTTCTACTATCTCTGTTTAAGCTGATTGAATACCATTGATATAGCCTTTTCGATATAAAAACTGTCGTTAGGTCGTCGTTACGATAGGGAGGCGGAGATCACCCATATCCCGCTGCATCTATTATGGTTGGAGAGTCATTACTTTTTTCGGGTTTATAGCCAGTGCTAGTTTCGCCAGCAGTAGATTCATATTGATATTCATAAGTTAGACCAGTTGATGCACCAGTTTACCCATACCCATCCCGACCAGCAGCGGGAAAGGAGATAACATAAAAGCCAGCAGCATGGGCAGCAGCAAGACCAAAGGTATAAGCTAAGTCAGCATCATAGATAGAAGCACAGGCAATTGACCGAGGACCGGCATAAGCACCAAAGGCGGGAGAAGCAAAGGCAAGGGCAGGAGTCAAGGTTGCATCTCTCTTACGGTTCGAAAGCTAGCACCTTGCCCAGATTTAAGCAGCAGGAAATCCAACATACCCATAAACTACATCAGTAGCAGGGGTATAGGCTGTTTATTAGGCTGTTAATGAAGCACCACGAGCCACCTTATTAGAGTGGCCATTACTCTGTATATCCTATGGTAGCCATCACTGTTGTTTATATGATGGTTGCCATCGATGGTTGCTATCTCTACAGTGCGTCCTTTAGATTCTATATTCTATATGGGTATGCCCAATTTGATAGATGCGTGATAGGGATAATAGTAAAAGAACCACCAGTACCCTCACTAGCAACAGCACCTTAAAATGACCTAGTGACTGACCTTGTTTATCTAGTTAAACCACCAGCGTTTAAGTAAGCGGCGTCTGAGCTATCACCTACAGTTCCATCCAGTTCCATTATAGTAGTCTATTAGTCTATCCAAGCACGGGTCGAGACGGAGATTAGTATGATCGCGAGATCCTGATAGTAGAGCTTCTAGTATATAGCCTATTGAACAAAAACCAGATAGCCTGATGTTCCAGACTATTCTTATGCTTTTCAAGATCGTGAGCGTGATCCAGTTCTTTCACCAGCACAAGTAGCATCCCTTCGTGTAGTTTCTGCTCTATTTGTCCTATCAGTATCCGAGCTACCAACAGCAGATCTAGAAGCATACCTAGAAGCATAGGGAGATGCAGAGCCCATATTCTGTAGATCCGTAAGCAACAGGAGCTTCATATCCATACCCGGGTTACCCAGTGACGTATCCTCCAGCATCAGCAGCAAAGGTAGAAGGAGCAGAGCTAGTTGTTGTGGATCGAACAAATCACATTTCTAGTGCTTTAGTATATTCGGTTGTAGCTGGTGGATATGCTCAGATAATTGGTCAATCCAACTAGGTATACATGTATAGGATATCTAGGATACGCGGGTTCGATTCCCACGCATCTCAGCGGGCACAAGACGCTACTAATAAACTAATCATTAGCTACGAGATTGAAACATGCGCCGTATATATAGGAATATGCGCATATATCACAAGGTTCGGTGCTAGAAACATCCAGCATAAATCGGTTTCTCTTCTTATTTGTGTTGCATTAAACTTTCTCAATAACTAAGGTTCCACTTTGCTTGCTTAGCCTGTGAGTAGCGTAGCTTACGATGCCATGCTTAGCCTGGGCCCTACGCGATGCCTTTTAGTAGGTATGTGATGGTCTTGCTCTTGCACACGATCTCTTGGTATGCCTACGCTCTTTTATGACTATGCCTATTTCCTATTCTTTTTATGTACACGCCTAGGTATTGCTCTGTTTACGCCAACAAAAGCCGTGTTTGGATTACGCTCCTAGTGTTCGTAGCTGTAATTACTGGCAGCCTCCGTGGTATTAGTCTATCTGGCCGGCTGTAGTAGCTTAGGAGCTTAAGATAGGAGTAGCTATGTGGTAGGAGCTTACTATGGTAATGGTATATGTATCAATCTGCTAGGTGCAGTGCATGATGGTCTTATTATGCTAGGTGGAGTAGCTCTTCTGTTGGTAGGTCCTAGTTACCCCCCTTGGATCTAATAAGGTCCGAAGGCAATGGAAAAGGTGTCAAACACAAAAAATGCCAGTTAAGATGCTCAAATAGGTTGGACTCACACATTGATGGAAAGTGACCTTAAATACAAAGAATAGGAGCCATTTAAGCCGTTCAACCCAATGGCTGATACTTGGGCTTGCTGCCGTAAGTAACAGGGAAGAAGACAGACAGGGAAAGGGCCGGTATCGTATGAATGAAACACTTCAACAAATAGATTGAAAAGCCTGGTGTTTATACTGGGTTTTATTTCGCTGTTGCTGGAGGTAGCTAGTTGGCTTGCTGTCTGTGTGGTGGGCTTTCTGCTGTTTTATGGGCTGACTGGCTGGCTTGCTGGCTTGCTTTATATGATAGCTTGGCCACATAACTTCACCAAAGAATTATTTCACACCGCCCTCGACTGGGTCATCATGATACTCTATTATAGGCCTGCCTTATCGATCGAACTGGGGGGGTGCACTTTGTATTATTGACCCATAAAAGAATATTTTTATTTAGATATCTCGTTATCTATTCTCTATCTATGCTATCGAAACAGATTGGATCCCTAGCGGGGTAGGTGTGTTTTAGGGGAAGAAAGAAAGGCGATAACCTTCTTCTCGTAGCGGTCGATCCATTGGGTTATTCCATTTGTTCGGAAAAGAAGTGGAAAACAGGAAAACATCTTTTATTACGATGAAAAAGAACGATCCCAGATAGATGAAAATCCAATTTCGGGTCATTCCTTGGTGAACATGATCTGCCATAATCTCTTCGATCCCCACATTAATATGCCGGAATAAATAGATATCTGGTAGAAAAGTGGAAAAAACTTTTGATATGATAACCAAAGGGGGTAGGGAAGCAGCAGTAATTCTTCGGAAAAGCCCGGTTCTCTCTGTCCCCGAGCTTTCATTTCTCAATCCACTTGTTCGTCTCTTCATAGACCTCCCCACCAATAGATAGGGACAAATGGGAATAACCGAACCACGTCTACGAAATGCCGGTACCATGCAGCTGCTTCAAAGCCAACGTGATGCTCCTTGGTCAAATGACCCAGATATTGGCGAATACCACGTATGATTGGGAAAATAGTACCTATAATCACATGAAAACCATGAAACCCGGTTGCTGAGAAAAAGGTAGAACCATGAATACCATCCGGGACAGTGAGAGGTGCTTGATAATACTCCATTCCTTGGAACCCAGTGAATACTAGAGCAAGTGAAACGGTGGCTACTGAAGCGTAAACTGCTTGTTGCTCCTTCCCCGCGAGTATAGCATGATGAGCCCAAGTTACGGCAGCTCCGGATGAAAGGGGAATAGGGGTATTAAGAAAAGGGATTTCCCAAGGATTGAAAACCCCAATCCCTTTGGGGGGCCAGATACCTCCGATCTCTACCGCAGGTGCCGAAGGAGAATGAAAAGAAGCCCGAAAAAGAGCGAAAAGGAACATGACCTCCGAGACAATGGACGGAATAAAACCATATCGAGGTCCTAATTGTACGACTTTGGTATGATGTCCCTCCAACGTGGATTCACGTATAACATCGCGCCACCGTACGAACATGGTATATGGGATGAATATCGAGCCCAAACTGAGGAGTTTTGCACCCCCTGTAAATGAGTGCATGTACATAACACCTCCAACGGTGGTTGCCAAAGCTCCAAGTGAACCCGAAATAGGCCATGGACTTGGATCTACCAAGTGATAAGAATGCCTCTGAGATGAAACCATAAAAAACTTTGCTCTTTGGTTGCGATTGTATGTAAACCCCCCCCCTCACCCGCCCCCCCCAAACAAAGTGGTAGAGAAGGTTATTACTTACCTTCGTTATAAGGTAAGGGATCACTTGATATCTTCCCGAACCTAATTTGAACCCGGTAAGTACCTTTCCCCCTCCTTTTTCCCTGACGAATAGGAAGGGATGGATGGTTTTTTCATTGATAAGAGTGTGACATATGAGGCGGAAATAATCGTTGGTTTCACCGGCGAACTACGTGGGCATTATACAGTGAAGTTTTTCGGTTCAACAAACACTACATCCATAATCTATCTACCTTTGATTAATATCGGGCTCTTTCTTCAAGTAGAAGCCTATTAAAGAAAGTAAGGTTATCACTTACCGGGTTCAAATGAGAGGTCATGCCCGGGCATCCATCCGATGCATTCTTTCCGATACAGTAGTAGGCATTGAACCTGCGGAACACCGCAGTGAATTTCCATCAATCGATCAATCACTTAGGACCCGGAGGTCCGACGGAAGGAGGTCTCGACTAAAAGGAGAGGGGCGGAGCTGCTCGACCATACGGGAGAGGGACTTTCCTGACAAAGGAAGGGAAGGACGGTCCGGAGGGCTCGACTAAAAGGAGAGGGGCGGAGCTGCTCGACCATACGGGAGAGGGACTTTCCTGACAAAGGAAGGGAAGGAATTACTTCACCACTTTGACTTGCCCATCATGCGAGCGTTAAGGCGCATCCGATTGGGTGGGAATAGAGAAGAAGAGGGGAGCTGCGGGAAAGTCACTTAAGGCCCGGTTGGGTGGGATTTGACTGTGTTTAATACTCAGGGCTGTTCATTCCTTATATATGTAATAACACTAGGTGATTTGATGCGATCCGAAAACGTTAAACTAATGCCGATCCGAAAGCGTTAAACTAATGCTTGTGCTCGCTCGACCAAGACCAAAGAGAGAGCGAAGTCTAATTTCACCAAAATGAGAAGTGTTACTCCCGGCTATTTCCAGGGCCCCGAAGGTAACCGAATTAACGCACATATAGTGTCTGGGATGCTGGTTTCACATGACCAATTTTGGTGATTTTATTTGACTTTCCCTTACAGTAAAGCGGCTCCGCACCTGTTTTGAAGTGATTCTTCGAATTCTTTATATATGTAATTATGCTAGATTCGGTGTTCATTCAAGTGGCGTGCGTTTAGCTCTGGTTGGGTGGGAATAGATAAGAAGCCCGATGCTCAGGGCTGCGAATTATTTATATATGTAATAACACTAATGTAATAACACTAGATTCGATGTAATTCGAAAGAACGGAGTCGCGAAGCCACATCTCCTCGATTCAATCGTATCCGTTGGTTGTTCTTTATATATGTAATTACGCTTTTCATCGGGCCCGTCGCGAAGCACCCAATAATGGTAATGGTCCTCCTTGGGCGGGTAGAGGGACAGTGCTCAGGGAAGGGCTGTGGGACCCGAAATAGAGGAGTCCGATCCTTATCAGTCGAGCCTGCTTGCGCAACCTCCTAAAAAGATATTGCAGCTAAAGAGTCATACGGATAGCATAACCTCCCCCCTCTGGTAACCCCCCCTATAAGACAGCTTCAGAAAGACGTTCTTGTGCACACGCATATAACGCTGTGCCAAGCTCATAACCATAGGAACCCTTTTTCCTCCTAAAGGAACTATTATTGACGACTGCGACAATGAGTGCGATAACTGCGACAATAACTGCGACAAGAAGTGCGATAACTGCGACAATTTCACAGTCAAGGCTGTCGCACTCGCACCAGCATTACCATTAGCACCAGTAAAAGGAGTATTACCAGATTGCCAGCCTCAGTACCAATAGCCTTCCCACGCTGAATGCCTATTCATTCCTAGCAGTTGGATTAGCAGAACCTGAAGTCCCATCAGTTGATGAACCAGGAGCCCCAGTCTTATCAGTTGAACCAGCTGAATTCCCAAAAGCATTTCCAGCATATCCATAAGCAGTTGAAAGAGCATCATCCCCAGCGTCACCAGTTGAACCAGTATTTGCATCATCAGTTGAAGTAGCAATTGAACCAACATTTCAATCAGCAGAAGCGGAAGGAGCAGCATTACCAGTATAAGTCAAAGCACCAGTTGAATCAGCCTTCCCAGCAGCACCAGCGGCATCAGAATTATTAGCAGCACTACAACTAGCAGTTCCTACATCATCATTATTCCCGGCATCCCCAGTAGCAGCAGTTCCAAGAGCATTTCAATAAGCAGTCTAAGCAGCAAAGGCAGCAAACCATCCTCGCCCTTCTTTGGTCGGGCGAGCCCTATCGTCCTTATTTTCGGCAGCGGCAGTCGAAGCATCAGAACGACCAGCAGCCCCATCAGCAGCAGTTGAAACGGGATTACCAGCCTAAGTTACCGGAGCAGTTCCAGGATCATTTCAATCAGCAGTTTCCGTAGCAATTCCAGGATCATTCCCATCAACACCAGTTGAAGCAACATCAATTGAATAAGGAGCCGAGGGTGTTCACCGAGGGAAAATGAGGTTTAAAGGTATCGGAGAATAGCTAATTTTTTAATATACAATCTCTGAACCAGCACTGGCAAGGGAGAAATGAGCAACCCGTTCGGTATAATTACGTTAATAATATTAGCAGTTGAGCGCATAGGAAAGACAGAATGGGAACGGGAATGGAGTAACATGGCCAATTAGTGAATACGGCTCCAGCTTGGATGCGTTGCTAGATCTCCAAAACCAGAACCAAGACCAAGCAAGAAATAAAGGGAGGAAAGGAGGTTCCCCTTCCTTCGCGGAGCTCTTTGAGGGGCAAGGAACGGTTACACCTTAGAAGGCCTTACTGTAACGTGTCAGGACCTAATAGAGTGATAGGCCTTATGTCACGAAGTAGACACCTGGCACACACAATAGTCATTTACAAATGCCGGCCTCTAGGGGATTCTCTCTCCGCCTAGTTACCGAAATGAAACGAGGCATTAAAAGGGAGGAAAGCTAGGTTACCCCCCTATAAAGTAAAGAATCCTTGGCGCTAGCCCTTACTAAATAGATCTATTTTACTATAAACTGACTAGTCTTAAAAGCCTAATGGGCGAGAAAAAACAATAGGATAGGAAACATAACCGGGAGACCTAAGCAGTCGTACCTCGACCCTAAATCTATACCCAACCACGGTACTCTAACCTAAAATAGCTTACAGATTTGGATCAGGCAAGTTGGCTTCGAACAGATAAAAAAACCGATGGAGCTTACTTACGATCCGCCTGTTGAGGATAGGATCATGCAACAGACAAACAGACAGACACACATTGTGAGTGCTAGTCTCCGCTAGTGCCAGTATTGGATGGGAGGCCGATGCTTGCTTATAGTGATTGATGGAAAAGGACCCACATGATTGATAGGGGAAGGTTGCGTGGGTATACTGCCCACATAAGAAGGGGTCCCACGGACTAAAAAAAGAATACAACAGATTTACGGTACCACAGACAACAACATCCCCCCCTAAAGAGCTTATCCCTATGGAAAAAGGTTCCTACCTGGGATGGAATGCACAGCTGGGCTGATCCACTGGGCTACTCGGGTTTTACTTATCAACTCGGATGGCTGCTGCGCTAATAAAATGCTTGGATACTCTCAATCGCTGCTTGGCTTGGTTACTCAGACTGCGCTACTCCGCTTGGCTACCGGGATACTTAACCGAGCTTGGCTGGAAACAATCAATGCATAGGAGCTAGGTAAGTATAGAAGCTATGGTCACTGCAGCTACTCAGTGCAACTACTCATCAGTGTAAGAAAGAAGCCATACTCTTGGGAAGCTATACTCATAATGGCTACACTCATCAAAGATATACTCAGGGCATATAGCTCTAGTCTGTGCCAAGTAATTGATCATAGTCAATAGCCTGTGGTCGCTGATAGCCTGTTGTCATTGCGCTTGAATGAAGATCATTCCCAGAAAGTGCCGATAGACAGGAAATACGATTGAAGGTCAGTCAGTGCCACTTATAGTTAGTTCTCATTGACGATAGCCCATAGTTGAGGCCAGGAGTCGATGCCGCTAGTCAATGTCTGTTTGTTGTCATAGAAGGTGTAGCTAGGCAGTGCATTAAGCTATTTTCTGTTCAGCTATAAGTTATTTTCGGTTCCAAGTAATCATCCAGGAGTTTATGCCAGGTTTTTATTCACTCGAGCCAGGCGTCGATCCACTCTATCCCGCTACTCAATGCACTCGATCCAGTCTGGGAGACTAAGAGACTTTGCTGGGATACTTGGCCAGGCTACCAATTATAGAAATCATACTCATTCACTTTTTTTTATAAATAAAATCGCTATATATGAAAGGTTGCATGGAATTTCTTTATTTGAGGTTGAGCGCCTTCCCCTCCTTTGTCGGGAAAGAGCTCCGCACCTTGGTGCTTGCTTTTAGGGACTGACAAATCACCCATGAGCTGGTCAACTGAACCCCAAGCCTTTATGAAAGAGCCCACCCAACAAAGGAAGAAACATAGCCCTCGGCCCTTTCAATCTACCCTTGACCCTCAAACTCAAAAATGTTCTATACCTCCTCTACCTCCACCTCGAGTTCTACCTCGATCTCACTTACCGCTACGGAACACACCTACCTCAAATGGATGGATGCCTCGGCGATGCGTTACTTATAATGCACCTATTGAGGGTCATACGTCAGTGCCAACCAGTAGCCAGTGTCATAGCTGCCGATAGTCAGTCATAACCAGAAGGTGGTCGAACAGCCAATTATAGTTGATATAGCCAGAAGGGCATTGCTAATAGATGGTAGTCAGAGCCGCCGGTACTCATAGCCATACAGAAAGAAAATTGCTAGTCATAGCTGGGCTTGGATACTCAGATTTGAGAATCAACTGGGATAATTGGGCTGGGCTACTACTTGGATTGTATACCGGTGATTGAAAACCGCCTATCCTTTTAGTCGAGCATGCTTCGCAACCTAATTCGCCATTCTTGAATAAGAAAATTGCATCTTTAGGAGGTCCAAGGAAATCTGACCTCATCGGGGCACTCAAACTGGATTTTTTTCATAATGAACCTACCCCTTTACAACGTTTCTCTATGATAGCCAAGCATTGCCGATAGTCGATCCAGATTCCGATTCACTCAATATCAGTCATAGCTGGGATGGGATACTCAGCTACTCCGTTGAGCTTGGATACTCGAGCTGGAATATCCGAGACCGGGGGAGAAAAGAAAGAAGCGCATAGACACGCAGGAGCCAAAGAGATGCCGCTAGCCAATAGTTTCTCAGTCGATCCACTCAATCCAGGCGGAGATGCCAGTCATTACTTGGTAGGATGGAATACTCTAATCGATTCGGATGGCTGCTGCGCTAATTGGATTAGATTAGTTACTTGACTTGGATACTCGAGCTAGGCTACTTTGATCGGCTACCAGTTATTGAAAACGGCCTCTCCTTTTAGTCGAGCGTGCTTCGCAACCTCTCCTTTTAGTCGAGACCTCCTATTAACTAGCAGATGAAGGGCGGACCTCATTCACCATTCTTGGCTAATGAAATTGATCTTTTTAGGGGACCAAATAAAATGAATCAGACCTATAAAGTGGAGTTTTATTTTATGAAACATACCCCTTTCAATTGTTTACCTTCGTTTGGCAGGATTTATTCTTTTGCTTTTAAGTTAAGCGACTTCCTCACCGAGGTCTGCCGTATAGGTAGGGGCGGGACGCTGTGGGTGGACAGAATTTTTTATCCTTTCAACTGAATAAATGGGCTTATCATCTTCCAGCCTTAAAAACCCATCTCATTAACATATCAGTCAACCTCAGTAATGCGCAAGCAAGCTCTAAATGGAGGATAGGGAAAATGCCACAAACACAAGACCATTGAACCCATTTAAGTTGATGACCTTGAACCACCAGCATCACCAGGCCAACCAAGCATAACAAGCACTAAAAGGCCCAGCAGTTCCATTTATTGAACCATAACTTGTAAATGACTCAGTCGATGCAGCAGATGACTCAGAAGATTAAGTTGCTGTCTTTAGAGATCGAGATTATTACTTTCGTAAGTGAGAGTGAGATCCTGACCCATCGCCAACAGTAGCATAAGTAGATCCAATACCACCAGCATCAGAGCTAGCAGCAGCCCTACTAGTTTCTTCTTTTTATTAAGTAAGTTCAGTAGCACTATATCCAGCAAAAGTAGATCCAGCACCAGGTTAAGTTGAAGCGCCTAGAGCATCTGAGCGTGCATCGGTGTAGATAAAATATCCGCTTATACCTTCCATCAAAGCTTGTAGCATCCCTTCGCATGGTTCCTTCTGCAACCGAATCAATCAGTAGACCCAGACCTTTCTGTTGATGAAGCAGAAGTAGAAGCAGAGGTTGATGCAGTAGATCCTGACCTTCGTGATCGAGAAGAAGATTCGGGTGATTAAGCAGTCAATGATGCACCCGTAACAGCAGCAGAGGTAGAGGTAGCACCAGTAGCGTCGGTAGCAAGCAGAGGTAGAGGTTTCACCAAATACATATCCAGATCCATCAGTAGCAGATCCTATTACAGAGCTAGCAGCAGTTAAGGTGGTAACATTGCTAGTTACGGTTGATCTAGCTCCTTAGCCCACAGCATCAGTTTAGAGAAAATAGACACTTAGACTTTCCATTTTATATATACATTTTGAAAGCCAGTTACATACCCCACTTATCCATAACCCATAGTTCCATATTATTCAGTCGCTGTTCGAGATGAAGATGGGGATCATGAGGGCCTAACTCTTTTACCTCTTTTTCTGGTGTTTATGGTGGTGGTTAACCGGGAAATGCTAGTCCCCGATCAATGGGCTATAGGACTAGATCTGAAATAGCAGAGGAAGGGAGCTTAGGAAAAGCTACATATACATATATAATAGAATAAGGGTCCTAGCCCAAGAGCGAAAGTACTTGCCTATTATGCTTTTGACTCTACCTATGCCCTTACTGGTTCTTTGCGTGCAGCTACCACCGTAAAACTACCTTTGTATCTGCTGCCTTTTTAACCTCTACCATCTCTGATGGATTTTTCAATTGGTCAACCAACGGGTGAAACTGAAATGAAGTAAACTGTATTGACTTCTGCCTCTATCTCTATTTCTCCCGTGGGTGAAACAACTGGTGCTGGAAGATCTGGAACTAGTGCTTCTTCAACTGACTCCGCTGTGTAGTGCTGGTGGGACTGGAACTGAGCCAACTGCTGCTACTTCTGCCTCTATATGCTGATGATGCTATAGTGGTGGTGGGTGTTACTGCTAGCTATGGAACAGAATATACGACTCGATCGTAAACGTAAATAACTGGAACTGGATTTGGTCCTGTAGGGTCTTGTCCTGTAAGGTCTTAATCTCTATAACGAGCGTCTCTATCACGATTTCAATTCGAACAGCTGCTAGGTCTGGGCCAACGACTGCTGCTGGGTAAGAAATCACCTTAGCTCTGCTGGGTCAGAAACTGCTTTTGGTGGTGTTGTTTATGAATCAACTGGCTCCGGGTCTCGATCTGTTCTATCAATGGCCTATGCCGCCCTTGCTTCTGATGCTTATGGGTATGGGTAAACTGCTCTTGGACGTCAGTCGAGGGATAAATAGCAGAATACTACTTTATTTTCCTCAAACTGGCTGGAAGGATCGCTTTTGAGGGGCCAGCCAAAGCCAGCCAGGGAATAAGAATAACAGATAAAGCGGATACCTTACCTTCGCTATGCAATTGAGGGGCGGAGCCGCTCGACCAAAGGAAGAGGGGTTTTCAATAAATTAGAAATTATGTCACTCACTATAGAATAGACATACTTTCTAATTTGTAAAGTAGGCAACGTAGAGCTATAGTGCAGAATTACGGCACTGCACTAGAGATTATCCTACAAAAATTCATTATTTGTGGGATAGAAGATTTGCCTCGGTCCAGACTATACAATGAACTCAACAATTCTTTTATTACGATGGAGCGCACCAAGTGGGACTAAAAAATAGAAAAGCCCTGGGCCTCTTGCTTCCCTTCTCACAATTTGGAGCTTCAAGTGATTCTTATAGATAGGAAATGAATGAGAAAATAGAGAGAGACATAAAGCAATGTTGCAGATCCCTACACCCAAGCCCTAGGACACAAATGCTCAATGTATTCTCTGATGAAAATTATGCAGCTTGCCAGTTATGCACTCAATCATGTTCTTAGTGCCTGGAGCTTGTATTTATAGCCTTGGAGGGAAGATAAGATTGGCTCCTGCAACTAACTAATCACCTACTCCTTTGGATTAGTGGAAAGATTAGTCGAGCGTGCTTGACATTCCTGTTAAATAATAAAGGTGTCTTGTGTGGACATAACCGAAATTAGTTATGCCTGGGCGCTTTCCCTTTTTATAAGGCAGCCTCATCTGCCGCGAGGCCTGCTGACTTGAAGGTGCCGACTGTCCGGATGGGTTCTGGCGTCTTGGTAGTATGAAGTTGAGAGGTAATACGTTATTAGGTGTATCTCGTTGGGGAGCTTTTATGGCATAATCGTAGACAATGCCGAGTATCAACCAACCTTCTTCACTTACTGTTCTGCTACCTTTAAGGAGCCATAAGGATTTGTACAACCCCATCTTATCAAAGTGATTTATTGGGATCATTATGCAGAAAATACGTTTGGCGTCGGTCCAAGTGGACATGGAAAGGTGCAACTGATTGAGGACTTCCATTGTAGTTGGAATAGTCCCTTTGTCCACCACATGATACAATAAGTCCTTTTCTTTCTCCAATATTCTTTCATATTCCTTTGAGGCAAATAGAAGAAACCGGCTGTCCCATGGGGAAGGGAGCCCATTGGATATCATGTTTGCCACATCATCTATGAAGTCTTTAATGCGGGTTATCCCTGACCCTAAGACCCATCCAGCTGACCCAGCTCTCCATAGGGGTAGGTCCCTCTGGTGAATGAAATGCCACTTCCCCGAGATACAGGGACAACAAGGTGCGGAGTTCTTTGGATGTTTACCTATTACTTGGATTTAGTCGGGGATAACGACGTATATAAAACATAGGAAGCATGTCGCTAATTGTACTTCCTCCTTTTTATTGTAGTGAAACCCACATTTTATTTCCCACTCCGTGCCTTTATTGAAATATGAAGCAAAAGTGAATAAAAGAGTTAACAGGCGGGCGGGTAAGACCGGATTGATTGGCGGGTGGAAGGTCTAATCTAAAGATCGAAAAGTGAGTAAATAAAACGTCATTCTGTAGCGTGTTCAGGTCTCAAATAATATATGGATCATCCGGGGTCAATAACTTTCTTTTTTATATAGAAAACTTGATGAATTTGTCATTTTCCAATAGCTTTTAGCCTGGGCCGCCTTAATCCCAAAGTAAAGGGGCGAAGCGAATTTGCTCGAGGTAGGAAGGGCAAGGACGAATCACATGCTTCTAACTGTACGCTATACTGGTCGATCCCTAAGTGGGACCAGCACCCAAGCTAGCAAAATAAACAAAGAAGCAAGCACCGGGCCGGGGATATTTCGCTTGCACTCATAACTTTTATATATATAAAGAGAAAGATGACCACTCAAAGAGAATCTGCTTTCATGGGGTTTAAAGCAGGGCTATAGCCGGTGGTTCATGGGGCACTCAATAGCTTCTGATTTCCGTCTACCGTTATCTATCCTCTTTCCTCCCTCTAATTGGTCCCATAAATAGTAGCCCTTTCATATCTATAATTAGATGGGGTCTCATTGCTAAGCCTAACTGCCCTACCTCCTTCTTTCTTCGAGCCGAGCTTTTCTTTCATTCTCCTTTTGTATAAGACATGCTAGCTGATACTTACCTTGTGGACTTGTGTGTAGATGTAGGGCCAATTAGGCCTACAAGAAAGTGCGATGTAAAGGCTGGGTGGAGGCAAGGGACCTTGGACCAATTGAACAGAGACTGAGAGTGGATCCAGAGCAAGTGATAGTGTGGGGAATTGGAACTCAATATCGATCTCCGGGCCAGCCAACAGAAAAGAAATCCTACCGGAATGAAAAATGAAGCTTTTCCCATTACCCCCTATTCCAGAACATTTTGTTTCTTTCTTTCCATCGGACCTAAAGGAAGGTAGGACAAAGAAAGAAAGATAGATCCTACAGGTCCATATCCAGCAGCATACCCGAGCGGAGACAAAAAGCAGTTCCAAAGCCAGTGTTCCTTCCGGAATACCTGTGCAAATGTGTGGATGAATGTTGCGGATGTTTGCTGTCATAGTTATGTTATGTATTGTAATGTATTGTAGTTAACCTGCTTTAATGTGTTGAGGAATGTGTTTATGTTACAGGTTGTCTGTGTAATAATCTGAATGCATGTCAATTTATTTTATTTATGATCTATATGTGAATATATTTGCTATATAAGAAAACACTTATAAGTCTGAGAGTGTGCAGGGAGAAGTCTGTGTGCAAAATCGTGCATTTCAATGTAATTGTATGAACGGTGTAGCATTATTTAACCTGTGTGTAGGATCATCTCACAGGGTAATATTGGGGCCCATAACCCGCAGGTTGCCAGCGAAACCTATTGGCAGTTCATTGCTTATTCGTAGGCTGAGCCATGTAGCACATACATATAAAGATTTTTTTCTTCGGTTTACAATGAAATAGTAGCTCATGCCCGTCTCGGGGCGCCAGGCCCTCTTCTTTAATCGTCAATGCAAGAGCCAACTATCGGTGTGGAAGAAAGAAACCATAGTGGATAGTCTAATAGGTAGGGGAAGCCAATGGATCGGGCCCACTTAATTACTGGATGGGTTTTATAATAAATAGAAATAACTCTATATTCCCGCCTGCCTGGATTTACCGCCTGCACCTTTTTTGAGAGCATTCCAATATTTGCATAACTGGTAAAAATATCCCTCTCCCTTATGGTCGAGCGGCTCCGCCCCTATATTTTATGTTTCCTTTGAAAGAAAAGGTATTACCTATTTGGATAGGGCCAAGAATCTAGTATACCAACCTATGTTTTCTTTTCCCCGGTAAATAAATTATTTTCTCTTTATCTCTTCATCAATATATGTTCGCCCTCTAATCTATAGACTACTTCATATAGAGACAAGTATGCCTGTCCCTTATAAACGAGAAATTAGAAATCAATTATAGGGAAGCTCAATGATAGTTTAGTTATGTAACATATGTATTGCTTGAATCGAGTTGTTACATGGTAAATTGCGAGTGCGTGTTCTGTTTATGGGGGAAAAAGAATACATATTTATGTAACAGCCGGAGCTTTCGGAGTTATAAGATAAGTTGGTGGGGAATCAAAAGGGCGAGGTATGTTAAGCTTTTTTAGGAGGGCTAGGTACAATTGTGATTTGTTTGTTGAGGTACGATTAGTGACTTGTATTTTTGGGGGAGGTTATACCTTGCCCTCGGAAGGACAAGCAGCTCCGCTCCTTTTGAATATGAGCACGATAAATTACTCTCCCTTATGGTCTAGCCTGCTTACGCATCCTTTTTGGAGCTAGCTGCTTAAAGAGTAATGGTATTATTTACGATGCTACATTCACGGTACCAAAAAGAAAAAGTATCAGTAGTTCGGTAGCCCAACTATGTTAATTCTATTTCTATTCTTCAAATGGCACTTTAAAGCGTGTCGCTGTACGAAGCATGGCTCTACAACATAAAAATGTATAAATATATCTATTGGAGCACTTATATTTCCCTCCTTAAAAGCAGTACTCCATCGTGGCTCTACTAGCTGTATGAAGCACGGCTTTCACCCTATGGGATCAGTTCGTATAAATAATTGATAAATGACATCGAATTAGGCAAGGGTAACTCTACTGGGCAAGGGAGGGCTTCTCACCCCCAAAATAGGAGGTAGGACCAGCCCGGCATCCAAGCAAGCTCTCAATCCGAGCTTCAGCAATAGTTTATAAGTAAAAGTAGGGTAAGTTCTATCTCTAGGTGGGTAGGTGGTTTGTAAACACTGAAGGTAAAAGGAAGAAGGGTTGTATCATTCCGTCCTGATAAGGTATAGTGCAGTAGCAGCCATGAAGCTATTCCTGTGTTACTAGGTGGAAGGCAGGTTGTATAGGTCTCTGCAGTGGGTTCTAATTCCATAATTGTATTGGCTCCTAAGCTAAGCGGCGGTACCATAAGGTAATACGTGGTACCCATAATAATTCATGTAGTAAGGTAAAGGTTTAATATCCTAGAGTGGTACCCCCTGATTCCCGGCTTAAGCAAGTGTTGTTGGGTGCAGGCAGTAAAGTAAGTAAAGTCTGGTAGAAGCAAGTGTAGCATGTACTTCAGTAAAGGGTTAATAGCATGCCATGCCTAACCTCCCCTCGTATTATTACTCCAACTATTGATCCACCTGCAATAAATATACCTTTGGCCTTATACCACTTCTTGAATGGAATCTTAGTAGCGAGGCGAGGTACTACTATAGAACCCCCAGCATGGGAGGGATGGCATGGATGGCATGATACAACCTTATTACCCTTAGACCTTACTGAAGTTTTGACTTATTACCTGCCCACCTAGATAAGAAACCTAGGAGACCTAGACTATACCACTTGGATTCATTACGCGCTTAGTGGTGAGTCGGGACTGCTATGAGCAACCCTTATATCTTCTCAGGAATGGGTGGTTCGATGGGGATAGGTTTGCATGAACATGCGATTGCTTAGAATAACTTGTTGTTTTTAATTTGCTTTTGTGTAAGTACGGGGACACTACCATGACTCCGATAAAGGGTAGAAAGTGAAAGAAGAAGGTAGGCAAAGCTCCCTCGGTTCCTAATATTCACATCCCTTTCAATGACACATCACCCAATATTGGCGTGCCATTAGAAAGGACCTATGGGAACATGTTCAAAATGTACTAGTAAACCCAACCTCCTCCGGTATCACTTGACGATGCTAGTAGTGGATCAAAATATGACAATGACTATATGAAGTACAATATTTGTATTTCACCATTGCATAGCGCAGTAGCTAAAGCATAAATCTTTATCTACTTAGATGTTATACAATGGCTTGTAAAAAGGGACCACACTTATGATAAGGAGATATATGAAGAAAATAAAGGAAGTCCAATAAATTCCTACACACCAAGCGCCATTTACATTATCTATATGTTTTCCTTTTTTTCCATAAATATTGACCCTAGACCTTATGATTACAGGTACCATGTATTCTATTCTGGTTCGGCCGAGCTTATGAACCTTTGACTTCAGTGCATACCACCTGTTCTACCATACTTGATATTACTGCCTTCACCCCCGGATACTAAAAATTATGACTGCACATTACATTACTAGGACCTTTACTTTAGATGCTTATGGAAGTGGCACAGAGAAACAACCAGTAGCAGTTGGAACCAGTAGCAGTTGGATTGATCGTAGCGTGGGAACCTTATCACGATTCAGCCAGAACTGATTCCGATCAAATGGGAGCACATGGGAGTTACTTAGACCCGTGCTATTACCCCGCCCGTTTTGATCACATTTAACTCCCCTTATAATAATGAAAGTTCTTTTAGGTTCTTATTTTCTCCGAAGAGCAATCTGCCAGGGTTCACCCTGAACCAGTAAATCTGGACTAATATTACTCTCCGTCGCAGCAAGCACCTTCAATCTTCTGCGGCTCCTTTTTATCCTTCCCCTCCTTTGTCGGGAAAGAGCTATGCACCTTAAACTTACTTTCTTTTCCTTGGTCCTTCCCTGAAAGGACCTTCTTTGCTACTATGCCTACGCGTAACTTGTGAGTGTGTGATGAGGGTAGGGTATATGCACTATGAGAGTTACTCCTAGCCAGCCTGTATAAGGACCTGAATACCTTTGCAGAATGTTGAGGTAAGACTATAGGAGTAGGTACATTTTGATGATATGGATATGGGAGCACATTCCTCTATGGAGGCCAGACAGGTGTGTACATGTAAATGGTGTCCCACTGATAGTAGAGTATATAGAGATGAAGGTCAAGGGACAAAGGTGGCCACACATAGAGTGCATCTACGGGGTGGACATCAGATGGAGGCCAACATATCCCCCTCTAATAGGATCACCTCTAGTACAGTATGTCAGATCAGTATGCATGATACGTGGATGCCATCAGATGAATGAGATCATGCTATATCATCCCATAAATAGGACCTTATTTGAAAGAAACTCATCCCTACAGACTTGTAACTATCCCTTGTAACCTCATCCTAGTAAATGCAGCCTATGCACTCCTCATCCTTTGGGAACCTATGCCTTGGGTTATTTGCCTTGGTACTCAACTGTAGGACCTTACACTCTTACTTAGGGTAACTCATCCTATGACCTCACCTATAACTACTCATACCTACCCTTTCCTTCCTACCCCTTGCCTTCTAATTGAACAACCTTGCCTTCCCGCAGAAGTGATGGCGCCAATGTAAACGAGTAGTTGTGTGGTGAGGTGAGTGCGTGATTAGCTTTTTTTATATTTACGTATATAATGCAATATGGGAGTTGTGCGTGTGAGGTGCACCGATTAACCAAATCAACAATACATACACGACGTGTTACCAATGAAAGGGTCACGGCTATTATTACCGGTAACAACTTAACCTAGCTTCTATTACTCATCCATCAACTATCCATACTACCTATTACTTGGAAACCTCCTCTACCCTATGCCTTGGTGGGAACTTCAACTCATCCATACAAACTTTGTACGCCGCTTGGGAAAATCATAAACTTTCTTCTCTTGGCATCATACACTCCTTTTTATACTATGCCTATTACCTCAGCTTTGGTGGGAACTTCAACTCATCCTTAACTCATCCTTACGGACTCAGCCCTATAACCTATGAACCCACCGAGCCTTCCGCCTTTCTGTTGTGTAGTCCGTGCCAATTAGTCTCCAGGAGTAAATCCAGGGGGCTCGTTGATGCCGGTAGTTGTACAGTCGAGCCAGTAAATCCAGGACTCGTTTCGTCGCTAGTTTATCCAAGAGTCATAGTCGCCGCTAGGTAGTCGATGCCGCTAGTTGCAGGAGTCGATACGATAGGTGGGGCCCGTTGGCAGTATGAGCTAGAAGCTGAAGCATTAAGCTCTAGTCACGTAGAAATGAAACTATAGTCAGTGCATGAAGTACGGTCGGACGTGCATGAATCATGCTCTAGGAAGAAGTGCTGCTGATAGTCGCTAGTCGTTAGAGCTATTCCTCCCTCAGATAACTCATTCACTTCAGTAGCGTCTATGTAAGCTTCCTTTAAAGAGGAAAGGAATTCAAAAAAAAAGCACAACATGGTTAAACAAATCAGCAATGTGTGTGTCAAGATAGTGAATACTATGTTTGAGTAACCCTACTTGGAAGCCTTTCCTCATCAACAACTTGGCTAGTGCTCATATATAAAACCACTTGCATGTTGTCGCTATAGGAAAATTAATGAAACATAGGGGAGGGATGTGATTTACACTGGTGACAACCCGAGAACATAATAAAGGAAGGTAGTGTAAGAGACCATGGTCTAAGGATCCAAAGTAAGGTGGGAGGGCGCTGCGGAAAAGGAGTGTGCCATAAGGCTTTAGGTGAATGCCAATGCACTCCATGAAGCTCACATCTCCTTAAAGAGAGGAATCTCATTTTAATAATTTTTAAAGACTGCGCTGCCTGAGTAAACGTGTGAAATAAAGTACTACCCCTGTTGGCTTTGCCTTTTTCATGTTCTAAATATAAATCTGCTGCCTTCTCCTACTGATGGTGGTTAATATACTCGCTTTGATGCTTCTGTTTCTGAATGAACTGAATAAAAGGCTGCTGGATCTCTATCTCGATCCCCCAGGTAACGAACTACAATTGGATATGCTCAGACTGACGAGGATGCTAGTGGATTGACTTAAACTGGATCTTTAACCGGAGGATATATAACTTGGTCTAAACCCGATGGATATGCTTCCACCGCACATGCTATCATTATCTATCTCTCTATGCTTTTACCTTTTCCTATGCCTCTACTTCTGTAGCTTTCCTAGTTTCCTGA
>Ga0233336_1000013_pt1 | contig 30370 bp, 13 predicted proteins | sample GEONDECOMP225_FD_183636 | JGI IMG/M metagenome (GOLD analysis project Ga0233336, IMG submission 183636) | Leaf litter microbial communities from Shasta-Trinity National Forest, California, United States - GEON-DECOMP-225 | ecosystem: Environmental > Terrestrial > Plant litter > Unclassified...
TAGCCACTGACTGCCAGTTGCGTATTATCCTCGAATTGTGAATCAACGTAAGTAAGCATTATCATTGCATGCATTCCAAGTCCCAGAGTCACCTCATATCGCAGCACCATGTGATTCCAAGAGAAAAGTAGTATTGCTAAACGCCCCCACAACTGAACTTAGCAAACATAAAGCGAACATCATACGTAAATCATACGGACATAATGCAGAAAGCATACAACAAAGAAAGGCGGACATCTTCGGGAAAGGGGAAATCAAGCGGACTTCCTAAAGCGTACATAATGCGGACGTAGTGTTTTATGCAAATTGAAAGTGCAAATTTAGATAGTAAGGGAAAGGTTCGTTCATAGGTAATAGGGCGGAGTCAGTCCGTAATAGTGTAAGATTAAACTGGATCATACTAGCACGCACCAACCCTAAAGCGCACTTTCTTTTAGAGCATAACCCTTATAGTAAAATATATACAAATCATCTCTCGTCGGAGTTAGATTAAGATTAAAATCAGCTCTCATAGGATCAAGGCCCAGATTCATGGAGATAAATTTGACTAACTGACACGTCTCCTGGATCTGCTGTTAGATCTACTGAGGCCACCTTTCTTTCCTTAATTTCCCAGTTTGATAGGTCTTATATAATAGGTCTTGACCACGCGCTACTTTGAGTGGAAAGTCTTAATCTTAATAGACTTTCTTTGTCCATGCACTTTTTTATCCGTGTGAATACCTTACTTAGAGTTATCTGAATGCCCATTTTATCTAATCTTGTCGGAGCTTATTCACATGGGTTCTAAAAACTTTCCACTCTTTATGCATAGATGAGGTAAACTAACCAGTCTTATTAGGTGAACCAGTAGTCCTATATTTAGGTGAACTACCTCTGTTGGAGCTTCGGAGAGAAAGAAGAGCAGCTTAAAAAGCCTTAATAGAGTCTCCATTGGAGTAGTGAAGATCATCATTAGCTGAAGAGTTCAAGCCCAATGAACTGGACTAGCTGAAGTCTTCTTTTACTTCCTGAAATTATTCCCATCTGGGAGGACTAGGCTCATGCTTGTGACCGGATCTACAGGCTACCTTTCTTTGCTTAATTTACCATCCTGCATATCTTTTAGCTCCAGTGCCAGAAACTAGCCTTAATATAGACTTTCTTAGTCCATTACTTTGATCTGAGTGAAGACCGTCTAAAGCTGTATAGCTTCCCTATGAATAACTAGACCTAGCTTCAGTCTTAGCGCCTTGGTCCAAGCAGCAGAGAAACAAGCTGCTTTCAGATATACTCTATCTAGCTTAGTCCAAACAGTTAGTCCCGTCTATTGACCACATGCCACCTTTATGTACTGTGCCATCTTTATAGGTCTGATAGGTCTTGCCAGACACCACCTTTCATTAGGGAATTTACCATATTGATGGATACCCGTTCAATTATACCTTGTTAAAACATACTTTATAGAAGGCCCCCCTTCACGTGTAACCTTCACTACAGACCCGATAGAAAAGAGAGAAGGAGTTTCCCATATCCCCCGGGACGTACTGTATGTACTATGCGCGAAGAGGCACGAGTGATAACATTGCAACCATCTCACCCATTGCAGCCAAGTACAAAAACACCTACGTCACTGGAACATAACCCCAGAGGAGTATATAATATGGGAGAGTAGCTAGGTTGAGCCATTCAGTCACGCAGGTCAGGTAGTGCCAAGGAGTTAATTTAGTACCAGTTTTTTTAGGTGCGCCCATTCTATGTTACCCACCAAATGGGAGAGAAGGACCCGTTCAATTATACCCGCCCGTTCCAACAACACTTTGCCCCGTTCACCTTACCCAACCCTTTAACCAGACCCGATAGATAAGGAACCCATAACCCGGGAAGGGAGTGCTGTTAACCATGGCTTCGTGCAGGCAGTGACGCCAATGGCTTCTGTTCTTCATTGATTCTATTTGTGCTGTAATGGATTATAGATTCTTGTATATTATTTATATCCATCTAGAGGCCCAGAGCTATATCTTGGTATTGCCAATTTAGAAATTATTGTAGATATACTTATTTTATTTATTTTCCAATGGATTTCACAAAAATATGTATTTCATGTCAACAGAATAATAGATTTATATGGCAGCCAATGTTAATTTAATGCATGGCATATCTCGATCTTCCGCGGAATTGTTTTTTGTTTCTCGCATTCGAAGCGAACCTGCTTCCGCTCTTGAACTGAAGCTATACTCTTAAACTGCAAAAAGAAACAAGGCGACCGAAAGGCACGAGAGTCTCTTTATTGTTTACCTTTTAAATGAAAGAGTTTGCACGAAGCGGGGTGCGCATAGGTAGCTTTCTGGGTTTATTTATTCAGGGATCCAAAACATGATGACCTCTTCGCACTACCAATTTTTCCCATAAATAGAACAGTTGCTTTTTAATAAAGGATTACTTTTCTTACCTTTGCTTCGACTTAAACCTTGATCCAATGGGTTTATATAATATAGTATAAGATTTATAAAGTACCGACTGGAGATTTCTGCGAGTGTTTCTCCGCTGCCAGTGTCCACAGCCTTGACGGAGTCACCACGGTAAAATAAAAAATGCTATACTACCAATCAGACGTCTATAGCCCTTGTAAAGGTTGTTTGGGTGCCCCTCATTCCCCATATTCCTTTCTCTTTAGGTGGCTTTATCTTCCTTTTCATTGTGGCACGGGGGGAAGCAATGATTTGTAAAATAATATCAGCAAGGGGGGTTCACCTTCTATTGGTTTTAAAAGATTGTCATGCCAAGGATAACGCACCTATGTGTTGTTGGGGTATTTACCTGTTTAAGATAGATGTTTCGCAAGGGTTGTTGGTAGGCTCGGAGTATGCTTACATATTTTTAAAATAAACCTTTCAGAACTTACATCTGCGTTATTCCACGCTTGCATTAATCCAGGAGGATGGTTAGCAGGAAACTAAAGTATATCTTCATGCTTTATTTCCAACTTCCTCTTCGATTATATGATAATTTTACCTAAGTTATTTTGCCCACAACCTCGGAGATCAGTATTTTCCTAATAAAACTATCTTTAAAATGCCATCAATATCCTAATTATAGGGAGGAAAGCCACAACTAGACAAATATGTACCTATAGGTCGGGATAGTCACATTTGACCTGGCTGAGCTGAGGATGTATATGATACTCAATAATGGCTGCCCAATCACAATATTAATGTTGGAGTTGAGCACGTACAATAAGAGGAGATAAGCCCATTCTTTTGGCCAGGCAGCGCCTGCCTTCCCGCCAAAAATATATATTACTTACGAGCATGCCATGCCTACCAGGCATACCAGACTTTGAGGAGAATAAAGAGAGTGAGGAGTAAAGGGAAGGAATACTCCCCAAGCCTTATCCAATATAGGATAGGAGATAGCCAGTGGGGAATCTCCGGGTCTATAATGCAGTGGTAATAATTGTATTAGCAAGGCTCCTAAGCGGGATAGGTAATAGTGGTACCCAGATGAATCCATAATAGAAGGTATTAGTTTAAAGGGAGAAAGAAGCTGTATTCCCCCTTCCCGGCTCCAGGGCTTCTGACTATGAAAAGGTGGGGTGCCAAAGAATAAAAGATAAATATGAGGTGCGCAGCAATGAGGCCCCCTTCAATAAGAATAGGGCAATGCGGACGGATCCTATGAACCCCTTTATAATAATGTGCATTCACGGATAACCAAATTGCATATATAATCGCACTATATGATGAGAATCTGGAGAATAAAAAACTACTATTATTATTTAAGGAGAGGAGATATAGGTTAGGTAAAGAGATGTTCGCTCGACCTTATTGATAGGTGAAGAAGGAACTCGAGTTGAGTCATCCAAGCAAGAGTCGTTCAGTGGTCAGCACCCCTATATTATAAAGAATATTACTTATATAATGAGTAGGTCATTTATACACGCACTCGATCTACCAATATCCTAGTAATGGGAATGGCTCTATTCCCCTTGTATTACAGGTTAAGCTATTGCTGCCTTTAGCTCTTATTATATACTGCCCTTTGTAGTTGGCAGTAATATTTTTTTTGCTTCTATTTCCCATGTTATAGCTCATACAGCAACCTTTAATGGTAACTGGAAAAATAGGGCATAGGTTAGTAGTATCCCTATTCATAAGTATGAGGTTTTATGATCCTGTCCTGCTTATAAGAGGGGAGTAGTTGTACCTCCTCAGCGCTTCATTCATCCAAGAGGTTAGGGCATCATAACTCCTTCCATATCCTAGGTAACCAAGTAAAAGGGTTAGGTTTCTCCATGCGGTGATGATAATAGACGTCGTTCTATAGCAATACGTACCTCCCTTCCTAAGCGATTACTGAAGCAAGTGTCTAGGGCAGGTCTAGGTCTTAAGGCGGGTAACTTCGATTCTATAAGGTGCGGGCATTTGTGTGAAAGGGTAAGTCTATTCCTTCCTAGCGTGCAGTGGATAAAAATTACTGAATCAACTAACGGTTCTAAGCAATGATGGGCTCTTTATTGGCTGACCGGCTGGAAGGATCTTATCTCGGCAACAGCTATGAGAGTTGTATAGGTAAGGGGTATAGAAAAATGGGCTTTGGATTATACCTTGCATCGGTTTAGACTTCGATGGGTAAGTTATATTAGACACCTCGATGGGAAGAGAGAAATTAAAGCTAAGCATCGGAATCAACACCGGTCCTATTTGGAAGTGCTGGTGGTATCGCCTATCTCGGAAGATGGGTACGACAGATTAGACCTCGATGGGGAATTATATTGGATTGTATTGGGATTGAAATAAATTGAAGTATAAAACTAAGCATCGAATAAACACCTGGATCGCTACCGGAATCGTTGACTCTTGGCATTAAGTGCATCCGACTACCAGCATTGACTACCTCCCTATCGCCCGTATGGCTGTGACTCACTCACTCACCCGTCCCGTGTAGGGTGGAAAATGTTTTGAAGGTGACGCGGGTCCGCAGGTGACCCTGGTATGCGGTAACATGTCTTATCTTTATTTATCTATCTTCTGGCCGATGGGATACTAGGCTACTCCGGCTTTTATACCGGAATTTTATATTGGGATTTTCTCTTGGAATGGATACTAAGATTGGCTCCCGGGCTCGGCTTTTGCTGTTCGGCTTGGATACTCGGATAATCAACTTGGATACTTATAGAGACAGGAAGGTAACATGGTTATTACTTACGAGCATCTCAATTTAGAATGATTTCATTTTTGATTTAATTGGATTTTAAAGCTGATGAGTCTTTTTATAGAGGCGTTACAACTGGACCATAAAACGTCCACCTCATTCCCAGCAGATCACGTACCGCCAATATTATGTGACATCTGCAGCAGATAAGGCCCAATTCCCAAACTACAAACTCCAAAACTCCTACTCGATCCTACAACCTACAGCTCCAATGAATACTCAAAACTTTACCGAAGGGCCACCATCGCCTTTAGGCACTCGAAATAACTTACCCTGCGGAACAGAAGTTACTCAATTTTATGCATAATGCGTTACGAGGCACCTGTAGAGTTAGGTTCATACACCCATAGCCCACTACCACTCGCGGAATGCTAGGTTTTAAAGGATCATTTTGCATTATATATGTGAATACACACAAACACCTTGCATAATCACCACCCACCTCACACTCGTTCAATTCTTATGGTCCCCTTCAAGTAGGCCCCTTCCCTGTGTAAACTTCCTGGTATGGGGGATGATGATAACAGGTAACACACTAAGAACCGAGACCTCCTGGTCATGGGGGGGTATGATAAACTGTTCAAGCACTAAGAGGCACAACCAACCGGCTCATTCTCCTGTTTTCACGCAGAAATAAAACAGGACTTCCTATCAACACTGAGTAGAGCTTAATGCTTACTGACAGGAGCTTTATTCCTGCATCGACCAGAGTTTCATGCACCAACGGAGTATATATTTTAAGATTGCTGCTCCCCATGGAGTCTACTTCATTCCTGATATAAAAGAGCTAAATCACTGCCTAGCTCTTCTAGCTATGCCAATTATACTCAACTAGCGTAGCGGCTATCATCGATGACCATCTGTCCGTCATGATTAGGCTCTGACTCCTTCCTAATATCTCTTGGTTGAATACTCCCGACAGAATACTCAGAATCTAGTTCCTAACATTTAGTGAATTACCCCTTTATTGTAGAAGATAGTGATCACAACCTTAATTGAGTTAGTACTACCGGCATCGTTACTTGACATCGAATCTTGGATCGGCTCTTTCTTCTTGGATCAAGTGATCGCAATCTGGATCACGCCGCCTATCAGCATCGCACCCTGGGATTGCTTACTGTATAAGCTATGGGCATTGACTATCAGATTGACTATGACTCCTGTATAAACTATTGGCTATTTGCAATGATAAAAGGCGGGTACTGCCGGAAAAGAGATTATATACCCCAACTGGACCCTCTAAAGATTCTATTTTATTATAAAATAATGGTGACTTAAAAGAGGAAATTGAATTAGATAAAACTGGTGAATGCTAAGGTTTTATGAATCCGGCCCAAAAAGATATTGTGCCTGCTCCGATCCAGGTAGCCCAGCCCAGCTACGACCAGAAACAATGATTGTCCCTCGGCTGACCTATGGGAATGACCCTATAGCAACGAAAACTGGCTCTCGGCAAGGCCTCCTTTTTGGCTCTTGGCAAAGAGAACCAGCTATTGGCCTTCTGTCTTTCTTTGATTGGCAATTGTGAGGGGGACCATACTCTTTTCTTTCCTTCCCTTCCTCCCTGTCGTCTGGTAACAACCATTCTAACCCCTTCCGCCCGCCCTAAACCCGCGCGTGGTTGTGATTCGATGAACCAGCCAGCAAGCATAAAGCAGCCTCCGTGTTTGACCCGCCTTCGTGTTCTACTTCCAGCTTCGTTTTAAAGCCAAATGTATAGTCAAACATTGTATCATCGCGGGACCAGCTCTCAGTTTCAAGTTTTATTCTGACCAGCTAGCTTCAAGTTATTTAAATCAGCTTCTTCGGATGATTTCTTTCGTCAAACCTAACGTCTAGTCACAACACGTTCTCGCCTAACGTACCACCTTCGTCAGATTATATGTCTCTCCCAGCCTCGGTTTCTATAGCATCCATCACGGGTTGGACCAGCTTATTCGGTTTAGTTCATAAAGCCTAACGTCTCGCCACGGGTTATCGCCGGGTGGTTTCCATCCTTCTTCCCTCTAGCATCAAAGCAAGCAATCTGTAAAGTGTATCGTCATTCGCGATGGGTAACAGCTTCGCACCTTTTCTGAACGTTTTCTATAAGCAGGGTGCCATCGATTGCTGGTATCCTCGCATGGCTTTATGAACAAATACAGCTAGCTAGGGAGCTGGTATCGAACAAAAATAGGCTGGTAAATAACCTGCTCCCCGATAAAATGACCGAGGGATACTAGGTTCATATTTATTTGTGTGGATAGGAATGGATACGCCTATCACGTGAAGACGAGGAAATTATGATTGCTTTTTTCTAGACTTGCCAGGATTAGAGCAGCCGGGTATAGGTATTCAATATAAGCGGTCCGGAGGACGAGAGACAGCCCACATTGTAATAGAGGTACTCCCGCAAACAATACAGACGGGGTACAGGGCCAAGTGAGGGAGTCACAGAAATTAAGGCATTGCCAATAGCCAATAGCCACTAGTCAATCCAAGATGATATAAGGGGTATTCTGTGAGCTACAACGTAGTAGAGTATTCTAAACTACTCCTACAGCTACTCACAGGGCCTAAAACACAGGGAGGGGAATAATCCTACTCAATGGGCAGGGGCAGGGAGCTATATATCAAAACAAGAGCGAGGCGTACAACAGCTTGTTTATTTACGATTCATCCGGCGGGTAAGGTGGATTCACTTAGTTCGCCCAGTACATGTTTATTTACCAGAGAGGTCATAAAATACCCCACTTACCAACAAACGATGAGAGTAAGTTGCACCGATAGAGATATGAATCTGATGCTTCTGCTTATGCTGCTGACCTATACATATTGGGGAAATAAATCCTAAAGGCTTTATTAATTAGTTAGTTGGTCGACCTGTTACGGGGGTACCTAATCTTATTACGCCTACTGGTTGGTTGGACTATACACGTAAAAACATAATGATAAACCCAACCCGAAGGGGATTCATGCGACGTATATAATAGAGATAATATGGTCGAGCGCATCAATTTATGGTTTACCGGTGAAGTGGTAATCCCCTCGTGCAGTGGTCCCGCAAGAGTCATCCTGGACGGATGTCCTTCGAATCATACCGCTTCGAAGAGGTCTTCATTCTGGACTCCATTCATGGTGGTCCCCAAACCCGCCCCACTCTTTAATAATTGGTAATGCAATGTTAGGTATCCCCGGTGATATGCGCCCGAACCAGAGAGAGAGATAAAGGCCCGAACATAGTGGTATGCCAGAGAGAAAGGGGATGGGTTCGCGCTCTGATTTGAACCACTTATATAGATGTCTGGCCTGCACCCCAGGAAATAAAGAAGAGGGAACCTTTTTGTTACATCATGCTTCCGCGGGGGGATTATGCGCCTTATAGCTCTTTAGCTTAGATCGTGGAACGAAACTACCGGATGGAATTAGATTTAATGGGGGGAGGGTGGGTTGCTTTTATACCTTTAGCCTATTCACCTGCTAGAATTAGACCGGGTCACCCTGGATGGATTTTCTTGCCAACTGTTGGAGGGAAAGACCCACTAGACCACGGATCATACAACTGGATTTTCCTCGCTATAAACTGTCCCTTTTTAGAACGTTTCTATCTGATAACCGGGATTTCAACAAGCATTGATTGATTATGCCAATCAGCCTTAGTACTCGCTGGACTCCCCATAGCCATGTAGTTTAGGTTAGGTGAGGCGGGTCGTCACCCATTAGGCGTCTTTGTTCGATCATGAGTTCTAGTTTTTACCTTCATAGTGGGCCTTATGGAGTGGGCATTACAAAGGTGGTGGGCAGTCTGGCGGACCAGCCAACGCACCTATATATAGTGAGGTGAGGCAGGACATAACACAATTCACATTATTATTTTAATATTTTGGTGGAGAGTTTATTTGATTCTATGAACCGATGAGTCTTAGGAGATGGGTCCTTGCCCAACTCTCGGTCTTTAAATGGATCGCTCAAGGCGTAATCAATCCCCCTCGGGGTTTAGGTTCAGTCGCACCGCAGCTCTGCATAGTTGGTGCAAGAGATACATATAAGACTCTGTTGCACCAATGGAAGGAACAAGCCCCCTCATTAAGACCTGCTTAGTAAAACCAAACCCACCCAGGAACTAGCGATCATTAAAAAATGCTAAGGCTACAGGGAAACAACCAACCTGTACAACCCGACCTGAATACCGAAACACTTGAATCTTTATTTTCTCTTAATAACCTTGCATAGAGGTAAAAGCTTTTTATGCTTAGAGGTTCAAGGGTGAGGTCTTCTCTGTTCTGTGGTTTAAAGGTTCAATGTGGGGGCCGGCCTAAGATTACAATTCATAACAACGTGTGCTGCTTGCCAAAGGTAGGGTAGGGCCTTTGCTTTATCGATCTTGCTATAACATCCATGGAGATAAAGATATGAACTTGCCAGGGGTTCACTGCCGCCAACATATAGAGCAGATTTGTGGAATGCTTGCCCGGAGATATATTGATTGCACACATCTCCCAAGAGGGGCGGTCCAATGGACAAACAAAAATGGGAGGAGTAGTCTTTGCTAGAAGCTCTACTCAATGCTGTAACAGTCCTTGCCGGGAGTACTTGCCCATAGCAGCTAGTATAGAGTATCTAAGCCTATTGGATCAGCCGTAGAGCCAAGCGCGGCAGCCACAGTTGACCTAGTCTGAGTAATCAAGCCCCAATCAGCTATCCAAGCCGAGTAGCCTAGTAGCGTTCAAATGTGTTCCGTAGCGTTAAGTGATTTCGAGCATATAGGGTAAAGGTGTATAGGGTCGAGGGCTCTGATTCCTTCTCTTTCGGATATGACCACAGGCTTTACTGGTTGGCACACAGGCTATGACGACAATGACCACTGGCTACAGCAAGGCCTTGCTAAGACTGGTTAGCCATATGACTGACAATGACCGCACCTTGAGGCAATGAGCCCAGCTATGACTGACTATGACTGGCTTACTATGACCTTCTTGCAATGACCGGCTGGTAATGATTGACTATTGGCTGACCGGCTTGCTGCAATGACACCTCATTATTGGTGACCTTCTGGCATCAGCTATGTGACTGGCGTATGAACCAACTTCTTGTGAATTGAATTAACGTAACACATATTCTCCCCTTACTTTAATTCTCCCAGCATCCGTGTCCGTCCGTGTTCTACCAGCCTCGCTCGGTTTATCGACCAGCGAGCAGCAAGCAGTAAGCCCGCTGCCGTAAAGCTAATTGTCTTCTCCAGTTCACGAGAATATATCGAAATGAGATCAGGCAGGTATAAAGATCTAATCTATAGGGTCAATATATATATATAATATATAAGGTTTATAGATCCGGGTAAGATATTAACATAAAGTCTAAATATATAATAGATATATATATATCTATCTATCAGTCAGGTCAAAGGGAGTCAATGTAAGGTCTAAGGGGTAAGGCGGCAGTGAGGTGTATTGATCGATGAAGACATCGAGGTATCGGTATATTTTGACAAACCTTTGTCTTCCACAGGTGGACCGAGAGAGGGGGAGGGATAGTACTTGTGTTGCTGGACGGTTGAAGTGACCAGAGATATTGCGAAGGTGAGCTGCTTGCCAGTTGAACGCTTTCCTCCTTGGTGCTTAGGCTGCTCACTATAGTTTGCCCCCATTAGGTTGCTTGGTTGGATCAATAATGCTCGATGGAGATTAGACGCCCCACACCTGACTCACCTGGGTCGGAAAAGGAATAAAGTTTGCTTACAATAGATTTCAAGCTGAACCTCATTCCATTCTTCTCGTAATATATCTTTAGAATGAGACCGAACTTACTTTTCCCTATTGGAACCGGGTGGGCTTTTCCTTCTCCCGGGCCCTACATCGGCTGGGTTGGAAGTGTCATTGAAACAACAAGTAAAGTCCCGTGCGCGGGGGAAACATGCTTTTGTAAACCACCCACCCGTGAAATGTGTTACCGCCATTAGGCATGTAGTGGCCCTTGCCTATCAGAGACATTTAACTCGCCCACCGCCGCCCGTCTCGTCTTATACCTCTTTTTGTTCCATCACTTCTATCGGTCCCGGATTCCCTTTCCAAAGCATTGATGGTTCAATGAAAGGCGGTCTGTCGTCTCATTACTTGGTCGGTCATTTCCTAACTCCTGCTTGGTCCTCCGTTCATTGCGAAGTCCCTCATTTTTACCCTTGGCCTTTCGATCCTGCTATGGTCCCGCCCGTACTCTTCCCTGACTATGAAAGACTATAGGAGGGAAGGACAAGCGGTGGTGGGACAAAATAGAGAATATTTTATGAAGTAGCAGGTTAGGTGCTTCCACGTTATCGGGGAGCATAACATATTTATTCATCTCCCCAATCAAAGGGAAGGATTTTTTTTCTATCTCAAAAAGTTTAGAACTGATGCGTAAGGGATTGAAGAAGCCATTATTTAATAGGTTTATTTACTTTATAATTATAAAGTGAAGACCGCTCGCTTGGTCTAATAGGGAATATACTGCAACTAAATTGAAACTTTTTTTATTTGTCTTCTTTTTGACGCCCACGAAAGGAGAGCAAGGAGTACAAATCACAGGATAAACTTTATTATATTTGAATTAGCTTAAGTAGATTGGTTTTGTTCATCAGAATAGATAAAATGCAGAGTTATGTATCCATAATATGATATGGGATTATCTTTCTGGGTGGTCGTAACACTGAAGGAAGGCAGTGGAAACAACAAAAGAATATGTGCTCCAAAGCATAGAGTTTAGTAGTCCCTGCGAACCCTGCCCCATTGAGTAGTAGCCGCGTCCATTGGCTACGGCAACAACCGTCATGTCCGTCAATAAGAAGGCCGAAGAAGGTCGAGTATGCAAAATAGAAATGAAAAAAGAGGAGGGGATAGAGAGAGGAGTGAGGATAGGAGGGGAAAAGGCTCTCCATAATGCCAGCCGAGATAGGTAGGGATGAGTAATGGTTAGAAGAATGGGGTAGATATAGGGGTAATCAATGGATTGATTGGTGCCACCATATAAAAGAATAACTTATAGAAGGGCCTGCTTAGATGAGGAGGTTTATATAATAGTTAAGGAAGTAATTAATGTTGGTTTGGGTGCGAGCTATAATTGGAGGAGGGGAGGCCATACAGGTATGATCCCTCTGGGTTCCAGAACTTGCTTTTTCTATTGAAAAATAGCTCTTTTAATGCATAGATAATATATTTTTATGTGTGTCTGGAATAATATGTGTGTTTAATGACAGCCGAGAGGCAATCCACTCGATGTTGGTACTCAATGAAGGAAATGCCCGGTGTCAATTCTTGTATGTTTGGGAAACAATGGGAGTATGCTCGTAAGTAATTGAATCCATGTGTCTTTATGCTTTCTGTGAACCGATAGCAACCCACTGGTCAGTCCCAGAAGGTTACACAGGGAGGAGCATTGACAGAATGCCAATAGAAGAGCCAAGAAAGAATCGATCCCAGGTTTTGATGACGGTACTCGATCCCAAGAGGCAATACACTTGATGACGGTACTCCATTTAAGTTGATGCTAGGACTTGCTGCTAATGCGCTACTTACTCGATCAGTCAACCCAAGAGTCATCATAGTTGCCGGGAGGTAGTTGATGATAGGAGAGTCCAGTTGACAGTATTAGCTAGAAGGTAAGTATAAACCTCTAGTCACATGGAAGTTATAGTAACGTGTAAGCTCTAGTCAGTGATGCTGTTTCCAGTATCATTGCTTGAACCTAGCTAGACTCAGTGCAGCATGAAGCTCTGGGCAGTGGTGCATGGGTGAAGCTCTTTTATATGTATATTTGTATGTGTCCACCTGTTGGGATCCCCCGTTACCTGTTTTATGTTACCAGTTCTCAATCCCCCATCCCTTTAAGTAAGTGTTGTTCGTGCCATGTTCTACGTGACCAAATAAAAGTCAGCGATGGCAAGTAGCACCGGTTAGTAATCTATGGAAATAGGGGTGGCCCAACAGAAGTGGCACCGATTAGTCACTGATTGATTGCCCACATTTTCCGAGAGGGGTGGGTCCAACGGATTTGCCACGTACTACTTCATGCTGGAATGTAGTTTCACCCTCGTTAGGAACTATTACTACCATACCGTACTTTATGACTCACTCACTATTGGCCTAGCTGATCCCCTTATGGATTAGATTAGTAGTGATATAACCCCCCCACCAAGAGTAATACTGGCTTATCAGTCAGAGAGAAACCTAAGGAAAGAATAGAGTTTATTAACAAAATCTCTATTTATATATATCCCCAATGATGTGTTATATAAATTTTGACCCACCAGCAGGAAAGGGAATGCAAAGCAGTTCATTAAATAAAATTGTAAGGAAGGATTCAAATAAGGTGCCAATATTAAGGACAAACTTGCCGGGAATATACTGGGCGCCAACAAACACCGGGAAGTAAACTAGGGTTTTACAAATAAACTTACCGGGAAACATACACTTGGGTGGATATTGATTGCTTAAGAGAACTCCACTATAATTAGGCCGGAAAAAGGGAAGAAGACCTGTAAAAATAAACCCCCTTTATACCTGCTTAGTTAGGCTACAACTCACAACCGCCTAGAAACAATAACCCATTTGAACTGCTCAGACTTATGGTGAACTTACCACCTCCCCAACCCTTCCCTTACCAAAGCTCTGCTCAGGTAAGGTAGTTCCTATGACTAAATGGAAAGTGCGACAAGCTGAGGCTTATTGATTCATTCGCGGGTCCGCCCCAGAGTTGTAAGGCGAATGCCATATGTACTGGGCAACGCCTATTAAGGATACATGGCCCGGGGTCAAGTGCAGGAATTCTAGGTTAATAATCAGTTGGGCGTTGTATATAATTTATTTCATGAACCAGCCGGCCCTATCATTAGTAAGCCACAGAAAATGGGTGGGTTCGCCATCGATTTTACTGATTATAGTACGGGCCTAAGTCTAAACAAAAATACTAAACTATGACTCCCACCCACCACAACCCAAGCCCTTCATTACTCTTATGTGTTATACGTCTAAGCTCTATTATTCTTATTATAATGAAAAGACCTCCCTTGCTTTCCCTTGCCCTGCTATTTATCCTACCCATAAACCAACAATCTGGATTAGGGAATCTGTATTGCGCATGGAATTACGTTGACGTAGTCAATTCTATTATTCCCACCCATCTCCCTATAGAACATCAAACATTCAGGAAATCAATCCCTTCATTCTCCAAAATAAAAGTAATATTACATCTACCAAATGGAGGCAGGAGTATACTAAGGCTAGCATATTTAAAGCGCAGTTTATGGGATGGTTGTATGGGAAGGCTTGTTCCTACTTGGGAGAGAAGTCTGGCTTTATAACTGGAAGTAAGTATGGCAGAGTTAATTTATTATCTCCCTTAGATAAGGTGTGTCTGGAAGGGCTTGTTCCTGCTTCTTTGAGTATTCAAATGTGCCTCACCATATGAATAGTAAGTGGGCTCCTTACTAAGCCCCATTTGTAATTTTTTTTAGGATCGACCGGAACTACCCTTAATAGCATATTAATCAAATTTTTTAATGTATTAACCTGAACCCATGCCTTTTTAGTCTTTTTCTTTATAATGATGACAGTTTGCCGAACGTCATCGAGCGAGATAGGTTCATACTCGATCCAGAGGGGTTAGGAAATTTATACCTCCTTCAGTTTATTTCTCTAGCTTTGGCGTTTATCCTTTCCCTCCCCCTGGCCTCTGGTCCTATTCCTGCATTCTATTTATGTTCCTGCTACCCTTCTTTATTTAACTCTCTGGTTTTCTGTCCCTGCTTTCCCTGACTATCCCTTTCTTGCTCCCTCATCCATTATCATTTCCCATTTCCTCTAGATATGTCCCCGCTTCCTTTTATCCAATCCCTTCTCTATCTGCTACCATCTATAGTTCCGGCGTTCTCTCTTGGTATTTTCCTCTTCCCGGCCTCTCGTTCCCATCCTGCTTCTTGGCTTGGTTCCCACTCCCTATTTTTTTATTTCTTTTCACTTCCGGGCCATCAGTAATTGCCTCTTCTGATTCCCTTCCTTTGTTCCCTCATATACTTTCCCATTTCTTGCTTCCCCTATCTGTATTCTCGCTCCTCCCTTCTCTATCCTATCCCCGCTGCTAACCTTCTTTAGTTCTGGCGTTATCTCCCTCGTCCTTGTCTTCGTCTTCATTCTTATTTGGGTCTTCGTTTTGGAACTTCGCCAGCTTCTGCGCTGTTCCCTTTGTTTCTGCTTTGGTTTTTTGGTGAGGCGCGTAGCAAAGCCAATTATAGGTATTATTCCCTTTCATTAGGTGAGGTAAGACATTGAACCATTTTGTTTACTTAAAAGCATATCAATTGAGTTCAACGGATTGGATTGAGAACTGAATATTTGGCTAATGCTGCTGGCCGGATGGAGCGGCCAGGGGGAGGTAGTCATCCGCCCACCCGCCAGATGAGATAAAAGTTCCGCGCCAGACAAGAAAGGAGAGTGAGCCAAGTTATTACGATACTAGAAGGTAACCAAGTTGCTATGTAGATATTGGGGAACCTAAATTGACATGATACGAGGGAGATAGATTGTACCTATCGAACCACGAAACGAGATATACACAATACGTATAAATGAAATTTACCCGTCAAGACACGATACGCGATAGATGAGGTTTACATGTTTCCATGATAGGGGATATTTCCACTATCGAACTAACACACCATGGATTGGGCACGGAGCGAGCAACGGGACTGGAGCAACTAAACGAACATGGAACGCGGTGTTTTTATTGATACATCGATGCTTAACATACGTTGCTACACCCAGAGCTTATATGTTTTTTTATTGATAGATGCTTACTTGCTTTAATCTGTTCTAGTTGCTTTTGTGTTTTGATTGCTAGAAGTTGTCACACAAACGATATTATAAACCCACGACGTTATGGATTCAACAGCAGAGTCCGTATATTCAAAAATTTACTAAGAATCTGGGGCCCATACCCCTAGGTTCCGAAAAGAGACTAATAGAATTTGGCGAGGGTGACCGAGGCCAATAGTAGTGATAGACTCCTTGCCCGTTGTTTAATAGGTTAGGATCCCCACCTCCCATAGACAAACTGTTGAATCCATCATTGTTGCTTCGTTCGGGTGGGGCAGATGATTTAAAAACCTTCGCTCATTTTGCATTTTTCCTGATTCCAAACCTCATTTTGATGGTAAATATGAATCCTTTTTTTTTATTCATCGGGTTAAAAATAAGATTCTTGTGACTAAACTAGACCATTTCATGATGTTTATTTATCTCTAATAGCTATGATAGTTCGCTATGCTCTCCCCTCATCCTTCAGATAGATAGATTCAAATATAGGAAGGAGGGTTGATCAAACCCGTTCAGTTTGTGTATCGGGGAAGGTATCAACCCGTTCAGTGTATCGAGGAGGGTGGATAACCCGTTCAGTGTATATGGATGAGGAGGGTATAAAAACCGTTAAGTATGTTTGTCTATCAATAATATACAAAATTTTGCATATCTTTGTTAACTCACTAGACAATATTGGATGATATTAATTTCATGGCCTCAGGTTTACCAGTGGGCACCCATGCATGTTTGTTAGTTGACAAGTAGTAGTACAGTTACTATTGAAACTATAGAGCTAGTGGTCTGATTCTAATCAATACATATATTATATATTATATATGCTATCGCATTTCTTCTACGTTTTAATTGGGCTCGCTCGCATCTCGACGTCCTCGCCCTTCTTTGGTCGGGCGAGCCCTCCGTCCTTGCCTATGCTTAATCGTAGTAGTGTGTCCTCGTAGCTCTAATACGAATAATGAATTCCCATAGTGTGGTTGGACTTAAATAAGGAATAATTTCCATCCCCTATTTATTGTCAGAGGGTAGTTGCACTTTTACATTTTAATAGAAAGAGGTTTATACCTACCCATTTTTATTGAATAGGAGAGTAGTTGTATCAATCTTTCTGACATTACTCACCAGAAAAAAATTTAGTTACTAAAATGGCATTTCAGTAAATTTACACCTCCTTCCTACAGATTTGGAAATGGGTATTATACAACTTCCCTTCCGCTTTATGGTTTTGACCTACCAAAGTTGCCATTCGGAACTGGACAGAAATTCTATCCATTAGGTTGGAAGAAGGAAGGATCGACACTGCTTGACCCTTATCGCTAGCCCTATTCTTTATCGGAATCCTTGCCCATTTTCACTATCGCTTGCCCCATGAGGTTGGTTTGATCACGACCACCTTAACCCCTTGAGCTTGCCCATTTTCGCCATCGCTTGCCCCTTTATACTGTTTACCTCATAAGTTCCCCCGGAAATTTCCCCAATTAAACTAACTGGACCTTTAGCTTCGAACCTTGAGCTTGCTTGCTTTGATTTATACCTTCCCCCATGCATGAGGTTGGAGCGCTTACGCTTGAGAGACACCCACAACGGAAAGACATGGATCATTTAACCAGATGATGATTGAATCACATAGACGGAGTTGATACACATTGTGCGAGCGATAGCAGCCTAGTGGATGGATAGACAATCCGGGACGGTCTTATCAGGGCTGGTCTTACCCAGTGAGGTCAGGTCAGTGAGGCCGAGAGCGAGTTATACTTTACGGGTGTACACTTAAGGACGAAGATAATAAGGATTGCTCTTTAAACATCCCAGGATCCGGGGGCCGAACACAGAGCTGAGCAGTCATGGCGCAGAGCGTGCAATAAAGAATAAAAATACTTGCTTTTCTGATTGAGCGATAACGCCGGAGGATGGACGAGACTGCTAGGAAGGAGGAAGGATAGAACACTCCTTGCCTCTGATATTGCTAGCGCTTGCCTGTGGGAGGAGCACTGATGATCCTTTAGCTTTACCCTTTTGAGCCTTATCCCTAGATGGGGGCACCCTTGAGTCCCTGAATGGACCCTTATCCCTATTGCTTTATGGAGGCATATCCCTATTGCTACCACTCCCTTTACCCTTATCGCTAGCCCTTTAGCCTAATCCTTGTTGAACCTTGAGCCTTGGACCGCATGAATCGTTACCCTGGCAATATCACCCTACCTCCCATTTTACAGAAGCTTCCAATCAGATAGGGAGGTGGAAAAAGCCCCAGATCATAGCCAATATAAGAGACGTGGAAAGCAATTTACATATTCGGGAATGAGTTCTAGTGCCGGTTCTGCTGCTTGGCCTGCTGCTGGTTGTATTGTTTAATTAATCCGCTATCAATCCGTACGCAATAGAGGAGGATAAGGCCTATTGATCCACTGAATATGAAAATTGATTATGTTTCCCCTAACACTCCTGCCGTCGTATGAGTTCCTCTGGATCCAAATAATCGTGCCTCGCATTAGGCCCTCCGGGTCGTCGTTCCCACCAGACGAGAGAGGAGAAGTCCCCTTTCGAGCCACCTTACCCAAATGAGGAAAAGTACCCTATCAAGCCAACATACCCGAGAGATAGTTCACCCATACATGAAACTTACATCTATGGAACTCTAGTTCCTACCTCGAATGGATTGAAGGAATGACAAAGATTACATACGTTAATTAACAAAAGGTAAGTTAATACACCAAGGCATAGCTGGGGCATAGCCAAGAGCCAGTGATCATTGCCAAGCATTGCTGCCAATCATGGCAGTACTTCCCTAAAGGTAATTTCCGATAGCCAATCATTGCAAGCCGGTCACTAGTTGTCGCCGAGTGTAAGGACAAGTTTATGTAACAGTTGATTGATTTTGATACTGCTGCCGAATCTAAACTCACCCACCGACCCATCCATGATGATCTTAACTCAAGTACAGTGTATAGGTAATTAAGCCGTTAGTTTTAGGCTACTACTAAGAACACCTAACAGAACTTTTCCTATTTCTGTTTTGAAACTGTTTTCACACAATAATCTTTATGTAATGGGTTGGTTATTTTTCCCTAGCAAGCAAGTATATATTTATTCTTCCTACCTTTAATACTAAACAATATCCATTATATAAAGTTATCTTCCTATCTAGAATTTGTGAAATATCATACATTGTACCTGCTCCCTCGCTACAAAATCATAATTATTATTTATAAACACGTATAATCTACAAGGATCACATAAATACAATTCCTACCGTTGGGACTCTTATTCATTCCTATGCTAAGGGACTATTATAAATGGGTATCCTATTCATTCCTGATCCCTCGTGACTCTGAAGGAGAAACATCTTTATGGTAATGAAAAATGAAACACCTTTCTGTAGGGAGGGGCGGCATGCATTATATCTCTGCTTGATTCCCTAGTGATCATAAGGGAAAGAGTAATAAGGAGGTAAGGTTATGGTTATGGCTCCCTGGGATAGATAGAAGAGATCCTAGGCTGCTGTTATAAATATATGTAGGAGGTAAGGCTGTAAATAGATGGTATTGTCGGTGTTATTCCCTCATGCATGAATTATGTTGTATCCAGGGTGTGCGAGTTCTATGCCACTTATGAATTAAATAAGCATAAAAAGGCCTGCTCCGGATTGGGTAATAGCAGGGTACCAGTTTTAGGTATTCTTGTTGAGTTTATTGTGTCAGTCACTTCTGGTAGGTAAGGAGTAGTGCTTATATATGGTAATAGACTAAGTCTCTCCTGGTAGTGATTTGTGATCTGTGCGATGGATACTTTCTGTTATCAGCCTGGAAGAGCAGACCTAAAAAGTAGTGGCTCTTCCGAAAAGATATAAAAAGTACTAACAAGTAGCTTCTCCATGCCATGCTCTACCATGCAGCAGAAGATAAAGGTGGTTGTTGGTTCCTCCGATCCTCAATGTTCAAGAGTCTCCATCCAGTGGTTGGCCCTGCTTGGATGAATTACCGCGATGATGGAACTCATGCCCTACTTCTAATCCCTCCCTTGTCTCTGCGCCCTACTACTATAAATTCTTTGTATTTACTCTTTTTCAAAGTGGTGGTGCTGGCTATTTAGGAATATTATGATAAATAATTGTTAATGAACTGAACCTTCCTTGAGGTGAGGAATAGCTGCTATAGTTCTACAAAAAGACCTAATCCAGCAAGTGTCAATGGGAAATCCAGTCTTTCTTATTTGTTAACAGTTGGAATATTTTCTGCATACGGTATGTGAAAAGGAAACCTAACATTGAGGGTATTGGCTGTTTATTTTATTTTATTCAACAATAAATAAATAAATATATACAATTAATATTCTTCTTCCTATAGCACCTGTTTCTCTTTCTTAATGTAGTTATAGCTTATACTGTTAGAGTGATAGCTTGTTTAGTGTAAGTCTGAGGCCTACCTAGGTTATAGGCTGTATTTAAGTCTGAGGTTTCAGTTAGGACTGAGTATGAGGCCTAGGTATGAGGCTATGTTATGTAGTTAGAGGGTATGTTAGTTGTTAGTTAGTTATAGGCTCCTCTCTGTTGTTCATATCTATAGCGAAATAGTAATTATTGCTACCTTACAAAAGAGTTCTTCCTACCTACCTTACCTTTATTAATACTTACTAACTAAATTATTATGATTTATTTGCTACCTTAAAACTTATACATTCTTATAATTATACCTACATACACTTTATTTATACTAAAGCTTAGAAGGACAAATAAACATTTCACTTCCTATTCCTACTTTTATCCAAGCAAACAAATCCTACTCTCGAAGATCCTACCTAGTTAGAATGGTATAAAGAGTAATAAAAAGAACTACAAGCTTTATTTCCTTATCTACTCTGTTGTAAAATTATACTTATGTCTGAGTTTGGATCCTGTGTTTCATAAGTAGGAGTTAAGGTGGTTTACTCAGTGGATATGGGAAATGTCCCTAATAATGGTGTGTCAAAAGAGTAAATGGCTCCTAAAATACGAGGGTCGTTGGGATCAAACTCCGAGGAAGGAAAAAGGCCCTATCTATAGAGGATAGTTGGTCATTGGTTTTTTGAGTCCCCAGATAATGAGGCACATCAACCTTTTCATAAATAAAAGCGTGTATCCTCTAACTCCGACGATTCCGTTAATATACAATAAAGTTATAGGTATGTAACAAGCAAAAGGATACCTTTAACTCTCGGAGGGCCCCCTTTCTCTTCAGTAGATTTCATTTTCCCACCAATTAGTACCTCATATTTCGTCTATTGTCCTCCTGCCTCGGACAAAGGGCTCGTACCCTCGCCCCCTCCGGGTCCTATCGGAGTTCTAGCCCCAATCGTATATGGAGAAAGAAAGATAGTGAGGATAGCCCAACTTACCAATACAGAACTTAAACCTCGACCCTCAAACTTGAACCTCAAACTCTATGGAAATATACCCTCGAGCTAAAAGGAGGGCAAGGCATTATTCAAAAAGAGAATCTCACTTTCAAATGCTAAGTTGGACCCACTTTATCATAAAAAATTACCAGCTGACTACTCTATATAAGACGGCCAGATTAAAGAAGTAGAAATTACCATCTCTTTCTTTATGGGGTAAGTAGTGTTTAGTGGGCTCTTAGTAGCCCCAAATAGAATGAGAAAGAGTGTTAAGCGGGCGAGACACCACATAAATCTTTTCTTTTTTTTTTTTTGATTGATTGGCCTAAAAAAAAATGTATCGAGGGCAGGCAGCATTATAACGTGTTCTCACGTTACACCCGACAGTAGGGGAGACCAGGTCGGAACATACATAATAATTTATTACTTGTTTAGCAACATTAAAAACTTGGATGAGGATGCTAGGTTGTTCCGGTCAATCCAAAAAGCTTTGTCAGACGCGCTTTCTTTCTTTTCTCTTCTCTGGGTGGACCTAAAAACACTGTTTTGTTGGCTTTCGTTGGCAGTTGTCTGTCCGTAGTTGCTAATCCGCTGTATCTGTTGCCGTTGTAGCTGTTGTAGCTGTAGCCGCCTGGCTCCACCCTCAAAATAAGAGCTATATGGGTATTTCTTTTCCTGAAGGCAAATAAGGTAAATGAGGGCCCGGAGGGGATGAGGTAACGAATCCATTCGCCCGAGGTACGAGGACGAAGGCGCGAAGACCGAGAGGGAGAGGATTTTTTATTTCCTGAAAGCATAATATGTAGATGCTTATATCCAATAAATACGTAATATCCCCGAACCTGGTTCCATCACAAGATATAAAATATTTATAAGTGTTATTAATAATACCTTTGAACGTGGTTTAAACAAATAGAAAACTGCAATGTTCCGTACGTAGAGAGACGAGGGAGTAAGCATAAGGGTATCGTGTGTGAACGGCGGGCTCTATCTTGGGTCTGTGGGCAACTACTTGTACTTTGGTGATTGTTTAATGGGTGCACCTCACGCTGTTTACTATATCATTTACCCTGGCTGCTCCTTCTGGCCAGCCTCATCATCAGACTAATCAGGATCGATCACTCACTATATAACATCAGCGACTTGCGTAGCGCCCCACATTGAATATGCAATCAATTCAATAAATAAGTCTATGGTGCCACCTCTCTTTATGACTGTTACTCCCTTTCTATTGTGCAACTATGTTTTGGGGCTTATTCAAAATGGGTGCCTTGTAAGTAATGGATTTTCCATTAAAATTTAGCAACTGTCAGTTTCGTAGGTTAAGTAAGTTAAAGGGTTGAAGGTTGGGTGTAGGGCCATGGTAGCATTAGGTCTAGTTTATCTCTGTGGGGTAGGGTTTAGGGTCTAGGTTATAACTCGAGGCGGAGGTGGAGGGATACTCTGTTATATATCTGTGTTCGTCCAGCCGCAAGCAATGACTGTTGTGTCTGTCCATAACAGCTATCTAGGTGTTTCCAGCCGAGTGGACTAAACCGAGCCAAGTGGAGCAGCCGGGTAGCTTTGAATAGCCAAGCAGGTTATCAGCCAAGTAGCTAATTAGCTCTTCCTGTGTAGTATTACAGCTGAGTAGCAAAGCCACTACAGTAAAGTAGCTGAGTATCCCAACCGAGTATCTCCACCCGACCAATGAATGAAATGCTTGTTAATCAACATGTTTTTGAATCAAAGCCATCAGGTGAAAACATGTGCTATCTCTCGGTAGATGTTTTCTGTTGCCTGTGGGAAATCAATCACACTCACCGGTGCCACTTCGCTGGCTGAAATTGAGTAAAAAAGCCATGCAGGCATTGCTTCTGGGATCTACTATAGTCATTGAGTGAATAAACCAGCCAGCGAGCATCCATGTTATCCAGAAACCCAGCAAATAAAATTAAAACCAAAGATGGCTCGGTCACTTCTACCTAGAAGGCACAGAGCAACCAGACAGGGGTGGTCGCACTGTCTCTGACCTGCAAGTGCGACCGGTGGAAAGATGGGGATAAAAACCAATATCTGGCTCAGATCTGAGAGGATCTTATAGATCTACTTTCCCAGATCAATAGAGGAGACAAAAACGCATGCAAACTAATTTCTGAAACAAAGAGGGAACAAGGCAAACTAAATAGATTTGGAAAAATAAAATAGATTCTTCCCCCAGTATGGTCGCCAATTCTGTTGATGGAGACCCTCCTACAGATAGGTGAGACCTCCCTTGGATTTTACCAAGATCCAAGACAGACAGAGATAGAGTCGATGGATTCCCCACTAGATTTAACTATTAGAATCATCTATGCAATAGTAAAAGGAGGAAGGGAAGATCCTACTCACCTTATACACGATGGTTGTCATTGCGTAATCCGGCTAATGTAGCCCCTAGAGATACAAGCTCCAGCTCCTAAACATCTGCTCCCTGCACACAAGAAGACACACAACCTTTATAAAAAAACCCCCCCCTTTTTTTTTGCTATATTAAATATTCCAAAGAACCAGATATAATCTCATTTACTCAAGGAAAAACAAGATCTACTATATAAGTTCACAAATTAACAAATTACACAAGCATATAGCGGGGGGACATATAGACCTATATTATGAAAAATGAACAACATATATCAAGTATCCATACCTTGAGTCATTATGCATGTACTTCTCAACTTCTTGCTCCAAACTCCTACTTGGCCCTTCACCACAAGCAAGGCTAACTCAATTATGATGGCTTAGCATAGGAAGAGACTCTCGCTATAAAATGGTAGCATGTACTTGCTTCAATTCCTCCTCCTCCCTTTATCCCTTGGAAGATACTCTATTTATAGCTCAATGGAAGTAATGAAGAGATGGATCTAGACCTCTATAACTTAGCAAACTTGAGCTACTGTGAGTTTCCAAGCTCGTGCCACAAGATCTCCACCTCACTCATGCTTATAACCCCTCGTAACTCATCAAGCAAGTGTCGTACGAAGGCGGTTGCACTCTCTGAAAGGACAACAAGTGGGTCGCACTGTCTCAGACTGCAGGATGCGGCCATCAAGCTAGTCACTATGTCTACACATGCAGGGTGCGATCAGGCTCACAAACAAGGTATAAAACTCCAGACTAGTTAATGGCAAAGGGGAAAGTAAGTGTCTTAGTCTACAATATAGATAAGGTCCTCATCATGACTCAGACGTGGGAAATACTGGCATTAATAATCTTGATGTTCCTATCGTGCCATGCCTTCTGTTATCTATTGTTTGACTGAACCCTACGATGAATCGGTCCTCGTACAGCTCCATTAGATTGTTCAATCAATGTTGAATGATTGTAGTTCAAATTTATTTTATTTATTTTTCCGCTATGAACTCGAGCAGAAAATATACCCTCCCCTTGCCTCTTACCCAATAGATGGAAGGGTTTGAGCCTTTGATACGGTGATATGGTTTCTTTTATTAGTACAATTTATCTGGTGTTGATGGGTTTTTGCATGGTATAAGCAGCGTTACAGTGTTCCTCCTCCATTGTACGGGACAAGAGCATAAGTGATTTGGGTTATTCCTAGTCAGAGATGCTCCATGGTTTCGATGGTTTTCCTGATAAATAGAGTCCAATATGTTTTCTGGTTTCATGATTTCTCCGTCCGTTCCAATCAGTTATTTAAATTGGTTCAGAACGATCAGAATAGCCATTTGACCTGAATATAAAAGGCATCCCGTCATAATTTATACTATAAAAAGCACACCTGCCACCAATACATAACGGATCGCCTTCATCTTAAAAGACCTTCTCTCTTTGTATGACATCTCTACAGGGAACTGACCGGACTTAAGATAGAAAATATCCTTGTACCACTAACACTGGAATATTGGTGGTTCACTCCCTTGACCACCACCAGGGGCGCTGTCAGGCTTAATGACCACAGCTTCAATACTATAAATGAACTTGCACAGGCCCTTTCCTCGCACCACCATCTTCAGGGGTTTAATCCCTATGTCATATTATTTTCACTTCGCAAGCCAATTCGCCCATATACCTTCTTCACGTAACGGCTGGTTAAGCATCATTTTAAGAGGGCAGAGGTAATATGTCAATACATGGGCAGACAGAATATAGGTTCTTAAATAGGCTACGGCCTTCACCAGGGCATATGTTTTTTCTATTGGTGAGTACTTCAATTCATAGTCTTGTAGAGCTTTACTAATGAAGGGTACCTAGGGGCCCTCCTTATTACCTTCTTTATTATTCTGGGTGAGAACAGCCGCTATAGTCTCCTCATAAGCAAATTTGTTAAAATTAAAATCATTTTGCTCAAGGTCCGGACTGATGAGTGGGAGCTGGTGATGGCAGCTTTTTATATTGTAAAACTATTTTTTCACTTCAGGGGTCCATTAAAAAGGCCCTTCTTCAATAGACAGTTCATTGGCTTCACTATCTATGAAAGCGTAATCTGAATGAATTTCCGAACAAATTTGATCTTACCAAATAAAGACTGGACGCCCTTTCAATCAGTAGGAGGCTTTAGTTTTCATTCAAAGCCTTTACTATTTTTGGATCAATATAAATATAAAGACACCTCTATTAAAGTGATAAGTTAGAATGGTTACTACCACTTGCATGGTTAATCTCCATAATAGTGATACAAGTATCTATCTGACTAATCATGAGACCTTTGTTCCCTAATCAATTTGATGCTCTGTATATTCAATGAAATGGATATGGTGGTGTATCTCTCTATAATAGATAAACACTTATGATTAGTTACATAACCTTATCGTATCTTCCTAATTAACACCATAGTAATAAAATGGGAAACAGACATAGATAGGGCTATACCATTACTAGTGTTATACGTAATAACCCTAATTACTAACACAATTGGATTCAGCTAAAGTGATACAAGCTTGATTGAGTAGTGTGCTTATAAGAAGTTTTACCATGGATAATTATATAGCTTATACGTATTATATATAATGAACACCATTGATTAGAGATACTGTAATCAAGAGGCTCCAATAAACATAGGTGTATACAAGCATCTGTAACCATGATCGTAATAGTTATGGGTAACACATTGTCATTAATGCACTCAGTACAAGTGATTATACTGTTCATGAATCCTTACCTATATGAGCTTGTATGTAAGCATCCTTAGTTTAAACGCGTGTATCAATACGAGCATAATAAAAGCATTGGCATTTAGCTAATACTTACCCTTTTACTCGTAGTTGGTTAACAAACATCATAGTACTACTTGTTACTCTTACAACGCTTGTATTAGCATAATCAATAACATATTGGTATAAGCTCTTGTTATAGTCCAGATAAGGGATAAGGTGTTGTATACTTATTGAACACACTGATTCTAATGTGATTCATAGCTTTCTGCTTGTTCCGTATTCTTCATATAAAATACTGATGTTACTGTAAACGTCAAAGGTGTAATAGCTGTGTTGAATATGATGGAGTTAGTTCATGTGATTAACAAGCTGTGTAATTACTATGAATATACTATACATATAGGTTGAACTCTTATGATCTCACTATAACTAGTAAGCTTACATTCAGCTTTCAATGGAATCACAAGCTCTAAGGTCAATTACTGGTGTGATAGGTTACTAGTGTTCAGCTTTTACCATATCTATTACCTCTATAAAGTACGTACATGTTATGATACTATACTGTTAATTAGGGATAAGTGATTGCCTATTGTGTGAATCAGAACAAAGGACTAGTGTGATAAAGCACTTAGTATAGAAAGGATAGCTAGTAAGCAACTTACATAAGCTAACAAGAAAGGGATAGTCATACTATATCAATGGGAATCAAAGCTAAGAGTAAAGCATAGTTATATAATAAATTACGTATTCTTAGTTTGTACTAGTACTGATCTCACTCTATGTGGTCATGTAGAGCTTCGTAATTTGACTAGCTTCTGTTATCATAGTATTTAGATTCTCATAGGTTAAGCACATGCTAGTTACCTGCTTAGATTATGGTAATGCTTACAGTTGAACAGAGTGTGGTATCAAGCCTAATCAACGTAATCAAAGGTCATACTAGTACTTACGGCTAATTATTATGCAAACACTATAGTTGCACCTTCTCCGTTCCGCTCGAGCGGGTTGGTACTGGGTGCCCTATATAAACTATGGGCAAACGTCGACCCATTCAAATAGTAGGAAGCCCCATTATGGAGTAGGGGGTTTATCAAGGCAAAGTGAGAGCATCTTGTTGGCCGGTGGTCAGATGCGCATACTGGCCGGCATAGCTCACTTTGCAGCAGACTCTGGATCGGGCGGGAACTATGAATATAGGGGTTTCGGTGTTACTAAGAACAATAAGGTGTATAATCCGTATGCGGGAACTGGGCTCAATCAATGTAAACGATTAAGTTTAATAAATGGGTTAACTACTAAAAAACCAAATAGATTTTAAGATCAATTTGTCCATTTCTCCTAATAACGCCGCCGACAACCACGGTTCAACCTTTACTTTGTACCCTGAATCCTCTAAACACAAAAGTATACCCTCTCAAATTGCATTTCAAGTGTTAAAAAAGGAATCTATCTACGACCTTCTTCCACCACCATTAGAATGCTGAAATGAGGCCTGCCAAAAAAGACCCCTAGTGTGCTGTCGTGATCTCAATCTCTTCCCTCCGGAAGTAAAAATGTAAATGACCTCTCCAGTTCAGTTTGTTGATCCATCCCTCCTCATTAGGCTAGCTCCACCTCCGCTCGAACAATCCAACTTCTCATTGCCGGGTAACCTTGCCGGGTAATCGAATTCAATTGATCTCTCTGTTAAGACGACTGGAGCATTAACATCATAAAACACTGGCTTTGGAACTGCTTTTTCCGGGTATGCTGCTGGATATGAACTTGTAGGATCTATCTTTATTTCTTTTACTTTAAACTACCTCCCTTCCTTGCCTCATTCTCTTACTCTTATCAGGTTCCCTAAATGAAAGAGCTTAAAAGGTGCGTAGCTCTTTCCCGACAAAGGAGGGGAAGGGGCCTCGTTCTCTTAATAAGTAAGCGAGGGTCTCGTTCTCTTAATAGGTGGGCGTACAAGGTGCGTAGCTCTTTCCCGACAGGGGAAGGAACGAAGTCGCTTTCCCGACATAGGAGGGGAAGGCTTGGCATTTACAATTTGATGGAGCTTCTTCTAGTGAAGATAATGGTGCTGGTATAATCTTTACTCTCCATCAGAGAAAGCTCATCAATTCTCTTTTTGGTTTCATTTATAATGTACTAATATATTGCCAAATATGAAGCCCTTTGCTTTGGTTTAGAATCCCCTCCTAAGCATATCCGGTTCGAATGCCTGGAGAGATGCTGGTATGATATTGGCCCCCCTACTAGGCCTTTGTAACTGATGGTGTAGCATGTATCAACTAACTATTAGTGTTCTGAAATTAAAAAGTAAGTGGATTTGCTAGTATTATTACTTATTATGTTATAACACGGAAGGGCCCTACACCTAGAACATTTAGCATCTATGAGCCATAACCTATTTAAGTCACATCATTCAACCCATTACCAATTATGTGGGCAAACTGATGATCCAATTACAATTACATAAATAGATCTTTCAGTCATAGAGAAAGACCCAATATAGAGTCCCTAATCCCATGTTCTATTAATTTAGTCTAACTTGTTACTCATTAGCATAAACCAGCCCTATATCCTATAGCATATCCACCAATTTTGGACCGGAAATGCATATGCAGATACAAAGCAAGTGGATCTAGTTTACTGTGAACCAGTCCCAGTTTCCCTTCGCCCGGTTTAATACCCTACAGGTGCATATATCGCTCGGGTACCAGATCCAGGTTGATCCAGTCGATCCAAAGTAGTACCACTACCAACAGTAGCATAGACAGTAGATGCAGTACCAGGGTAAGTAGCCGTCGTAGAAGCATCACCTATATAAGCATCTGTATAAGCACCCCCATGTTAGAGAACGAGATAGATATGAAGATTCTTATGAGAAAGATAGAGACCCAGTAACATATCCATACGCAGATCGAGTACGAGTAGTTTATCCAGTAGTTGAACCAGTTAACCCAGCAGTAGAACCACCAGCAGTAGCTAAGACAAAAGAAGTAGGAGCAATAGGGGTAGCTAGACCAAGTCCATTACTATATTCACCAGGAGCATATCCAGGAGCAGATCCTACAGGATCAGACCTTACAGCAGTACCTCGCCTGGCATTACTTCGTGTGGTTCCATACCCACTAGTGGATCCACCAGCAGCACCGTATATAGTATCAGATCCAACAACGGCAGTAGATTATGTAGATTACGCTGTTTATTATGCCCCTTTAATTGGTTCACTAGATCCAGTTGATGAAGCAAAGGCACCACCATCACCAGAAGCATCATAGAAAGTCTCATAGGCAGCATCATAAGTAGCAGATCCAGATGCAACAGTAGTTCCATACCCCGGTGATCCAGTAGCTCCAGCAGCTTACCCATTATCATTTTATAAAGCATCTCTTCCCATCTCAGCGTATCTTATAGAAGTTTATTCAGTACTTAGCATCTTCCAAAATGTCATAAAATAACTGGAACCATACATCAATAACCTTCTTATATTTACCTTAAAAGTCTTCCTACTGGTTGTTTCCATGACCTGGGGGCCACTTTATAGTGTGAGAATCCCGCCATGGAGCATCTTCTGCAGCTGGAGGCATCGGGGGTGCATACATATCTCGGAATGTATCAGCAACTTCTCTGTAGAACTCCTTCTGTTGCGCAGGGTGAAATGGTGAAGCTCGGGTCTCAGCCTTTCGAACTCTTGGTTGATAGGGGTCACCTATGTCTTCACCTGTATGACCCCCTACTTTGGTAACAATATTTATGGTTTGTCTATATCTTTCGTCATCCTACCTCAGCTTTGAGTTAATCAGTTTCGCACCCCTCTAGCGGGCACGATCTTACCACTTGGCGATAAGCTTCGGACCT